>OIXS01000265.1_pt1 | contig 35296 bp, 33 predicted proteins | sample 1587841 | NCBI WGS metagenome assembly OIXS01 (sample SAMN03283254) | human gut metagenome | biome: human-associated habitat; material: feces | host: Homo sapiens | place: USA | collected 2013
ATTGCCGAAAGTGCCGGCGCCTTTACGGCTGAGGTTTTTGCGTGCGGAACGGCTATGCCGTCTCCGATGGCGGTCGTACCCTGTTCCTCTCTTGCAAGGATGGCCTCTTTATAAGCGTCCTTATCCTTTAGATTTCCTGCTGCCGCGTGAAGCCCTACCAGGGCGTTTATCGCGTCACTCTTGGTTGAAATGTCAAGCCCGAGCGTAATTGCCTCCGGCTTAAGCAGATCAATGATCCTCATAAATTTTCCCTCCGTTTTATATTATATTCAAATTATTATAACCTTTTGAAAGCATCGTCTATCCCCTGTCTGTCTGCAAGGCCGTAGCTGAACGCCGTTGCATTTGAACATGCCGAACCGAGCTTTAGGGCATAGGCGTAATCCCGCTTTTCGATATACCCGGCAACAAAACCCGCAACCATGGAATCACCGCAGCCAACGGAATTCTTGGGCTTGCCGGGAATAATGCCGATCGAGTGGGTATCGCCGGTTTCGGTTATCAGCGTCGCCCCCTGTTTGCCTCTTGAAACGAGCACGTTCCTTGCGCCCTTTTCCTGCAGACGCCGCGCATATTCAACGATCTCCTCCTCCGTTTCAACTTTAACTCCGAAGAGATCGCCCAGCTCAAAATTGTTGGGCTTGATGAGAAACGGATGATATTTAAGAACATTGAGCAGCAGCTCGCCCGTGGAATCCACAACGGCTTCAACGCCTGCTTGAGAAGTTATTGAAAGTATCCTTTCATAGATATCCGCCGGAAGCGTACCGGGAACGCTGCCCGCAAGCACGATGACGTCGCCGGCAGACAGGGTCTTTAACCTTTCAAACAGCTTTTCCACCTCGCCGCCGTCTATGGGAGGACCGCAGGCGTTGATATCAAGCTCGGTCTCAGACCTGATCTTTACGTTAATGCGGGTCATTCCGCTTTTAAGCGGTATAAATTCGGCGTTTATACCGTCCTCCTTTAAAAGCTGTTCCAGCTTTTCACCGGTAAAACCGGCCTTGAAGCCGAGGGCGGTGTTTTCCACACCAAGCTGTGAAAGAACGGCAGAAACGTTTATTCCCTTTCCCCCGTAATTCAGCTCCTCCCCATATGTGCGGTTGATATCGTCAAACCTTAGCTTTTCAACCTTCATCACATAGTCCAGAGCCGGATTAAAGGTTACGGTATAGATCATATTCGCATCGCCCCTTTTAATTGTTTTTCTTTTCCACAACTTTTATAACGGTTTTTGATCTGTATATTTCATCAGGCTCACGATCCGTAACGATGCACGCATCATCCAGCGCACCGAAGCGAACGGACGAGATCTTTGAGAATTTTGAGGAATCGGCAAGAACATAGGAAACAAACGCATTATCCATAGCCGCAGCCTTAACATACGCCTCCTCCGTGTCCGGCGTTGTAAAACCGCCCTGATCGGAAACGCCGTTTGCGCCTATGAACGCCTTGGTAAAGTTAAAATCGTGTATATTGCGCGCAGCCATAAGCCCCACAATGGCCTCTGTAACTTTTTTGAGTCTGCCGCCCAAAACATAAACAGTAAGGCCTTTGTCTGCAAGCCGCTTTGCGTGCACTATGCCGTTTGTAACAAAGCTTGCGGTGCAGTTGCTCCTGATATACTCTATCATAAAAAGCGTTGAGGTGCCGGCGTCTATATAAACAAAATCATCGTTTTGGATCTGAGCCGCGCAGTATTCCGCAATCAGCTTTTTCTGATCTGTATTTTCTGTTTCCTTAGAGCTTACATCCGCCTCGTGCGCAATAAACTGTTTGCCGGAAAGCGTTGCCCCGCCGTGTACCTTATTAATGTTTCCCTTTTTTGAGAGTTCTATTAAATCTCGCCGGATCGTGGATTCGGAAGCACCCAGCATCTTTGTGAGCTGCGTTACGCTGACGGCGCCCTTTTCCTCAATGATCTCAAGGATCTTATTTTTTCTTTCCTGATTAAACATATTTCCTCCGGAGTTTCAAAAGCCTTTTGTACCTTCATTGTAGCAATTCATTCATTTTCAGTCAATACATAACGTTCATTTTCGGTCATTTGAACAATATCAGAACTATTTCCATTGCTTTTTGCACAAACAAAAGCCCTGTTTGTGACTGATTTTGACTGATTTTCTGAAATCCGCAATTTATTCAGTCACAATAAAAAAAGGAAAGAATAAAAACTCCAGCGTTTTTATTCTTTCCTGAAAACAATTAAAATTATGAAGATTTAACGATCAATTCGCTTTGCTTTTGATATATTCGTCAATCGCCTTTGCCGCCGCCTTGCCGGCGCCCATGGCCTTTATGACCGTTGCTGCGCCTGTTACGGTATCGCCGCCTGCAAAAACACCTTCGCGCGAAGTTCTGCCGTTCTCATCTGCAACGATGCAGCCCCGCTTATCTACTTCCAGTCCAGCAGTTGTTGATTTGATGAGCGGATTCGGCGAAGTGCCGATCGCAATGATAACGCTGTCCACATCAATGATATGTTCACTGCCTTTTATTGCTACCGGGCGGCGCCTGCCGGATTCATCAGGCTCGCCAAGCTCCATATTAACGCATTCGATACCGGTTACATTTCCGTTTTCATCACCGAGTATGCGCGTGGGATTCATCAGCGTTTTGAACTCAATCTGCTCCTCTATTGCATTTTCGACCTCTTCCGCTCTGGCGGGCAGTTCCTCCATAGAGCGGCGGTAGATAATGCAGACTTCCTGCGCGCCGAGGCGTTTTGCGCATCTGGCGGCATCCATGGCAACGTTTCCGCCGCCCACTACCGCAACGCGTCTGCCGTGCTGAACCGGCGTACGGCTGTCCTCTTTATAGGCTTTCATCAGATTGATTCTTGTTAAAAATTCGTTTGCGGAATAAACGCCCTTAAGATTTTCACCCTCTATGCCCATGAAGCGCGGAAGCCCTGCGCCGGAGCCGACGAAAACGGCGTCATATTTTTGCAGCATATCATCTATGGATATGCTTCTGCCGATAACGACGTTTGTTTCCACGTCCACGCCCATATCCTTAAGTCCGTCCACCTCGCGCTGAACGATCGCTTTTGGCAATCTGAATTCGGGGATACCGTAAACGAGCACGCCGCCGGCTATATGAAGCGCCTCGAATATCGTGACGGTATAGCCCATTTTTGCAAGATCCCCGGCACAGGTGAGCGAGCTTGGGCCGGAACCTACGATTGCAACACTTTTTCCGTTTTTGGGGATATCCGCTTTTTTCAGCGGGGTATTTGCGTTATGATAATCGGCAACAAACCTTTCAAGCCTGCCGATGCCGACGGATTCGCCCTTTATGCCGCGCACGCATTTTGATTCGCACTGCTTTTCCTGCGGGCATACCCTGCCGCAAACAGCGGGAAGCGCCGAAGTTTTTGCGATGACCTGATAAGCCTCTTCAAACTTGCCCTCAGCCACAAGAGCGATAAAATCCGGAATTGCAATATTTACCGGGCAGCCAGAAACGCACGGGCGGTGCTTGCAGTGCAGGCAGCGCTTTGCCTCTTCTATTGCCGTTTCTGCGTCATAGCCGGTTGCGACCTCTTTGAAATCCTTGTTTCTGACAAGCGGATCACGGCACGGCATGGGGTGCCTTTTATTGATATCCATATCACTGCACCTCCTTGCCGAAGAGGCGGCATTCCTCGCTGCGCTCAAACTTTTTATACATCGCGCCGCGCTCCATTGCCTCGTCAAAATCAACAAGATGACCGTCAAATTCCGGGCCGTCAACACAGGCGAATTTCGTTTCACCGCCGACGGTCAGGCGGCAACCGCCGCACATTCCCGTGCCGTCTATCATGATGGGATTCATGGAAACGATGGTCTTTATGCCGTATTCTTTGGTCAGCTTTGAAACAAATTTCATCATGGGAATCGGGCCGATCGCGATCACAAGATCGTACTCTTCACCGGAATCTATAAGTTCCTTTAAAGCGTCCGTAACAAAACCTTTTTTACCGGTAGAGCCGTCATCGCTTACAAGCACATATTTATCCGAAACGGCTTTGAATTCATCTGTAAGGATTACAAGCTCTTTATTTCTGAAGCCGACGACCGTGTGCACCACTGTGCCCTGCTGATGAAATTTTTTTGCAACGGGGTATGCAATGGCAGAGCCCACGCCGCCGCCGATAACGGCAACTTTCTTATAGCCGTCCGTTTTGGTAGGATTGCCGAGCGGGCCTACAAAATCCTCAATATAATCGCCCTCATTTTTGAGATTGAGGAGCGAAGTCTCTGCGCCGACAACCTGAAAGATGATCGTAACGGTTTCGTTTTCCCTGTCATAATCCGCAATCGTAAAGGGAACACGCTCGCCGTCCTTATCCACGCGCAGAATAATAAACTGCCCGGGCTGTGCCTTTTTTGCAACGAACGGCGCTTCAATGACCATGCGCGTTACGCTGCTGTTCAGGCTTTCCTTTTTAAGTATCTTGTACATACAAACCCTCTCCGTTTGTTTTATATAAGCCGGAACTTGCCGGCATAAAAGCTGATATGATTTGCTAAATCATTATATTCCAAAAAGCCGCCGATAACAAGCAAATGCGCTGATTTCTGAGCATTTGTACTAAAACGGCGGCGATTTTTTTGAATTTTTGTTTAAGATTCCGATATGCCGAAAATGCGACGGCAGCTTAAATTCACTTGCTTTTATGTGAGCGGCAGATCATACTTACTGCCTTTTCAGTCTTACAACATTCCAGCTGAGCGGCTTCAGCTGCGCCGTCATAACGCCGCCGTCCATTTCGGGAAGTGCGTTTTCGTGCGGCTTAACAGGTGCGGAAATAAGCGTATTTTCCGCTTTTTTATCATAGCCGTCCATGGATATGAACTCCACGGGCTTATACCCGTCAAAATCCATGAGATTCACACTGAGCGTAACGCTGTCGTCAAGGCTTTTATTTACGCAGAACACGGCAACTTCTTCCTGCTCTTCGTTATATGTAGCGATCGCCTCCAGATAAGGAACGTCGGTGAATTCGCTGCAATCATATTTGGGGCAGTCGATCAGCGGAAGAAGCGCGCTGCCGCGGCCGTAATTTGAAAGATGCATAAAGGGATAAAAGATGGTCTGTTCCACAGCGCCGCCGCCCGTAGCCGTAAATATGGGGGCAATGACGTTTACAAGCTGCGCAAGGCAGGCGATCTTGATCCTGTCACAATGGCGAAGCAGCGTAATGAGCATGGAGCCTATCATCAGCGCGTCCTCAAAATTATAGATATCCTCAAGCAGGGGCGGCGCAACGCTCCATTTTTCAAACGGGGCGTTATTGGAATGGTACCATACGTTCCATTCGTCAAACGAAAGGTTGATCGTTTTCTTGGAACGCTTTTTCGCTTTCACATAATCGCACGCACAGATAACGGAATAGATAAACTCGTCAAGCTCCAGCGTTTTGGCAAGAAAGCTTTGGATATCATCCGTTTTATTATCGTAATACTGATGCAGGGAAACGTAATCCACACTGTCATAAGCCACATCAAGGCTCTGCACTTCCCACTCGCCGAAAGTCTTGGAATTTCTGCTGGACGAGCCGCAGAGCACGGTCTCTATGGAGGGATCCGTCCACTTCATAACTTTGGACGCTTCAAGCGCCGTTCTGCCGTATTCCACAGCCGTTTTCGCGCCCATCTGCCAAGCGCCGTCCATCTCATTGCCGAGGCACCACAATTTTATATTATGCGGCTGCTCAACGCCGTGTGATCTTCTGAGATCAGACCAATAGGTGCCGCCGGGGTGATTGCAGTATTCAACCAGGTTGCGTGCCTCGTCCGCCCCGCGCGTACCAAGGTTAACAGCCATCATACATTCGGTGCCCGCTTTTTTGCACCACTTCATAAATTCGTTTGTGCCGAACGTATTCGGCTCTGTAGTGCCCCACGCAAGATCCAGCTTCTTAGGCCGTTTTTCCACAGGGCCAACGCCGTCCTCCCAATTATAGCCGGAAACGAAGTTTCCGCCGGGGTAGCGGACGATGGGAACATTGAGCTTTTTAACAAGCTCCAGAACATCGCCTCGGAATCCGTTTTCATCCGCAGTGGGATGGCCCGGCTCATATATGCCGCCGTATACCGCCCTGCCTAAATGCTCAATAAAGGAACCGTAAATCCTTTTATCGATATCTCCGATCTTAAATTCCCGTGCCAAAGTCATTTTCGCGTTCATAGGATTACCGCCTTATCATACAGAAATTTTTTAATATATTAGTCTATTAAAATAATAAAATAAAGAAAATTCTTAATAATTTATAATTTTTTTACATTTTTCCGAAACAGACATGCGATCAGCCATAAAAAAGCCGCCCGAAGACCGGGCGGCGATGCTGAAATATCAAGCTTTATTTGAGCGCCTTTCGGCAAGCGCCGCAGAGATCTGTGCTTTCTTTTCGCCGACTATATCATACTTGAACATCGGGAAGATAGAAAGAAGCGCAAGTATACCGGGCAGCGCCGTATAGGCAAAGAAGATTATATCTTTCGTACCCGTAGTGAAACTGCCGGTGCTGAGCGCTTCGTAATAGCCCGAACCCTGAACGAATATCAGGCCGACGGCAGTGCCGAGCGCAAGGCATACCTTGATCGTAAGCGTAAGGATAGAATAGGCAGCGCCCTCCATTCTTTTACCGGTCTCATATTCATAGTAATCCACGCAGTCCGCCGTCATGATCATAGGCATAAGGGTTACGGCGCCGAATTGCAGACCGATCAGGAACAGCGAAGCATAAAACAGAACGGTGAGCACCATATTATCCGGCGATCTGAACCAGAAATGCCCGATAATGAAAGAGAATATGGAAGCTGCAAAGCCGTAAACGGAAAGGAGAATATAAGCTTTCTTTTCATCCATCTTTTTGATAAGTAGCGGGCAGAGCGCCATGCTTATCATGGAACCGACGGCAGTTACGATGCCGAGAACGGCTACAAGATTCTGGCTGCCGAGAATAACGGTTGCAGCCTGAACCTGGATTCCCATAGCCATCTGCCTGCCGAAGCCAAGAAAATAAGAGAGGATAACCAGCATGAGCGGCTTATTGTTTTTTAGCGCCGAGATCATGTCCTTAAAGGTTGTTTTTTCGCCGGAAACATAGGGTACGCGCTCTTTGTTTATCATAGGGATAAGGGCAAAGAGCAGGCAGCCGAGCACTGCAGTGAGAACGGCAGTCCAAAAATACTCGGACGAGATCATCGGCGTATCCGTTTCGCCGGAGGAAACGAACACCTTAGAGCCCCCGGGGATTATGAGACATACGATGGGAACGATAACTACGCAGGCGGAAAAGCCGACCTGCTTAAAGGTGTTTGATATGGAAACGACGTTCGTTCTTTCCGTTGGGTTCGGTGTAAGTACGGAGGCTATGCCCTGGGAGGGAACGTCGCCCATCGTCATGGCGATGCTCCAGATAAGGTATGTAATAAAGATCCAAACATAGAGCCCGATCCCCTCGAACGGAACGTTCAGGAAAACGACCGCCGTCATAATAAGCAGCGGCGCAAGCGAATAGAGGATCATGGATTTGAATTTGCCTCTTTTACTCTTTGACCTGTCTATAAGATTGCCGACAACGGGATCTGCAACAGCCGAAACGATCTTTGCAATAAGAATAAGAACCGCCACAACGCTTACATTGGCGCCCAATATAGAGCCGTCAAACTCCGCCTGATAGGAATTCAAAAGCCCCACGATTGCCTGAAAGCCGAAAAGGCCGAGCGAATAGGCAAGGACCTCCTTGAACTTCATATGCTTTTTTGTTGTTACATCGGTGCCTGTACTCATAATGTACTCCTTTTCAAAAATATAAAAGGGCGAAACGGCGCAGCTATACACCGTTTCGCACCTTTGCGATAAAAATTAATCCTTAAATACTTCGCTGAACAGATCTATGTCCGCAGCCTTCATAACCGCGCTGAAAAGGCGCGAGCCGTTAACGGGAAGCAGCTTGCCGAAAATATTCATGGCATGCGCGTCCACACCGTGGATCTGAAGCGCCTGCTTATGCTCAATACCGAACATAATGAGCTTGACCATAAGATCACAGTCTGTTGAGATCATATCAATCACTTTCTGGCCCTTACCGCCGTCATTCTTCTGACCGCGGAAAATATCCGTTTTGGTAAAGCCGGGGCAAACAAGGCCTACATATATCTTGCCTCTGAACTCTTCCCTTAAGGATTCGGTAAAGCCCTTGAGCGCCGCCTTAGACGCGGAATACATGCTTGTGCCCGCAAGGCTCATGAGCGCGGCGGACGAATCGATATTCACAATACCGGGATCGCTGCTTTTCAAAAGCATGGGCAGCAGCGCCTTAATGGAATATACGCATGAATAGAAATTGATATTGATGGCATTTTCGATCTCATCCATATCATAGCGGTCAAACCTCTTGAATTTAGGCAGGATACCGGCATTGTTGATAAGCACGTCTACCTGAATATCCTCTTCCTCAAGCTCTTCAACAAGCTTCGTCCAATTTTCATTTTTGGAAACATCAAATAGCTTATATGAAAACTGCTCTGCATAGGTTGGGCCTAACTCTTCAATAAACTTGAGCATTTTGGGTTCGCTTCTTGCGATACCGATAACGCGGCAGCCGTGTTTTTTAATAAGCGTTGCCGCAATACCTGCTCCCATACCGCCGGACGCACCGGTAACGATACAGGTTTTTCCGTCAAGCCAGTTGGACATAATTTTTTACCCTCCGTGATACAATCAAAATATTTCAGTAACATTATACTAAATACTCAAACAATTTACAAGGATAAATAAAAAATTATCAAGGATTTACGTCTGTTTTTTTGATCAGGTCTTTATATGGCCGGAAAGGCGCCTGCAAAGGAGCGTTGCAAGCGCGATCTTTATGAGATCCGGAAAGATAAACGGCAGAACGCAGGTGGAAAGCGCTGCGGCAAAAGTTGTGCCGGTTGAATTGTTTGCCGACCAAATAACGAACCAAACCGTGCCGAAAAGATAGCAAAGCGCAATACCGGCCGTCATGGAGAGCGCATATACGGCAGTCTTTCTGCCAAACAGCTTTACCGCGCCTCCAACGGTGAGCGCCGTAAAAACAAACCCGATTATATATCCGCCGGTTATGCCGAACAGCACCCCGGACCCCGCGCCGAAATTTGAAAATACCGGAACGCCGACAAGCCCTATGACGATATATACCACTACCGTGAGCACGCCGTTTCGCAGGCCGAGCATGCCCGCGGCGCAGCAAACGGCAAAGGTCTGCAGGGTTATCGGCACGGCAAGCGGTATCTGGATCCAGGAGCACACGGCGATAACCGCCGCAAAAATACCTATGTATACCAGATCCAATGTCTTAAAACGCGGCCCGGCTTTCTTTTCTTTTTTTGATCTGCTTTCCGTTATATTTTCCATTTCAAGATCCTTTCCCTGCGCCCTGCGCTGTATTTCTTAATTATTTATACAGCAAAAAAGCATAATTGTCAACCATTGTTTCAAAAATAGGTTTACAGTAAAGCGGCTTTATATAATACAAGTTGAATAAAAAATAAAAATATGATACGATAGAATAAGCAAACAAATATACCGCGGAGGGAAAAATGGCAAAAAAAAGAAAAACAACGATTCCCGATAAAACCAGAAATTTTAAAATAAACACAAGGATCATTATCTCCTCTGTGCTGGCGATCGTGATACCCATCATCATACTGAGCATAGCGGCGGGTATATTTGTGTTTACCTCGTCTACAAAATATGATTTTTCGTCTGTAAGTACAGAGAGCTACGACGTGATCAATCAGATCCAGTGGAGCCAGACGGTGAGCAATATGCTCTTTACGCTTACCGGCGAAGACAGCGAGGAAGAAAAGCTGCGTTCGATAACGCAAACGGCAGAGGGGCTTGAGGATTTCGGCTCTATCATCTATATTGAAAAGGACGGCGCTGTTTATTATTCCTCCGTTGCGCCTGAAGAAGCCCTGAAAACGGCGGCTTCCATATCCAAGATAGACAAAAATAAAAATTCCTACTATTACGGTGAGGAAGGATTGGTTATCGTAAACTCCGTAAAAAGCGAAAACGGCGATTTCACTGTAATCGCGGCCAACGATACCTACAGCTCCTCTGACAGCGGCACAAGCTATGCGCCGCAGCACATAATGCAAAGGCTGGCAAACAACGCTACGGCGGTGCTTGGGGTATGCGTTGCTACCTTTATAGCCGCGATCATCATCCTTTCTCTCCTAACCTCTAAGACCATTATAGGCCCTTTGGAAAAAATAACGAAGGGCGCAAACGAAATCGCAAAAGGCAATCTGGATTACGAGATAGACTATCAGTCCACAAACGAGATGGGCCAGCTGGCACAGAGCTTTAACGACATGCGCCTGCGGGTAAAGGAATCCATTGAGAGCAAAAACCGCGCGGATCAGCAGCAAAAGGAAATGATCGCAGGCATCGCGCATGATCTGCGAACGCCGCTCACCTCCATAAAAGGCTACCTTGAAGGCATCAAGGACGGAGTTGCGGACACGCCTGAAAAGCGTGTAAGATACCTGGAAACGATATACGATTCGGCTGTATCCATGGAAAAAATGCTCAATGATCTGCTGACGTTATCAAAACTGGAGCTCGGCACAATAACCCTGAACTGCGAAAATGTGCGCATCTCGGATTTCACGCCGTTTGCCGCAGAATTAGGTGAAGAGCTGAAAAAAGAGGATTTTGATTACAGCATTATCAACAGCACAAAATCCGACCCCCTGCTCTTTATTGATACGGACAGATTTTCAAGAGTTATCACAAATATTATCTCAAACAGTATCAAATACAGGCGCAGCGGTGTGCGCGGAAAGATCAAGCTTATCATTTCGGAATACGAGCATTCCGTTATATTTGAAATTGCAGACAACGGCACGGGCGTGGAGCCGAAAAGCCTGACGCGCATTTTTGACACGCTTTACAGAGAGGACAAGGCACGTTCCAACGTGAGCGACGGCAGCGGGCTGGGACTTGCGGTATGCAGGCAGATCGTGGAGCTGCACGGAGGCATGATATGGGCGCAGACCAACGCCGAAAAAGGCCTTTCGATATTTATATCCCTGCCGAAGGTGGCAGATACGGAGGAAAAGAAAAATGAAAAAAATACTGATCATTGAAGATGACGCAAATATTTGCGCGCTGGAAAAGGATTATCTTGAGGCAAACGGATTTGAGGTTTCAACCGCAGCCAACGGCACAACGGGGCTTCAAGCGGCACTGAAAGACAACTATGATCTTATCCTGCTGGACATCATGCTGCCCGGCACGGACGGAATGGAAGTTTGCAGAAGAATAAGGGAGAGCAAGGATATACCCATCCTGCTTGTAAGCGCAAAAAAGGAAGATCTGGATAAGATCACCGGCCTCGGCTACGGCGCGGACGATTACATAGTAAAGCCCTTCTCCCCCAAAGAGCTTGTGGCAAGAGTCATTGCCCACATAAGCAGATATGAACGGCTGACGGCAAAGAGCGAAGAAGGCTTTGCAGAAGCCAAGACGATCGAAGCGGACGGGCTGAAGCTTGACGGCAGATCACGCCGGGCGTTCGTTAACGGAACAGAGCTTAACCTGACGAACAAGGAATTTGACCTGCTTTACTTTCTTGCATCAAGTCCGGATACGGTATTCAGCAAGGAAGAACTGTTCAGCAAGATCTGGAATTACGATTCCATAGGCGAAACGTCCACCATAACGGTGCATGTAAACCGGATAAGAGATAAGATAAAAGAGGTTGACCCGTCTATAGATTTTATCCACACCGTTTGGGGCAAGGGATACAGGTTCAACAAATAAATACGGCACAACACGCAAGAGCGGGGTGAAAGCACTGTTGGCTTTCACCCCGCTCTTTCATTTGATTTTATAGATTATTCGGAAAGGATCATACGGTCATTATCAAGCTCTTCGCCGCTTGTGACCTTGAATTTTTCAAGGAGATCGGCAGTCGTGAGTTTTTTCTTTTCCTCGCCCGAAACATCATAGATAATCCTGCCGTCATTCATCATGATGAGCCTGTTGCCGATGGCAATGGCGTCTTTCATATTATGCGTGATCATGATGGTGGTAAGATTATGCTCCGAAACGATTTTGGTGGTTAGCTCAAGCACCTTGTGCGCCGTTTTCGGATCAAGCGCGGCGGTGTGCTCGTCAAGAAGCAGCACCTTGGGCTTTTTAAGCGTTGCCATAAGCAGCGTTATCGCCTGGCGCTGGCCGCCCGAAAGCAGGCCGACCTTTGAGGTAAGACGTGTTTCAAGGCCAAGATCAAGCGAGCTCAGCATATCTTTATAGTGTTCTTTTTCTTTTTTGGTCACGCCCGGTGCAAGCGTTCTGAATTTGCCGCGGCGGGACGCAAGCGCCAGATTTTCTACGATCTGCATATCGGCGGCAGTACCCGTCATAGGATCCTGAAACACCCTGCCGAGATATTTTGCCCTTTTATGCTCCGGCAATTTGGTAACATCCTGGCCGTCTATCAGAATAGAGCCGCTGTCCACGGGATATACGCCGGCGATCATATTGAGCAATGTTGATTTTCCGGCGCCGTTACCGCCGATAACGGTTACGAAATCGCCCTCATTCAAAACAAGATCTATGCCGTTTAAAGCGTGCTTCTCATTAACGGTGCCGGGATTGAAGGTCTTATAAACGCCCTTGATCTCAAGCATTTGCGGCACCTCCGTTTCTTTTCACCTTTTTTGACGCGATCTTGCTCTTCCAATACGGTACGCCAAGGAAAAGCGCTACGACGATTGCCGAGAAAAGCTTAAGATCATTCGCATTGAGGCCGAGGCGCAGCACGAACGTGATAACGATATAATATACCACGCCGCCGAAAACGCAGGCGAGCAGCTTTAATGCAAAATTCTTGAAGATCTTGCCGAGCACGACCTCGCCTATAATAACGGCGGCAAGGCCGATAACGATGGCGCCCCTGCCCATATTTACATCTGCAAAGCCCTGATACTGCGAAATGAGCGCGCCCGCAAGCGCAACGATACCGTTTGAAAGCACAAGACCGATGATCTTGTTAACATTTGTGTTTATTCCGTTTGCGCGCGCCATTGCCTGATTACAGCCCGTTGCCCGGATAGAGTGACCAAGCTCCGTGCCGAAGAACCAATAAAGCAAAGCGATAAAAACGAGCACGATAACAAGCCCCACTATGATAGACTGCGTGATATTCCTGAGCGATACCACCAGATCATAATTCATAACGCTGATCGTTTGGTTCGCCTTGTTATCCAAAATACGCAGGTTGATCGAATACAGCGCAAGCTGCGTAAGTATACCCGATAGGATCGCGGGAATTCCGAAGACCGTGTGAAAAATACCGGTTGCAAGCCCCGCGAGACAGCCCGCCAAAAACGCCATTACCATAGAAAGATAAATATTCATGCCGCTTGTGGCACACATAACAAGAACCGCGCCGCCCGTGCCCAGGGAGCCGTCCACGGTAAGATCCGCGATATCGAGCACTCTGAAGGTGATATAAACGCCTATTGCCATAAGACCCCAGAGTATGCCCTGAGCCGCCGCTCCGGGAAGAGCGGATAAAAATGACATCATAATCTTTTTCCTCCGATATATTATAAGCGGCGAGCATAAGACCCGCCGCCTAATATGTTATCAAAATATTGTTATTTAGTCAATAGCAAAAGAATTATTCAGCGCTCATATCTATTGCTTCATAATCGGCAGGGATGGTGATGCCGAGCGAAGTAGCGCGGTCTGCAACATATTTCTTTGTAAGATCTGTTGCATATTCGATCTCCATCTCCGCCGGATTTGCATCCTGCGTAAGGATCTGAACGGCCATTTCACCGGCTCTGTAGCCGATATCATAGTAACTGATGGAAAGCGTGCCTACGCCGCAGCCCTTGCAGATACCTTCTTCACCCGCGATGATCGGAATACCCGCAGGACCGGCAACCTGCTCAACGGCAGCCGTTGCGGAAGCGATGGTATTATCCGTGGGGATATAGATAACGTCTACCTCCTGTGTGGCGGTAGTTGTAACCGTTGCGATCTCGTTTGTATCCGCAACCGTGTATTCGTTCACCGTTAAGCCCATGGAGGTAAGGCTTTCGGAAATCACTTTTGCCTGATACTGTGAATTAGGCTCTGCCGAACAATAGAGGATACCTACCGTCTGCGCGTCCGGGCAAAGCTCCTGTATCATAGCTGCCTGCTCGTCAAGCGGGGCAAGATCGGATGTGCCGGTAACATTGATGCCTGTTAAGCCGGTCCAATTCGCCTGATCTATCTCAAGCGCCGTGGCGTAATCCGTAATGGAAGTGGCAACGATGGGGATATCCGCAGTTGCCGCCATAGACGCCTGCAGCGCGGCAGTGGCATTTGCCATGATCAGATCAACGCCGTCTGCAACGAACTGATTGGCGATGGTGGCACAGGTGGGAGAATCGCCGCCTGCATTCTGAAGATTGAATTCAACGTTTTCAGAGCCGAGAGCAGCCGTTACAGCCGCCTGGAAACCTTCCGTAGCTGCGTCAAGCGCATCGTGCTGAACCGCCTGCAGAATACCGATATTGTATTTCCCCGTTTCACCGGAATTTGATGAGCAGCCTGCAAAAAGCGAGGCTACAAGCACTGCCGAAAGGCAGAGAGCAAGAATCTTTTTAACTGTTTTTTTCATATGTATTACTCCTTTAAGCAAATTCACTGTGCCGCTTTTAAGCGTTGGCGCTTTTAAGTGGTAAAGTGATTATGAAATTATAATACCACAAAAGCAAAAGACTGTCAAACAAAACGAGTTGCCCGGCAGTCTTTTTGTTATAATATACAAATATTAAGCTTTGATTTTGTGCATAATGAGGTATTACAGCTGGTCTGCAATACTGTAGATAAGATCCTTGGATTTCTCCCAGCCGAGGCACGGATCCGTTATGGACTTGCCGTAAACGCCGCCGTCCACCTTCTGATTTCCGTCCTCAATATAGGATTCTATCATAAAGCCCTTTACAAATTTTTTGATATCCACACTGTGGCGCATGGAGTGAAGCACCTCATTCGCAATGCGCACCTGCTCAAGGTACTTTTTGCCGCTGTTTGAATGGTTTGTGTCAACGATAACCGCGGGATTTTTAAACTCCTCCTTGGCGGCGTACATATTATAAAGCGTGATCAGATCCTCATAATGATAATTCGGGTGACTGATGCCGTATTTGTTGACACCGCCGCGCAGAATGGCGTGGGCAAGCTCATTGCCTGTGGATTCTACCTCCCATCCGCGGTACAGGAAAGTGTGACCGCTCTGCGCCGCCGTAATGGCGTTGAGCATAATGGAATAATCGCCGCTTGTGGCATTTTTCATACCGCAGGGCACGTCCATGCCGCTTGCGGTAAGGCGGTGATCCTGATTTTCTACGCTTCTTGCACCCACGGCAACATAGGAGAGCAGGTCTGAAAGATATCTGTAATTTGCAGGATAAAGCATTTCATCTGCGGCGGAAAGGCCAAGCTGCTCGATAGCCTTTGTATGTATAGCGCGCACGGCAAGAATGCCGGCATACATATCGGGAACACCGTCCGGATCAGGCTGATGGAGCATACCTTTATAGCCTGCGCCGGTGGTGCGCGGCTTGCCCGTATAAATACGCGGGATAATGATGATCTTATCCTTCACTTCCTCCTGCACCCGGGCAAGGCGGCTGACGTAATCGAGCACGCTCTCCTCCTTATCGGCGGAGCACGGGCCGATGATAAGCAGGAATTTACTGCTTTCTCCCTTCAAAACTTTTGCGATCTCTGCGTCTCTCTGCGCTTTGACCGCAGCGCCTTTTTCACTGAGGGGATAAAGCTCCTTTACCTCCTTGGGGATAGGCAGTTTCCGTATAAAACGCATATTTTTCATAGATTCATCTTTTACGACTTCCATATTGACATCCTCTCTTGCATACATACGACTATGCCGCACAGCGGCATTCGACGATATAAATATTTTAATTCTTAAGCAACATATTGTCAACATAAACAGCAAATAAAAAACGGAGCTGTAAAAAACTCTTTCTAAACGAAAAACGACCCGCCAAAACTACTATATATAGTGGTTTTGGCGGGTTCATTTTGCTCAAATCTCGCAAATTAACGAGTTTTTTTACAACCCCATTCCATTAAATGTTGATTACTTAGAAATTTTCAAGCAGCGAAGTATAGAAATCACAGTAATCCGTGCGGTTATCCGCTGTAAACGCCATTGCTGCCCTGGGGTGGCGGTTGAGCTGACCCGTGAGCATATACTGGATATCATAGCCCCACTGCACGCCGCTTGCCTTGAGCGGAAGCATATAATTCTCTATAAATGTGAGGAGGCTGTATAGATTATACTTGGGATTTTTGAGGAACCCGAGCAGCAGCTCCATCGCGCAGTTTCCCGCTCCCCTGCCCATGCCCATGGCAGTTGCGTCCAGATAGGAAACGCCGTAGGACATGGTCTCTATCGTATTTGCAAAGGCAAGATTTTGGTTGTTGTGGGCGTGAAAACCGATGGATTTGCCGTATTTCTCACCCGCTTCAAGATAGATCTTGGCTAGCTCCGCAGCCGTCTCCGGGTACAGCGAGCCATAGGAATCCACAAGATAGATAACGTCTACGCCGGAATTGCCGAGCATGTCAAGCGCTTCTTCAATATCCTCCGTTTTTGCCTGGCTGATTGCCATGATATTGCAGGTGGTCTCATAGCCGAGTGCATGAAAATGCTCTACCATCTCAACGGCAGCCGGGATCTGGTGGATATAGCACGCAACGCGCACCATATCGATCACCGATTCGCTTTTGGGAATAAAATCCTCCTTAAAATCACATCTGCCCACATCTGCCATGACCGAGATCTTCATATCGGAAACATTTTCACCGACGATCTTTCTGATATCCTCTTCATCGCAGAACTTCCACTTGCCGAACTCCTTGGGATCAAACATTTTTTTGGACGCACGGTAGCCGAATTCCATATAATCCACGCCGCTTTTGATATTCGTTTTGTAAAGCTCCGTTACAAATTCATCCGTAAATTCAAAATTGTTGCAAAGCCCGCCGTCCCTGATCGTGGCGTCAAGCACTTTCAGATCATTTCTGACGGTCATCATATTCCCTTTTCTGGGCGCCATAATAATTCCTCTCTTTCCTTTTGCTTTTGTACTTTAAAGCTTTTATGCTTTAAAGCAGATTAGTGGTATTATAGCAAAATGCGGTAAATTTGTCAACAGAAAATTAGCGCCGCGAAAAAGAACGCACAAAAAAGCGGCGGAGATCTGCTTCCGCCGCCGAACAAATAATAATATTATTTTATAACTCTTACTCTTGTAACGCCGTCTATCTTTTTGATATCCTCAACGGCGTTTTCGGAAACCTCGGAATCCACATCAATGATGCTGTACGCGATCTCACCGCGGTTCTTATCCACAAAATTGGCGATATTGATACCGTCCCTGCTGATGGTATCCGTGATCGTGGCGATCATATTCGGCTGATTCTTGTGGATAACGGTGATCCTTGCAACACCGCTCTTTTCAATAGAAGCGGCAGGCAGGTTGACCGAATTTCTGATATTGCCGTTTTCAAGATAATCGATCAGCTCAAGCGCACCCATAGACGCGCAGTTTTCTTCGCTCTCCGGCGTTGACGCGCCGAGATGCGGCAGCGCGATAACGCCGTCCACGCCGATAAGCTCGGCAGACGGGAAATCGGTTACATACGCCGCCATTTTGCCGTCCTCAAGCGCGGAAACGATATCCGCAGAGTTGGCAAGATCACCCCTTGCAAGGTTGATGATGCGAACCGTATCTTTCATTTTTTCAATATTGGCGGCGGAGATCATCTCTTTCGTATCCGGGGTAAGCGGAACATGAACCGTGATATAATCCGCCTGCGGGAAGATCTTATCCAGATCGTTTTCTATCTTCACTTCCCTTTTAAGCGCCTCAGCGGCTTCCTCCGTTAAAAACGGGTCATAGCCGATGACGGACATACCGAGATCTACCGCGGCATTGGCAACGAGCCTGCCGATCGCGCCGAGACCGATTACCGCAAGAGTCTTACCCTTGATCTCCGGCCCGGCAAAGGCGGATTTGCCCTTTTCCACGGATTTGGTAACGTTCTCGTCATCTTTTATGGTCTTGCACCATTCAATCGCCTTGGTGATCTTTCTGCTTGAAAGGAGCAGCGCGCAGATCACAAGCTCCTTAACGGCGTTTGCGTTTGCGCCCGGCGTGTTGAAAACGGCGATGCCGAGATCCGTGCATTTCTCTATCGGAATATTATTCACGCCGGCGCCGGCCCTTGCGATCGCAAGCAGAGACGCCGGAAGCTCCATATCATGCATAGCGGCGGAACGAACCATGATGGCATCGGGATTTTCCATATCATCGCCGCAGGTATATTTATCCGGGCTGAACTTTGACAGCCCTACGGGAGATATCTTATTCAGCGTTTTAATGTTATACATTATTTATTCTCCTCCTCAAACTTCTTCATGAACTCGACCAGTTTTTCAACGCCCTCTATCGGCATGGCATTATAGATAGATGCGCGCATACCGCCGACCGTTCTGTGACCCTTAAGATTTACAAAGCCCGCTTCGGTTGCCTCTTTTATGAATTTGGCGTTGAGCTCATCGCTGTCCGTAACGAACGGAACGTTCATAAGGGAGCGGTCCTCCGGCACAACGGTGCCGCGGAACATTTTGCTTTGGTCAAGAAAATCATAGAGGATCTTTGCTTTTTTCTCATTATGCGCTTTCATGCCCTCAAGACCGCCGAACGTTTCTTTGATCCATTCCAGCACGAGCTTGCAGATATAGATCGTCCAGCACGGCGGTGTATTGTAAAGGGAATCCGCATCTGCCTGGATCTTGTAATCCATCATGACGGGAGTAATATCCCTTGCGTTGCCGAGCAGATCCTCACGGATGATGCAGACAACCAGGCCTGCCGGCGCAACGTTCTTCTGCGCGCCGAAGTATACCATACCGAATTTGGAGATATCAAGCGGCTCTGAAAGCGCGCAGGATGAGATATCCGCAATCAGCACTTTATCGCCGACCGGCGGAAGCTCTTTAAACTTCGTGCCGTAAATGGTATTATTCATGCAGATATAGACATAATCAGCGTCCTCGCGGAAATCCTCCGGCTTCGTCTTTGGAATGTAGCTGAAAGTCTTATCCGCAGAGGAAGCGGCTTCCCTTACATCGCCGTACTTTTTTGCTTCCTGATATGCTTTTTTAGCCCACTGGCCGGTGATGATATAATCCGCCTTACCGCTGCCGTTCATAAAATTGAGCGGAATAGCCGAAAACTGCGCGGACGCACCGCCCTGCAGGAAAAGCACCTTATAATTATCGGGAACGTTATAAAGCTCCCGCATAAGCTTTTCCGCTTCCTTAATGATCTCATCAAACACCTTGGAACGGTGGCTCATCTCCATAACGGACTGGCCGCTGCCGTGGTAATCCAGGATCTCCGCGCCCGCTTTTTCCAAAACGGATACAGGCAGGGTTGAAGGGCCTGCGCTGAAATTGTATACTCTTGCCATAAAAATTCCTCACTTTCAATTTGTTAAAAAATAACCGTGACTTCTATTATAAAGATGTTTCTTTTTTTGTCAATGATTTTCCGCAAACTTTGTTGAAAATGTATATAGTTTGTTAATTTTTTAACATTATTTTGCAATATCATTGTAGTTAAAAAAGAAAAAGCCATACGGTGTCTTTATACTGCCGTATGACTTTGCACGTTTCATTCTATGAATAGGATCTTTTAAAGTTACCGATGTTATCTGGGCTGCTGCTGGTTCAGAGCATTTTGCAGCATATTTGCTTTCTGCTTTTTAGGCTTGTACGCCGGCGGATTTGCAAGCTTTTTGGTATATCTGTTTTTCCTTGCAGTGATCTTATTGATCTCATGCACGGGACCTGCCATATAGTCCGTCATATATCTGTCTGCAACTTCCATGAGCGCGGGGTCATTCTTCATCGCGCCCAAAATCGTTACGCCGATGATATCCTGCACCTCGTTCGTGCCGTCCTCATATACTTCTCCAAGCATCTTAAACAGCTTTTTGCGTTCCGCTTCAGAACCGTTTCTGATTACCTCCAAAACACGCGGCGTGCCGACCTCGGTAAAAAATGTTTCCGGCAAAAACTCACCGTAATCGGAGATATTCTTTTTCACGGCGTCCTTTAAATCGGGATAAAGCACCCCGAAACGGTTTGCAAGCGAATCAACGTCATAGCTGATAACGCCGTTTTTGGCTTTGGAACGGGAAACCGCCTTGGGCATTTTTATCTTATCAAGATCCACCTTTTTCCTTGCGGCAAAAAGCGAGCTGATCTCGTCCGACACCTCGTTTGCAAAGGAGCGGCATTCTCTTTCGTCTGCCTGCTCCGGCTCAAAAAGGGATTTTGAGATGGTTTCATACGCCGTATCCTCGCCCTTATCCTCATAAGCGCATTCCAGGCTCATAATATTTGATTTATTATCGTACAAAACGCGGAACAGCCCCTTATCGCTTTTATAAGCCAGCTGCCCCTCAGCGGTTTTGATCTTTTTGAATTCAAGCTCTTTTAAGTTTTCGGAGATGGCTTTATCCATCAGTCTGTAAGCTTCTGCAAGTTCCATGAAAACAACTCCCATTTTAAAACAAACAACCCCGACGGGCGTTCTGTTTTCTTAAATCATGCCGCCGGTGCGGCAAGCAACGCACTCATTATAGCATTTTGTAGGCAGTTTGTCATTAAAAAATTGTGAATTTGTAAAAAAAGCGGCGAGCGGAGCCGGAGCGCAGGCAAATTTATGTTGAATTTGATTATATAATATGATAAAATACTATGTATTATTTCCGGAGGAAGCTGAATGGAAAAAATATTGATTGAGATAAAAGGCACCCAGCAGTACGGGCGCGACACCGATGTTACAGAGCTTACAACCTTCGGCACTATAAGGGACGACGGCACCGCTTATATCATAAAATACAAGGAAGAGATAGAAGAGCCGCAGGAGAGCGTGCGCGTAACCGTAAGGGTGAACAAGGACGAAAGCGCCGTGCAGATGACAAGAACGGGCAGCAGCCATTCCAGTCTGCTCATAGAAAAATCCAAGCGCCATCTTTGCAATTACGGCACGGAATTCGGAGATCTGCTGATGGGCGTTTACGGGCGCGATATAGAGGCGGATATAGAAAACGGGCGTTTTCATTTTGAATACGATATTGATTTTAACGGCGCAGTCGCCTCGCAAAACACCGTGCGCATGAACATATCTAAACAGCAAATATAAGATTAAAAAAGTATAAGAGGAAGATATTGATGTCCATAATAGTTAAAGAGACCCAAAAAGAGCTCAGAACAAAGATCATAGACGCACTCGGCAGGGCCGTTGCAAACGGCGAACTGCCGGCGGAGCCGATACCTGATTTCAACATTGAAAAGCCTGCCAACAGCAAAAACGGCGATTTTTCCGCCAACGTTGCGCTGGCGGGAGCTAAGGCGTTCAGATGCGCGCCGAGAAAGATTGCGCAGAGCGTTGCGGATAATCTTGATCTTGAGGGCACATTGTTTGACAGATGCGAGATCGCCGGCCCGGGATTTTTGAACTTTTATCTTTCGCAGCGCTACTACACAGAGATCGTAAAAGACGTGCTTGCGAAAGGCGAAAACTACGGAAAATCCGATTTCGGCACAGGCAAAAAGGTGCTCGTAGAATTCGTTTCCGCGAATCCGACAGGCCCCATGCACATCGGAAACGCAAGGGGCGGCGCAATAGGAGACTGCCTTTCCGCCGTGCTGGAATGGGCGGGTTACGACGTAAGCCGCGAATTCTATGTGAACGACGCCGGAAACCAGATAGAAAAATTTGCCACTTCCCTTGAAGTGCGCTATCTTCAGCTGTATAAAGACGGCGTTGAACTGCCGGAGGACGCATATAAGGGCGCTGATATTATTGAGCACGCCAAGAATTTTGCCGCCGAATACGGGGATAAATATGTTGACGCCGAATCAAAAGAAAGGCGCGACGCGCTTGTTGCCTATGCCCTGCCGAAAAACATAGAGGGGCTTGAAAACGACCTGCTCCAATACAGGATAAAATACGACAACTGGTTCAGGGAGAGCACGCTGCACAACGACGGCTCCGTTCAAAAGATCATAGAAAAATTTAAAGAGCTGGGCGTAACGTATGAGCAGGACGGCGCGCTTTGGTTTAAGGCAAGCGAATTCGGGAACGACAAGGATGTTGTGCTGGTGCGCGCAAACGGCATACCCACTTATATCGTGCCGGATATTGCATATCACTACAACAAGCTTGTAACACGCGGATTTGACAAGGCTGTTGACGTTTTGGGCGCAGACCACCACGGCTACGTGCCGCGCATGAAAGCGGCGCTGACTGCGCTTGGACTTGACGCGGACAGGCTTGACTGCGTGATCATGCAGATGGTGCGCCTTGTAAGGAACGGAGAAACCATAAAGCTTTCCAAGCGCTCCGGCAAGGCGATCACGCTGAACACCCTGCTTGAAGAGATACCGATAGACGCGGCAAGATTTTTCTTTAACCTGCGCGAGCCGAATTCGCATTTTGACTTTGATTTGGACCTGGCAGCGCAGAAAACGAATCAGAACCCTGTATATTACGTGCAGTACGCGCACGCGCGCATATGCTCTATTCTAAAAAAAGCAGAGGCGGACGGCATCAAGCTGCGCACGCCTACCGATAACGAGCTGGATATGCTGGATTCGGAAGAGGAAAAGGAGCTGATCCGCCACCTCTCTTCGCTGACGGACGAGATCGTTACCGCCGCAAAGGCGTATGACCCTGCCAAGATCACGCATTTTGTGATTGAGCTTGCAACGCTGTTTCACAAATTCTACAACGCCCGCCGCGTTATCGCCGAGGACGAGGGGCTTATGCAGGCAAGGCTTTATCTTTGCCTTGCCGTTAAGGAAACGATAAAAAACATTCTGGGAATGCTTAAGATCTCCGCACCCGAAACAATGTAAGGAGAAGCTGATATGCCATCAATCAAAAGCAAAGCGCTTCACGCAATAGGAAACGGGATTTTTAAATACATTTACAGAAATCCGCAGCGCAATATGCTCCGGCTGGTCAAGGTGGGCAAGGCGGTTGCCGGAAAAATGTACCCTGAAAGCACCTTTACAAAGCCGATAGAGATCATAACGGACGAGACCAACGTTTGGCACCGTTTTCTTTTTCGCGGCATAAAAGAGGTAAACGCCGATTTCCTGCGAAACGCTGTTCTGACCTTCGGCATAGACCTTGGGCTTATAGGCACCTCCACTTTAAGGAAAAAGAGGGACGAGCTCAAGTGCAACATTCCGTGGGTCGTGCTGCTTGACCCCACTTCCGCCTGCAATATGAAATGCAAGGGCTGCTGGGCGGCGGAATACGGCTATAAATCCAATCTTACGCTGGACGAGATGCGCCGAATCATCAGAGAGAGCAAAGAGCTGGGCACGCATTTCTTTATGTTCACCGGCGGCGAACCGCTTATAAGGAAAAACGACCTGATCACCCTTGCAAAGGAAAATCCGGACTGCATTTTTCTTGCCTTTACGAACGCCACACTGATAGACGATGCGTTCTGCGAACAGCTTCTTGCATGCGGCAACTTCGGGCTGGCGCTCTCCGTTGAGGGAACAGAGGAAACGAACGACGGCAGGCGCGGCGACGGCGCGTATAAAACAACGATGGACGCCATGAAGATGCTGAAAAAGCACGGCTGCCTTTTCGGCACCTCCGTTTGCTACACAAGCCAAAACTACGAAGCGGTTACGAGCGATGCGTTCTATGACAAGATGATAGAAGCGGGCGCAAGATATATGTGGTTCTTCCACTATATGCCCGTCGGCGACAACGCAGATACGAGCCTGCTGCTGACCCCGGAGCAAAGAGAGCATGTTTACCGCTCCATAAGGGCAAAAAGGGATTCAAAGACCGGCAAGCCCATATTCACCGTTGATTTTCAAAATGACGCGGAATTCGTAGGCGGCTGCATTGCCGGCGGCAGAAACTATTTTCACGTGAATTCCGAGGGCGATGTGGAACCCTGCGTATTTATCCACTATTCGGATTCGAATATCCGGGAAAAGAGCATCATGGAGTGCCTGAATTCGCCGCTTTTCAAGGAATATTACAAGGGTCAGCCGTTCAACAAAAACATGCTGCGCCCCTGCCCCATGCTTGAAAACCCGCAGGCGCTGCGCAAAATGGTTGCCAGAAGCGGCGCAAAATCCACAAATCTCATAAAAGCCGAAAGTGCGGATGAACTTTGCTCCAAGTGTGATGAATATGCAAAAAGCTGGGCGCCGAAGGCAAAGGAGATCTGGGAGGAAAAAGCGCGCTTTAAGCCGTTTACGCAATATTACCGCGACACGCCGGAGGGCAAAAAGAATTACCGCCCGGAGGATTACTGATAACCGCCCGAACGGAAAGAAACGCAATAAAAATAACGACTTTAAAAGCCGCTGTGCTGCAAGGAGCACGGCGGCTTTTGTAATTTTATTCGCAATAGACGGGGCTGGTTACGGCAAGTATCTTTTTTGCGCCGTTCACATTGCCCCAAAGCTCCGCGCGGTACCAGTGCCCGCGCTCTATCTTCAGGCGCTCATGGCGTGTATCGCACCTTGTTTCAAGCACGGTTCTGCCGCCGTTTGTAACGATCCTGATCGTTTTATATTCCAAAATCTCTTTGCCGGCGTTCTTTTCGCGCGAATGGAGATCGGTAAAAAAGCTGAACGTTACATTGCCGTGCGGGATCGTGGAACCAAGGCCGTATGTTTTGCCGAAGCGGTGCACGCGGAAAATAAATTTTGCACCCGTTGAAGCCACTGTTTTTCCAAGACGGATCGCCTTTACCGCGCCCTGCGGCGTGGCAAGCCCGTTATCAAAATGGAGATAGGTGCAGCCGTAATGCCTGCCGTTTGTGATCGGTCTGTGCCAGTCCTTGCCGTATACAGCGGCAATGTGATGCCCCTCGTCAAGCAGGCGGGTATACAGCTGAAGCGCCCTGTCGTTTTCCGTATTATCGGGGCTAAAATCCTCGTGCCAGACTTCCATATAATCCACATTTCTGAAATCGCGCACGCGGAATTCCCACCTGCCGCCGGTGCATACGGGCGAACCCATCTGATACGGATGGGCGATTCCCACGATACCGCCGGCAGCGTGGACGGCTTTCATCTTTTCATCTATATTATCCGGCACGGCGTCCCGCCAATCCACAAAATCCTGCGCGCCAAGCACAAGCATATGGCCGAAATAAGTAGTCCACTCAATTCCGCGCAGAACGGGTATGATGTTTTCATCGATCTCGTCAAAGCCGCTGTATGTATTGTGATCCGTTAAGGCGATAAGCGAAAGATGGTCTTCCGCCGCCGCCTGCTGGAGAGAAACGGGCGTAAAATCACCGTCTGAATGAACGGTATGGCAGTGCAGTTCGCACGGAAGATAGCTCATTTTTCTTCACCTCCGCTGATCTTAAGGCTGTAATTTACATCACACGCGCAGCAGTGCACATTCAGCATAACGCGCCAGCTGCCGCTGCGGACTGCGCCTTTTGTAAAGCCGGGCGTTGTTTTTGCTGTGCCGATCACAATATGCTGTTCGTTCGGCTGCCTGTGCGCCGCGCCCCTGTAACCCGCAGGGTCATCAACGGAAACGGTTATAAGATTCTTTACCGGCAGAAAATCGCGCGGGTCTTTGCCGTTCTCGCTGCCGAGATATTTTTCGAGCGCATCGGAAATCATGCGCACCGCCGCGTCCTCATCCTCCATGATCTTTGGGGCATAGGAATAGTCTATATGCAGTTCCGCCACCCCTGCCGGGACTTCAAACGCAAATGAGATATTCGTTTTATCCTGAGCCGGAGTTATTACCCCCTGCTTTTCAAAAATAGTCATAGCAACCCTCCGTATTACAGATTTTATTATACAAAACAGGAACGCTTTTTTCAATGATTGATAAAAATATATTCAAATGTTATAATTTATATATTGAAATATGTAAAAGAGGGATACTATGAAGCTTGAAAACTGGATGGCTGCTATTGACGGCAACCGCGATCTGCTGCGCCTTGCGATACCCGGCACACACGACTCCGTTACCAAATACGTTCAGTTTGCGTATATATGCAAAACACAGGAGCTGACGATATACGAGCAGTTAAATATGGGGATAAGAGCGCTGGACATACGGGTTGAAAGCGGCGGTGAACGGCTTAAAATGGTGCACGGCTTTGCAAAAGTATTTACCACTGCGAATAAGACGGGAAAGCAGATGGATCTAAGCCATGTTTTGGAACAGTGCTATGATTTTCTGCATGAAAACCCGAGCGAAACGATCGTTTTTCAGTTTAAAAACGACAGCGGCAAGGAAAACGAAAAATGCTTTGACAACTTGTTTTTTAATTACATAGCCAAAGCGCCGGAAATGTGGTTTTGTGAAAACAGAGTGCCGGCGCTTGACGAGGCGCGCGGCAAGATCTATTTGATCCGCCGCTGCAAAATGGCGGACAGACCCGAATTCAACGAAAAAAATACGGGGCTGGATTTTTCCCGCTGGGTAGAGCAGGACACGATCGCGCCCGAGCCGCTGACGCTGAATACCGGCGGAGACCGGCCGGCGGAGTTCATTATACTTGACAGGTTCAAATATAAGCCCGAACCGCGATGGAACGAGTGTGTAAAACCTTTTCTTGACAAGGCAGAGCCGTTTGACGGCAGATATATCATCAACTACCTTTCCACGGCGGGCGGGCTCAAAGGGCCGCGCAGAAACGCTGCGTACATAAACCCGCAGTTTATGAAATACCCGCTTGATCCCGCCAAATACTACGGCACCGTCTATTCGGATTTTCCCACAAAAGAGCTTGTTATGAAAATCATAAACGCGAATTTTGATTAAAATATTGAAAAAGACCGAGGCACATACCGCTCAAACGCTGTTTGTGACCCCGGTTTTATTTTTTACTTATTAAATATAGTATTTCAGATAGTTTATCCGCACAATGATCCGCTTCTTCGCAATATCCATTATGCACAAAAACGGTTACCATACCTGCAGCGTTGCCGCCTCTTATATCTGCGTTCACACTGTCCCCTACCATAAACATCGGTTCATCATTTTTATTAAAATTCTTTGCAATATCGAACAGTTCTTTTCTCGGTTTATCATAGCCTTCTATCGCTGAAATAACATAACCGTCAAAATATTTATCGAGTTTCAAATCCTTGATAACTTCAATAAGGTCAGGGTAATTATTTGAAAGAATTATATTATTATTACCCAAAGTTTTAAGCGCATCCAGCGTACTTACGCAATCGGGATAAAGCGTATAATTTTCGGTTTTTTTAATAATACTTCTTACCTTCTGAGTTGCGGCTCGGGCTGTTTCATCATCCACCCCAAGTGAAAGATATGATGTATAAATATGCTTATTCATAAATTCCCACCACTTTTCATTTTTAAAAGCGGTGTAATCTTTTTGCGGCGTATGCCAAGTAAATCCCGTTGCCATACAGCGCCTTATGTCACCGAATGAAACGTCATGATTCCCGCAGGTTTCACACAGCGCTTTGAAAACGCTGGTACTCCATAAAGAATCCGATCTGACAAGAGTACCGTCAAAATCCCAATATACGATGCTCATATACCGCCCTCTTTTCGGTTTGATACAATACTGCCGCAGATCAGCAAACCTGCTTTTGCGTTTTTGTACTATTCTTCCAAAAGATCGTTTTCACGCAGCATGGCAATAAATTTTTCAACGTCTGCGGCGGCTTTTTCGGGGGTGACGTCATAGATATCAAGCACCTTTTTCACGATCTCCTGCGGGGTGGTATCCTCTTTCAGGCAATCCCAGAAAAACGCGCCGGATTCATTCAGGGTTATCATGCCGTTAAATTCCGTTGCCGTTTTGCCGACGGGCACAACGATCTCCGAACCCGCGATATTTCTTTTTACAAAACCGTTTTTTATCTTCATTTTTATCTTTCCTTTTTATATAGATTTCGATTATAGTATACCAATTTGCACAAAAGCTTGCAAGCGATAAGGAAAAAATAAGGAAATATAACAAATTTTACATGGTTTTACTTGCGAACGCGGATAAAGTTGGTTATAATAACATTGATAATTTTAGGATTATTAAAATTATAAGATTATTAATTTAAAGCGAGGGAGTAGATACTATGGTTTATTCGCAAGAAGTAGAACAGATGTGCACCGTTAAAAAAGGTCCGCATCACGGCCCCGCTCCGATCCCGGAGGAGGGCAACTGGGTTAAGTCCTATGAGATAAAAGACATCAGCGGCTTTTCACACGGCATCGGCTGGTGCGCTCCTCAGCAGGGCGCCTGCAAGCTCAGCCTCAATGTTAAGAACGGCATTGTGGAAGAAGCACTTGTTGAAACGATCGGCTGCTCCGGTATGACACATTCGGCGGCAATGGCTGCTGAGATCCTGCCGGGCAAAACACTGCTGGAGTGCCTGAACACAGACCTTGTTTGCGACGCGATCAACGTTGCCATGAGAGAGCTTTTCAAGCAGCTTGCTTACGGCCGTTCACAGAGCGCGTTTTCAGAGGGCGGCCTTGTTATCGGCGCTGCGCTTGAGGATCTTGGTAAAGGCCTCAGAAGCCAGGTTGGCACGATGTTCTCCACAAAGGCAAAGGGCGTTCGCTATATGGAGATGGCAGAGGGCTATGTAACACGCATGGCGCTTGACGAAGAGGGCGAAGTAATCGGCTACGAATTCGTTAAGCTCGGCAAGATGCTTGAGGACATCCGCCACGGCAAAGCCCCGAACGACGCTTACAAAGACAATATGGGCACTTACGGCAGATTTGACAATGCCGCCAAGTATATCGACCCGCGTGAAGAATAATCAGGACAGGAGGAACGTAAAATGGCGAATGATGTAAAATTTGAAGGCAAGGAAAGACGAATTGCCAAAATAGAAAAATGTCTTGCTGAATACGGTCTTTCAAGTCTTGAAGAAGCAAGAGATCTGTGCCTTTCAAAGGGCATTGACGTTGATGCAATCGTAAAAGGCGTTCAGCCCATCGCATTTGAAAACGCAAGCTGGGCTTATACGCTCGGCGCTGCCGTAGCCATCAAGAGCGGCGTTAAGACCGCTTCAGAAGCAGCCGAAAAGATCGGTATCGGTCTTCAGGCATTCTGCATTCCCGGCTCTGTTGCAGAGCAGAGAAACGTTGGCCTCGGCCACGGCAACCTTGGCGCAAGGCTTCTTTCCGAAGAAACAAAGTGCTTTGCATTCCTTGCAGGCCACGAGAGCTTTGCAGCCGCAGAGGGCGCTATCGGTATTGCCCGCACGGCAAACAAGGTTCGCAAGGAGCCGCTTCGCGTAATCCTGAACGGCCTTGGCAAAGACGCCGCTTATATCATTTCAAGAATCAACGGCTTCACCTATGTTAAGACCGATTATGATTTCTACACCGGCGAGCTCAACATAGTTGAAACAAGAGCTTTCTCTGACGGCGAAAGAGCCGCGGTTAAGTGCTACGGCGCAAACGACGTGCTTGAGGGCGTTGCCATCATGAAGCACGAGGGCGTAGACGTTTCCATCACCGGCAACTCCACGAACCCCACCCGTTTCCAGCACCTTGTTGCAGGCACCTACAAGAAGTGGGCGATTGAAAACGGCAAAAAGTATTTCTCCGTTGCATCCGGCGGCGGCACCGGCCGTACACTTCACCCGGATAACATGGCTGCCGGCCCCGCTTCCTACGGTCTTACGGACTCCATGGGACGTATGCACGGCGACGCGCAGTTTGCAGGCTCTTCCTCTGTTCCCGCGCACGTTGAGATGATGGGTCTGATCGGTATGGGCAACAACCCGATGGTTGGCGCCACCGTTGCAACAGCCGTTGCAGTAGAAGAAGCTATGAAATAATCTTGTAATAAGCAATAAAACTTACGCCCGGAGGACATGCTCCGGGCGTTTTCTTATGCCTGTTTGTCTTATTCTCCGATTAGCGGGCATAAGAAAAGCCCCTGCGCAAGCGCAGGGGCGGTGTTTGGGATTTTATTTCAACTTTTTGCAGCGTATCTTGCGTTTATTCTTTTGGGTACGGCTGCGATATATCCGTCATTTTGGCAATGTAATCTATGGACACATGATAATATTCGGCATAAGCTTTGACCGTATCCAGCGGCGGTATTCTTTCACCTTTTTCATATCGTATATATGAATTTTTAGAAATGTATGCTATTTTTGCGCATTCTTCCTGCGTCAGATCATGATCCTCTCGCAGATCTCTTAATCTTGTGTCCACTTTCGTCACCAAAGATATTTTAACGGATTACTCCATATGGGGTTGACAAATCACTCCATATGGGTTATTATGGATTTGTTCTATATGGAGTAATTATATTGTTTCCAAAGGTGATGAAAATGTTCAGCGGAACTGTAAGAAGTTCAAAAATAGAGTGTTTATATAACGGATTGCAGCTATCCAAGGCCTGCCCCGACCGCCCTATCTATATCCTAACGACCGGCAAACGCTATGCTAGAGATAAATTGGTATTTGAGCCGGAATCACTTGATTCGTATATCAACGACGGCTGGTATATTACGCACAGAATCAAAAACGGCGTGATCTATCAGTATTTGGAGATTTTATGAGTATCCGCACCACCGTAAACGCCTAAATAAACGCAGAAAAAAAGCCCCGGTCAGGGGCTTTTTCTTTTTTATTCATGTATCTTCATGCCGTGGAGCATCTTAACGAATGCGGGGCTGAAGTGATCTACGATCTCGCTGCGGCAATTTCCGTATTGCCGACCTTTACATAGCGCATCTGCCCGCCGAAATAATTTTCTCCCGCGCGGGAAAAATACGCTGTAAGGATACTGCCCATTTCTCTTCCTCCTTATCCATTATTTATTGTTTTTTAAATACTGCCTAAAAAGAGGCTCCAGCGCAAAAGCGCAAAATTCCTTTGTGCGCGCTGCAAGGCTGTATTCACCGTCGCTCATACACCAGCAAACCATTAGGCCGTAAAGCTGGGAAACGAGCAGGCCCGTGCAGGCTTCAACAGGCGTATCCTCAGCAAGCTCTCCGCTTTGCACGCAATATGCAAAAATATCCGCAACCGTTTTTGTATCATAATCCAGCTTGCTGTACTCGCCGTCCGGCAGCGCATTGGGGTCTATCACATTCTTCGTCCACTGCTGCGCCATTTTAACGCCCGAATCTTCTATGCGCGATGAAAAACTGACTGCATAATCCGTCAGCTTTTCAATGAAGGTGCCGTTCTTTACCTTTGCGCGCTCCGCAATCTCTCCGAACGCCCTAAAGCTCAGCTCCTGCACGATATCCTCTTTGCGTTTAAAATAAGTGTAAAAAGTGCCCTTTGCAACGCCGCAGGCATTCGTTATGTCCTCCACGCTGACGCAATCAAACCCGCGCTCGCTGATAAGCTTTTCGCCCGTTTCAAGCAGCTTTTTCCTGGTCTGCAGCGCTGATTCCTGCCTTTTGCCCATATATCCGCCTCCTTTTCGAACTCATAATAGCACATGAATGACCGATAGTCAATGACTTTTGGTCATTGACTTTGTAAACATTTTGTGAACGCAATAAATCGTGTCTGTGTGTAACAACGGAACAAAAGCAATAATGAATCTTTTACTTAAATCCATTTATTGTTCGGTTCATTGGAGTGGAAACGAAAAATCCGGTGTAAGAATAGCTTACACCGGATCAATCAAGCGATTATTTATTTAAACTTTTCTCTTTTCTGCTTACTGTAAGCACAACAACTACCGTAGCAGCCGCGCCGATAACGGCAAAGATTACAAGACCTGTCTTCGGGCTCTTGGCATCTGTATTGCTACTTCAATTCTATATCCCAGCCCGCAAGATAACGCTCAAGAACAATTGCATCCCAATCGGTCAATTCTCCGTCCCCGTCTGTATCTGACTTGGCCAAATCTATCTCCACTTCCCAGCCTGCCAAATACCTGTTCAGAACTATTGCATCCCAGTCTGTCAGCTCTCCATCTCCGTCTACATCGCCAACCAATATACTTTCTCCAGTTGATATTATCATTACATTAATTTCAGATGATACTGAACCATCTGAACTTACTACTGTGATAATTGCATTTCCAGCACTAATTCCATTTATAATACCTTGGCTATTTACCGAAGCAACCTGATTATTATTGCTGTAGAATAAAAAGTCTTGTTCTTCTGATAATGGATATATTTTTGGAAAAATTGTATATTGAGAATTAACATTTAAGACAATATTTTCGCAATCTAAAACAACAACTTTTGTTGGTTCAGCCTCATCACAAGAAATATAGAGTTTTGTTGAAATGCTTGTATTTTGCAGCTGAAAATCAACAATGGCATATCCCTGTTCCAGCGATTCAATCGTAATAGTTGCTTTACCATCAACTACTTGAATTTCATTGTCTACGGAAGCAACAAAAGGATTTGATGAACTGCATTCAATGATGCCGTCAGAAATATTTGATACGGTTATGGTAATCGTTTCGCTATCCCCTGCTGATAAAAATAAATCATTATCGGAAAGCGTGATTTCAGGAATATCTGTGACAATGTCTTGCTGCGTAAAACCGCTTAATTCTAAACCGGCATAGTTTCTCGCGCTTGAGCTTATCGCTAATGTATATGAATCATTTATATTCAAATTAGCACCAGGAATAATTAATATTCTACGAACCAACATAACGTCTGAATCCAATGCGCTTGGAACTTCATCGGTATACTCTATTGTAAATGGAATATTTTCACCATTTCTGTTCGTTAACGAAATTGTTTCAGAGGTCAAAGTGTTCATATCCATATATTGATCAAAATAGATCTCAACATAATCATTGTAAAAATTAACATATTCTACATTCGGAGATTCTGTTGAAACCATTCCGATATTAACCTCGGTTTGCGGCGGCGGAACTGGCAGCCAATCTGAATAGGTAGTTTTATACCCTTCTTTCTCATATTTTACCTGCCAAAGACCCTCGGGTACGTTCCAAGCGTACTTTCCTTCACTATTCGTATAAAGGGGATTTTCTTGCTCATACTCACTGGCATCCCACAAAATAGGTGTTGATTCTTCTGTCTCTTTATAATATATTGTACATTTGACGCCTTCCAATCTGTTAAATGGCGTTGCTTCGTAAACAAAACCACTCGGATCAATTATCCATTTCAGTTTAACGCTATCGCCAAGAATGGCATTCATTCTATAATTATAAACAAAACTTGAAAGTGCGGTAATTGAGCCAAGCATTAACGTAAACAGCAAGGCAGGCGCCGCCATACCGCCGGTTCCAATCGTTGCGGTAGCCAAGCCTAAAAGTGTTGACAGTGCTACAAAATTTATCCTGTCCGTTTTTAGGTCGCTTGCCTGTTGCAATGCAACTTGTTTTTCTTCATAGGTCATATTTGAAGTGTTGATCTGCTCCCTTAGCCTTTCGTCATCCGTAATAATTTCATAATTATCACAAAGAAGGCCTGTAATTGTGCTCACGGCAGATAAATCATTCACAAATTGAATGGCACTATAAGAATCATCCCCAAATTCAATGACCGTTTTTACTGTTTGGCTGTTTGAAACATCATGAATAAAAGTCACAATATTATTTGGATCAGTAAAATCAATGTTTATTCCAAATTCATTACCTTCTCCATCTTTACTGAAATATTGAATCACTTTTTCATAATCGTTTTTATAATCTACAAAGCTTGAATAGGTTTCACTATAAGTTTCCATCAATAAATTAAGCTCTTTATTTGCTAAATTGCCCAATTCATCATCGAATTTATATAAATAATTTACATTTCCGTTTTCATTATAAACTTCCTCCACCACAACATTATCTACAAAATCATTCACACCTTGAACGGCTACGGAATTCTCAAAATCGAAATCCGTAGATACTTCAACTGTTTTTGCTTTTGTAGTGTATTCATAGCTTATTGTGCCTGGTACGTAAGTAGTTGAATTTGCCGGGTCAAAATAACCCGTGGCATAATATCCTCCCAAGGCGGCATTATATTGCGCCTCAAGGTATTTTTTCACACCGTTTCTTGTACTAACAATATATACCTCATCAACGCTTTCGGCATTATCAAATTTAATTAGAAAAGCCGGAATATATTTAGGCCAATAATACAGAGTTTTACTTGGTGTTTCAGGATCAAGCAGATCTATTTTTTGTCTGCCCCAATCGTCTGTATATTCCATAGTGAATTCTGTTACAACGGGGGTTGATGTATTATACTGCACCTTTGTAGTTGCAGATATTTCATCCGCAGACGTTTCGGTATCATATGCCTGAACATTTGAATTTGATGCCGTTGCAGTAATTGTGTACTGCTTATAATTATATAAATCACTTAAGGGAACTTTTGCAGAATATTTTCCCGATTGAGAGGCTTTGGCGGTTAAAGCATTTTCTCCATTTACACTAATAGATACGGACTGCCCCTGCGGCGCAATACCGGTTATCGTAACATAATCGGTAGACACCCTTTGCGGGCTTTCAATAGATATCATCGGTATATTCTCGATAACAACTCCAAAAAGCGTATAATAATTTATACCGTCATCCGCCGTATATTGAACGGTCGCATAGCTTTTTAATTGCTGATCTGCCGTTGGATAAACGCAATATGTAATCGTTCCCGTTTGTTGTGATACATCTATACTTAATTCGTTATTGTCGTTATAAATATATGATATTTTCGAGCCATCCAATTGTACTGAATTTTCAACAAGCTCAGTATTTTTAGATAATTTGACTACTATTTTTTTATTAGCATATTTTTCATATAACGATGTTTTCAGCGAATATTTTACAGTCATTTTTATATAGCCATTAGCTAACGCCGAATCAGCATCTACATAATATTCAGACTGTGATTTATCAATAGGTTTAGTATCGCTGTCAATATACTCGTCACTCAAAATGGCAACATCATAATCGTTGTCAATTGCAAGTTTCATTGCAGGGCTGTATTTATTACAATACAATTTAAGGTTTTGACTGCAATTAACAAAAGCATCTGACGCCAATAGTGATAGCTTATCCGGGAAAATAACGCTTGACAAATTTGAACAATCACTAAAGGCCAAAGCATTTATTTCTGTAACACCGTTAGGTATTGATAAACTTTTTAAGTTTGTACAATAAGCAAACGCCAGTCTATCTATCTCTTCTACTGTTGCTGGTATTATTACATTTTCAAGTTCCGTACATTTAT
>OIXS01000272.1_pt1 | contig 34329 bp, 37 predicted proteins | sample 1587841 | NCBI WGS metagenome assembly OIXS01 (sample SAMN03283254) | human gut metagenome | biome: human-associated habitat; material: feces | host: Homo sapiens | place: USA | collected 2013
GAATGCCGCAATCAGAAGGACAATAACAACCAGCAGTATATTGAGAAAATACCTTTTTGTAAGCCCGTCTATTCTGAAACTATGTAATTTTTTAGCAAGCTTTTTCTTCATTTATAACTCTTCTTACGATTTATTATCCGATGTTATCCACTTATATCCGAGACCCCATATGGTTACGAGCCTTACGGGTGAGGAGGGATTATCCTCTATTTTCATTCTTAACCGGCGGATATTTACGTCTACGATCTTTTCATCGCCGTAATAATTCTCGCCCCACACGTGTTTTAAAATATTGGTTCTGCTCAGAGCGGCGTTTGGATTCTTGAAAAAATACTCCACGATCTGGAACTCTACCTGCGTAAGCTCTACCGGCTTGCCGGCTTTGGAAAGGGTACGGTTTCTCAGATTCAGTTCAAATTCATCAAGACGGATAATATCCTGCGAATAATCCACTTTTCTGAATCCGCGCATCATTTCTACCCTGCGGTAAACTGCGTCTACCCTCGCCATGAGTTCGCTTGGTGAAAAAGGCTTTGTGACATAATCGTCCGCGCCGACAAGCAGACCGGTGACCTTATCCATCTCTTGCGTTTTGGCAGAGAGCATGATTATGCCGAGATCGGAGGATCTTTTGCGAAGCTCCTTGCAGACGGTAAGCCCGTCCACCTCAGGCATCATGATATCAAGGATAGCAACGTCAAACGCAGCCTCATCCTTTGAAAAAAGGTCAAGGGCTACGGCGCCGTTTTCCGCCTGCTCCACGTCATATCCGCTTCTTGTTAGATTGATAACGATAAATTCGCGGATGGATTCCTCGTCTTCCGCAACAAGAACTTTTTTCATAAACTATTCTCCTTTATCGGTTCTGAGCATTGTTTTAACGGCGTCTGCCGAAAAATCGGCCTCACCGCTTTCCCCGGTCTGAACAAGATAAACATAGCCGGAGCTTTCCTGCACAGGCGTATAGCCGCTGTACTGCGCAGAGGTTTCATTATAATGCGCCTTGAGCACGCACATTACCGAAAACAGCATATTATCAGCCCCGTCCGAAACGGTAAGCAATGAGCTTTCGGGTGAATAAGAAACCTGTATATCATCAAAGAATTCATCAGGAATGATCAGCTGATATTGATCCTTTATTACAACCAGTGAACTGCAGGCGTCTACCAGAACGGAGGAATCGTATTTTTTCCAGTCAACGGCATAGACGTCTGACGGCATGGAGTCTTTTTGAGAATCGGCAGGTATTTCAATAATACCGTCTTCGTCCACATCCTCGCAGCCGAGCATAACGGAGCGGGAGGTTTCGTTTGTGACACCGTTTGAGTAGCTGTAAAACGGCGAAACTATGGTGTTGTAATAATCAGACCAATAGATCACCTCGGTAAGCATCTGGGTACCGTCTGACTTCACGGCGTCGGCATAAATATAAACGCGGTCATCATCCACGTCGTACCGGATCATGTCATAATAGATGATATGCCCGTCCAGCCGGGTTCTTCCAAGCGTTTCCCTGCCGTTTTCAGAATATCCGTAAAGCGTGGCGTACGCAGAAACCGAATCGCCGGAATCGATCGTAAAGACCAGCATTTCGTTTACGGAATCAAGATCCATATCCACGGCTATGCAGTTATTGACCGTCATATCCGCGCCGAGCGGCGCAAGTGAAAACGAGCCGGAAGAAGACTGCTGATATACGGAAAGAACATGATTTACGGAATTACTGATCACGTCCCAAAGCACAACGAACTCATAAACGCCGTCACCCGTGAGATCGGAAAAAGAAAGCGAGTAAACATCAGAGCATTCGCTGCTTATATTGCAGACCACAGACCAGCCGTCCTCCGTTTTATCAATGACCGCCATACTGATCCTGCCGGGCGTTGTTTCCGGTTCATAGAAAACAACGGATTCTTCCTGAGAATCGCCGTCAAAATCAAAAAAGCTGAAAGCCGTTGTAAAATCTCCTCCGGAGGGCGTTTTCAGCGAATAGCCGCCGCTTATGTATGACGAAAGCGCCTTTTGAATATCCGCGTCATCGCCCTGGGGCGAAACGGGCGAGATCAGCTCGTCCACCGAAGATGCAAGCCTGAAAGAACAGCCGCTGAGCAGCAATGCCGTAAGCAAAACAACTGCTGTCAATTTAAACCATTTCAAGCCGTCACCTCCCCTGCATGATGCGCGATACGCCTAATGAGCCATTTTATTTGTAATATTATATCATTTAATAATTACAAAATAAACAACTTTTTTTATATTTTTAAAATAAATATTACAAAATCGAGTATGAAATAATATGAATTTTTACCAAAAAATTAAAAAACGGTAAAAAAAACGCCCTGCCCGAAGCAATCCGGGCAGGGATAAGGCAAAACATCTTATTCGTAAATACTGCGCTTCAAAGCGCCGATATAGGGCAGATTCCGGTATTTCTGATCATAATCAAGACCGTAGCCGACAACAAATTCATCCGGAACGCTGCAGCCGACATAATCCGGAGAAATATCCGCAACGCGTCTTTCCGGCTTATCCAGCAGCGTAACGATGCTGATCGATTTTGCGCCGCGTGTTTTTAAAATATCGGAAACGTATTTCAGCGTTCTGCCGCTGTCTAAAATATCTTCCACGATAAGCACATCAAGACCGTTCAGATCTATATCGATATCCTTGGTGATCTTGACGCGGCCGGTGGATTCCGTGCCGCTGCCGTAAGAGGAAACAGACATAAAATCAATTCCCATAGGCAATTCGATCCTGCGCACAAGATCCGTCATAAAAAACACGCAGCCCTTTAATATGCCGAGCACGAGCAGATCTTTGCCCTGAAAATCCTTGGTTATCTGCCTGCCGAGGCGTTCATTGATCTGCCTGAGCTCTTCTTCGGAAACAAGGATCCGTTCAACATCTTTGTGCATAGACTATCTTTCCTCTCTGAAATATGAAAGGCCGAGAGACGCAGGCCCCTGATTTTCCTTTTTATTTCTTACGCTGACCATAATAAGAACAATGATCGTAACCAGGTAGGGAATGGTTTTATAAAGCTCCTGCGTTCTTAAGGCGCCGGGAACATAGAGATAAACGATATAAAGGCCGCCGAAAACGATGGAGCCGAGTATGCCCAGATTCGGCCGCCAAATGGCAAAGATAACAAGCGCTATCGCAAGCCAGCCTCTGTCTCCGAAGCCGTCGTTAGACCAAACGCCGCAGGCGTAATCCATTACATAGTACAGACCGCCGAGGCCGGCTATTACAGAGCCTATACAGGTTGCCGCATATTTTGAACGCTCTACATTGATTCCTGCGGCATCTGCCGTTGCAGGATTTTCGCCTACCGCGCGAAGATGCAGGCCTTTTTTTGTGTGATTCAAAAAGAAGGAACACAAAAGCGCAATGATGATCGCCGCATAGGCAAGAAAACCGTAAGAAAGGAAGAGCTCGCCGAACCAGCCGGTGCTTTCCGCACCGGGGAGCGTCGTTCTGAAATAATTGCTTGTAGTTGTAAGTGCAACGGAGGGAACGTCGGCACCCGTGATCTTTATAAGCGAACCGCCGAAGAAATTACCGAATCCGGTGCCGAAGGTCGTAAGCGCAAGGCCGGTGACGTTCTGATTCGCTCTTAATGTAACCGTAAGGAAGCAGTAGATCAATCCGGCCAAAAGGGAGCCTAACGCACAGCTTAAAAGCGGAATGATAACAGCAAGGAAGCCGTTTGCGTCTGCGGGGGAATCCAAGGAATTCTCATAGAAAAACGCCCCGATAACGCCGCTCATGCCGCCGATATACATAACACCGGGAATACCGAGATTCAGGTTTCCCGATTTTTCAGTAAGGATCTCGCCGGTGGAGCCGTAAAGCAGCGGAATTCCCTGCACGATCGCCCTGTGGAGAAAAGTAATCAAGGTTTCCATATCGCTTTACCTCCTTTTCGTGTGACGGAATTTGAGCTGATAATTTATAAAGAATTCGCTGCCGATGATAAAGAACAGTATGATGCCCGTAATAATATCGGAAAACGATTCATTGAGCCCAAACACCATGGAGATCTGACCTGCGCCCGCATCCAGAAAAACGAGGAGAAATGCGGTCAGTATCATATAAATCGGGTTGAATTTGGCAAGCCATGAAACCATGATGGCGGTAAAGCCCCTGCCGTCCGCAGTGGTTGTGCTGATCGTATGATTGGTGCCGCCGACCAGCAGCAGACCGGCTATACCGCATATGGCGCCGGAAAGAAACATCGTTCTGAGGATAACTTTTTTAACGTTGATACCCACATATTTCGCGGTGTTTTCGCTTTCGCCGACGACGGCGATCTCATAGCCATGCTTGCTGTATTTGAGATAGACATACATGGCAACCGTAATAAGTAAAACGATGATGATATTGAGCAGGTAATCATATTCGCCGATGGTGGGAAGCCAGCCTATATGTGTTTCTCTGTTGATAATGCCGATCTTGCCGGAGCCCTTGGGATTTTCCCAATACATACAAAAATAGGACACGAGCTGAATACCGACATAATTCATCATAAGTGTAAACAGTGTTTCATTCGTATTGAATTTTGCCTTAAAAAACGCGGGGATAAGCGCCCATAAGGCGCCCGCCAAAATGCTGCACACAAGCATAATGATAAGCAAAAGCGCATTGGGAACTTTGCCGCCGAGGCATATCATACACGCTGCGGTGGCAAGGCCGCCGATGAGCACCTGCCCCTCTGCGCCGATATTCCAAAACCGCATTTTAAACGCAGGGGTAACGGCAAGGGAAATGCACAAAAGCATTGCCAGATTTTGCAGCAGACTCCAGATTTTTCTTTCACTGCCGAATGCGCCTTCAACCATGGTGGAATAGACGCTGAGGGGATTTTCGCCCGTCAGCAGCATGGTGACGACCGCGCAAACGATCAGCGCCGCAACGATTGATCCGATTCGAATGAGCCAAGATCTTTTGCCGGAGAGGGCATCTCTTTTGGCAACATGAAAAAGCGGCTCATGTGTTGTTTTGCTTTTACCCATCAGGCGCCCTCCTCCATTATACTCTTAGTCATTAAAAGTCCTATCTCCTCTTTCGTTGCCGTTCTTGCGTCAACGATACCGGTTACTCTTCCGCTGTTGAGAACCATGATCCTGTCGCAAAGCTCCAGCAGAACATCAAGATCCTCGCCGACGAAGATAACGGCGGTGCCTGCTTTTTTCTGCTCATTGAGCAGATTATAGATCGTATAGGACGAATTGATATCGAGCCCTCTGACCGGGTAGGCGACCATAAGCACCTTGGGGTTGGAAGCGATCTCCCTGCCGACAAGCACTTTTTGCACATTGCCGCCCGAAAGCCTTCTTACCGGCGTCGTCGGCCCCGGGGTAACTACCTCTAATTTATCGATAATTCTGTCCGCCAGCTGCTTCGGCCCTTTTCTGTCCAGAAAAACCGAGCGTCCGTCTCTGTAGGAACGAAGCATCATATTGTCTATAATATCCATATCGCCGACGAGGCCCATACCGAGCCGGTCTTCCGGCACAAAGGAAAGCGCAATGCCGAGCTTTCTTATCTCCTCCGGCGTTTTGCCCACAAGCTGCTGGGGGCCGAGTTCATCCGGCTTGTAAAGCACGCTTGATTTTTTCGTTGCCTCCTGCAGCCCGGCAATGGACTCAAGAAGTTCCTTTTGACCGCAGCCGGAAATGCCGGCAACACCGAGTATCTCGCCGCCGTACGCCTTAAAGGCTACATTCTCAAGGGCGAAGGAACCGTCATCCTTCATCACGCAAAGATCCTGAACCTCCAGCCTTTCCTTAGGAGAGACCGGCATCTCACGGTGGATATTCAGATCGACCTTTTCACCGACCATCATCTCCGTAAGCAACTGTTCGTCAGCATCCGCAGTGTTCACTGCGCCGGCATACTTACCCTTTCTGAGTGTGGTAACGCGGTCGGAGATCTCCAAGACCTCATTCAGCTTGTGCGTGATGATGATTATGGATTTGTTATCCTGTTTCATCTTGCGCAAAACGGCAAAAAGCTTTTGCGTTTCCTGCGGGGTCAGAACTGCCGTAGGCTCATCGAGGATCAGGATATCGGCGCCCCTGTAAAGCACTTTAATGATCTCAACGGTCTGCTTTTCCGAAACGGACATCTCATAAACTTTTTTCTTCAGATCAATGGAAAAGCCGTATTTTTCCGTGATCTCCTTAACTCGTTTTTCCGCTTCCTTGATTTTAAATCTCTTTTTTTCTTCAACGCCGAGAACGATATTTTCCGTAGCCGTAAACACATCAACAAGCTTAAAGTGCTGATGGATCATGCCGATCTTATATTTAAAAGCATCTTTGGGAGATCTGATGATGACTTCCCTGCCGTTCACAAAGATCTGGCCTTCATCCGGGTAATAGATGCCGGACACCATATTCATAAGCGTTGTTTTGCCGGAGCCGTTTTCACCGAGGATCGCAAGGATCTCTCCCCTTTTCACGGAAAGGCTTATATCCTTGTTGGCAACAACATCGCCGAAATATTTTGAAATGCCTTTTAATTCAATAGCTAAAGCTTCGCTCATTATTGTCTCCAAAAAACATTACACCGTGACCGCCGAAACGGCCACGGGTAAAGTGATTCACAATGATTGTTATTAGGATCAGAACGCAGTATCCAGAAGATCGATACCGTCGATCTGAATGTCAAAATACGGAGCCGAACGATATTCGGACTCATGGAAATATCCGTCTGCAACGACCTCTGTATCCGGCGTATAGGCAGCGTCCGTATCCACATCCGCCATATAGCTTGTAAGGTGACCGTTTTCATCAACGGTAGCGTTTACATTCTTGTCCTCCGTAACGGTTACGGTAAAGGTTGAGGTGTCAAATACATGAAGCGTACCGGCTTCAAGCTCAGCTTTTACCTCGTCTATCTTTTCCTGCGTGCCCTCGGCAGCAGCGGCAGTATTTACATCGGTAAGGACAACGGAGCCAGTATCCAGTGTACCGGTCCAGTCATAGCCGATCTCCGTGCCGTCCATTACGCACTGGATGGCGTATTCCAGGTACGGTGCCCAATCGATTCTTGAGGAAACGATGAACGTATTGGGGCATGCCGAGATGGTGGAGCCGTTATAGGAAACATTGGGAACACCTGCATTCTCGCAAGCTGTGGGCGCGCCCATGGAATCCGCATGCTGAGAAATAAGTACGCAGCCGTCGTTTATCAGCTTTTCAGCGCCTTCTTTTTCAGCCGTTTCATCATACCAGGAGCCTGTAAAGGTAACTTCCATCGTTACGGACGGGCAAACGCTCTTTGCACCGAGATAGAAGGAGGTGTAGCCGGAAATAACTTCTGCGTAAGTATAGGCGCCGACGTAGCCCATCTTTGCCTGATCTTCCGTGATCTCGCCGGCAGCGATCATCTCATTGAGCTTCATGCCGGCTGCAACGCCTGCAAGATATCTGCCCTCATAGATAGAGGCGAACGCGTTATGGAAGTTGCTGAGGTTTTCCGTATGCGCTTTGGTTCCGGTAGCGTGCAGGAACTGCACATCCGGGAAATCCGTGGCAGCCTGGATCATATAATCCTCGTGGCCGAAGCTGTCTGCAAAAATAATATCGCAGCCCTCGTCAACAAGCTCTGCGGCGGCAGTGTAACAAGCATCATCTTCATTGATGTTGGTTCTGCTGAGCATTTCAACGCCCATAGCCTCGCAGGCTTCCTCGGCTGCGGTAATAAAGTTCTTATCATAGGTTGAGTTTTCATCATGCAGGAAAATAAATCCTACTTTCATTGCGCTATTATCCCCTTCGCCTTCCGGTGCTGCCGAGCATCCGGCAAAGCAAGCCGCAACAAGCAGGGCGGAAAGGACAATCGCCATGATCTTTTTTGCCAATTTCATTTTTCTACCTCCGAAAAAAATTTTAATTATTAAAAGGCACAAGCCTGATAACCCGATTTATATTTAACCGATCAACGGAAGATGATCTCTCCCGTTTTGGAATCCATGCTTTCTATGACGGCAAGGCTTTCCACGCGCACGCCGCTTTTGCGGATCTCGTCGCCCCCGTGCTGGTAACCCTTTTCTATTACGGCGCCGCAGCCGGCAAGATAGGCGCCGCTGTCCTTAACGATCTGAATCAGACCGCGCATGGCGTTTCCGATAGCAAGGAAATCATCCACGATAAGCACTCTGTCCCCCTCGCCGAGGAAACGCTTGGACACCATAACGTTATACGTTGTTCCGTGGGTAAAGGACTCAACAGGCGTTTCATAAACATCGCCCGCGATATTTTTGGTCTTGTTCTTTTTTGCAAAAACAAGCGGGCATTCAAATTCCTGCGCAACCATGGAGCCTATAGCGATGCCGGAGGCTTCAATGGTAAGTATCTTATTTATTTTATCATCCTTGAAAAGGCGGTGAAATTCCCTGCCCACCTCGCGCAGGAAAGGAATATCTATCTGGTGGTTCAAAAAGCAATCCACTTTTAGGATATTGCCCTCATATACCTCGCCCTCATCTTTGATCTTCTGCTTCAAAAGCTCCATAAAATTCTCCAACAAACTGCCGCAAATTCATTTATTACAGATATAATATACTCTATGATAAAGATGTTTGCAATAATATGACGAAATTTGACACCAAATTTTAACCTTTTATTATTTCTGTAATAGAATGATACCGGGATATTTAAAAATGAGCAAAATATATTGTGAATCAGCAGAAAATGATTTACAATACTGATACGGAGAGCGGTGATAACATGAATCCCTTAACTGAATATGTTAAAAAATTCGGCTCTTTCCGTTTCGGAAACATGGGAATGACCGAGGCGGATAACGCAGTATTCTGCCGCCTTGCCTATCTTGAGCTTGCACGGTTTACGGGAAAAACACTGGGAGAGGCAGCGGAAGAATACCCCCTGCCCGAAAACGCGAATGATATTTTGAAGGATACCGTATACCTGCTGAGAGAAGCGGGGAAAACGATCCGCTTCGGCTACATAACGGTTGAAAACTGCCGGGAGATCACGAGCAACAATCTGGAGACCGCCTTTTATGCAGTTACGTTTGCGGTGGATATAGACACATTTTTTATTGCTTTTCGAGGAACGGACGACAAAATACTCAGCTTTTATGATGACGCAAAGCTTGCGTATTCCTTTCCCATAGCAAGCCAGACAACGGCAATGGGATATGTTACAGAAAGGCTCAGCGAGCATAACGGGAATTTCTTTTTGGGCGGTCATTCCAAAGGCGGGAATCTGGCGCTGTTTGCATATATGTTTCTGCGGGATGATGAGAAGATCCGGATACTGCGTGTGTATAATAACGACGGCCCCGGTTTTCCGCAGGAGATCGCCGATATACTGTTTACGCCCGCGAACTGCGAAAAGGTATATAACCTGTTACCCGAGGACTCCATAATCGGCAGGATGCTGACGGACGGCGGGAAGATCAAGATCGTGAAAAGCACTGCCTCCGGCGTTGCGCAGCATAATATGTTTACCTGGGAGCTGAACGGAAGCGCATTTAAAGCCGTAAAAAGATTCAGCGCGCTTTCCGAATACATGGAGGATACGCTGACGCAAAGCCTGGAGACGCTTCCGCCCGAGCGTATGAAAAACGTCGCAAATGCGGTTTTTGAGATAGCAAAAGCAAGCGGTATCAGATCCCTAAAAGACATCAGCGTAAAAAATTACAAGAGCCTTTTGCCGGCAGTATTGCAACTCAAAACGCTTGTAGACGAAAATGACGACGACATACCCGTGATCGTTCGTATTCTTGCCAAAAACCTTGTTGAAGCGGCAAGCGCCGATAAAATTATTGAGCGTTCCATGCCTGAAATCAGAGAGAAGATCGGAGAGATCACTGAGAAATTAAGAAAAAAGCAAGAAGAAAGCGGAGAAAAATAGAACAGGATACAACAAACGGCTGCCTCGGTTCTTACCGGGACAGCCGCTCGTTTTTACATATAAAGGAAAGCAAGTTTCGGCTCACTTCGTGCCGAAGATCCTGTCTCCCGCATCGCCGAGACCGGGAACGATATAGCCGTTCTCATTGAGATGATCGTCCAGCCCGGCGGCAAATATATCCACATCCGGGTGCGCTTTTTCAAGCGCCTCAAGACCCTCCGGGGCTGCAATGATGCACAGGAATTTAACGGACTGCGGATTTCTTTTTTTGATCTGGCTGATCGCGTCAATAGCCGAACCGCCCGTTGCAAGCATTGGATCCAGCACAAAAACATCTCTTTTTTCAATATCCTTGGGGAGTTTGCAGTAATACTCGACCGGCTCCAGCGTCTCCTCGTTTCTGTAAAGGCCGATATGCCCTACCCTGGCGGACGGAACAAGGACGAGCGCACCCTCCACCATACCGAGTCCGGCGCGGAGAATAGGCACGAAAGCAAGCTTTCTGCCCGCTATATTCTTGCAGTGCGCAACGCCGCAGGGAGTCTGGACATCTTTATCCTTAAGCGGCAGATCCCTTGTTGCGTCATAGATCATAAGCATAGCGATCTCGTTGACAAGATCACGGAATTCTTTGGTGCTTGTGTTCACATCACGCAGAATAGACAGCTTATGCTGGATAAGCGGATGATCCATAATAATAACTTTTCTTTCCATAAAAAAGCTCCTTTCGCGCAAAAAAAACATTTCATATTTTTATTACCATAGCACAAGAAATGATTTTATTCAACAAAATGCGCCTTACAAATAGTTACAAAACGGTAAACGCGGTCAACAAAAAAACTCCCTCAGTAAGAGGGAGTTTTAAAGATTGCAAAACTTACATAAGGGAGCGGTAAAGCGCTTTGATCTCCTCAACGGATGTATCACGCGGATTGCCGGGACGGCAGGCATCGTCATATGCGCTTTGCGCAAGGAAATCGACATCTTCGTCCTTTACGATCTCTTTGAGATCGGCGGGAATTCCAACGTCCGCGCCGAGCTGCCTTACGGCGTCAACCGCCGCTTTTCTGGCTTCAGCAAGGCTCATATCATCCACGCCGTCAACGCCCATGGCTTTCGCTATATCACGATATTTCTCGCCGGTTGCAGGCGCGTTATACTCCATAACCGTAGGCAGAATGATGGCGTTTGCAACACCATGCGGCGTATCATAAACAGCGCCGAGCGGATGCGCCATGGAGTGAACGAGACCGAGACCTACGTTAGAGAAGCCCATGCCGGCAACATACTGACCGAGCGCCATTTTCTCCCTGCCCTCCGGCGTGTTTTCAACAGCACCGCGCAGGCCGGAAGCAATGATCTCTATCGCTTTAAGATGGAACATATCCGAAAGTTCCCATGCGCCTTTCGTGATATAGCCCTCAATAGCATGCGTAAGTGCGTCCATACCCGTTGCCGCGGTCAGGCCTTTCGGCATTGTGGACATCATATCGGGATCCACAACCGCGATAACCGGTATATCTTTCGGATCGACACACACCATTTTTCTGTTGTTTTCCGTATCCGTAATAACATAGTTGATCGTTACCTCGGCTGCAGTGCCGGCGGTTGTGGGAACCGCTATGATGGGTACGCATTTATTCTTTGTGGGGGCGACGCCCTCAAGCGAAACGACATCCTCAAACTCAGGATTTTCAATAATGATGCCGATCGCCTTTGCCGTATCCATTGATGAGCCGCCGCCTACGGCAACAATGCAGTCCGCGCCGGACGCTTTGAACGCCGCTACGCCGGATTTAACATTTTCTACGGTGGGATTCGGCTTGATCTCGCTGTAGATATCATAGGGTATGCCGGCACCGTCAAGCACATCGGTAACCTTTTTCGTTACGCCGAATTTTAGAAGATCGGGATCGGAGCATACAAAGCATTTTTTGAAGCCCCTGCCCTTTATCTCAGGTGCGATCTCCTGAATCGCGCCGGAACCGTGATAACTTGTTTCATTCAATACAAAACGATTTGCCATAAATAATTACCTCCATTCCTATTAAGCCTTTCGGCTTTTTCAAAAATATTATAATCCAAGCAAACAATGATTGTCAATTATTTAACAATAAATTCATTTATTTTTTAGAACTGCGTCATATTCTTTCCACCGGGGCATAACCGAACCGAGCAGAGCGTAAAAATCCTTTGAATGATTTTGATATGTGAAGTGGCAGAATTCATGACATATAACAAATTTGATGATTTGTTCATCAAATGCGGCAAGGCGTGAATTGAGCGTTACAACATTTTTTGCCGCGCGGCAGTTTCCCCACTGTGACTTCATTTTTCGTATCTTTATCAAAGGCGGATCGTTTGTTTTCTGCGCAAAGAGCGGCAGGCATTCTCTTGCAAGGCGGGGGAACAGTTCTTCTGCCGTATCGCGCAGCAGTTTATCGTAAACCACCTGCGGCTGTGTTCCCTCCGAAAGACAAAACAGGATATCCGAACCGGTAACAGCATAGGCGTTTTTTTCGCCGCGCACGATCTTAAGGCGGTATATCCTGCCCATTAGGCTGATATTCGCGCCGTCTGAAAGCTTAGGCCTGCGGCGCTCGGCAGCGGCAAAACGCTCTTCGGCTGCAATTATTTTGGAAGCATTTTTCAGCAGGAAGTCCTCAATCACGCTTTGCGGCACACGGAGCGGTGCGGAAACGCATACCGAGCCGTCAGCATATATGCGGAGATTAATATTTTTTACTTTCTTGCGGAACAGCGAATACTCGATGACCCTGCCGTTATAGTTGATACTGTTCATTTTTTCGCTTTTGCCGCCGATGATCAACGCGCATCCGGGTCATAAGTCCAAACGGAATAGCCCTGCGGACTGCCCGCAACATGCAGACCATACATCTTATACACCGTTTCCCTGTAATTCATAGTCCAGCCCTTACGTTCTTTAAGCAGAAAACCGCTTTGCTGATCCACCCAATAGATCAAAGTGATCCTATGCGTAATCTCGTTTTCAAATTTTTCAATAAACAGCAAAAATGTTTTAGGCAAAAAAGGCCTGCCCATAAAAAACACGGTATAATCGTTATACCCTATGTTGAAAGCGTCATCAACGATGATATTCACATTATCATACTTTTTTGACCATTCGGCCGCAAGCGCACCTACGGATTCATTCAGCTCTATTCCGGTAAGGCTGCACGGCGCTTTCTTATGGATAAGGTACGCCAGCACCCTGCCCTTGCCGCAGCCTATATCTATAAAACTGTCTGTTTCTTTCAACTCAACATGTGAAAACATGCGGCTTAAAATGAAGTAATGCGTTGACTGTGAGCCGGTAGAGCCAACGCCGTTTTTATCATCTCTGAAAACACTGGGCACATATTTGATAAGGCTTGTGCCGCAGACCTTTTTATCAATACTGTAATCATATAGATCCAGAATCGTGTCATTCATTTTTGAAGCAATTTTTTTGATAAGCATAGCAACCTCCGCGCAATATATGAAAAAGAACCAACATCCTGTTTAATTATAAAATAAAGCACGGCATTTATCAAGCGTACTTTTACAGAACCTTGCCGTGCTTTTATTGCTGAATTACACCTTGTTTTCTGATAAAAAACAAGCGGGACCGTTTTCTTTACGTGCAGACCCTCACGGGTTCGATTCCCCGTTATAAAAAAACAGCATCCACCAAAAGGTGAATGCTGTTTTTGGTGGCTCATCGGGGAATCGAACCCCGGACACCTTGATTAAAAGTCAAGTGCTCTGCCATCTGAGCTAATGAACCGTATTCGCCCTTATGATTAAGGGCGCTTGGCTGGGGAGGCAGGATTCGAACCTACGCATGAGGGAGTCAAAGTCCCTTGCCTTACCGCTTGGCGACACCCCAATACAAGGGTTTAAAAAAAGTGGGGTGGGATGTGGGATTCGAACCCACGACCTCCAGTGCCACAAACTGGCGCTCTAACCAACTGAACTAATCCCACCGTATTTGCGCCCGAATGCTCAGGCGCTTTTGGCGCGCTTGGGGGGACTCGAACCTCCGACCCACCGCTTAGAAGGCGGTTGCTCTATCCAGCTGAGCTACAAACGCATCATGGAGCGGGTGAAGGGAATCGAACCCTCGTGTTCAGCTTGGAAGGCTGACATTCTACCATTGAACTACACCCGCACGGCGACGCTCATTATTATAATAAATGAGCGTGCAACTGTCAAGTACTTTTTTTAATTTAATTAACGGAAGCCTCAATTTTTTCTGCGGCAGTTACCGTGAATTTTGTTATATTTTTATCCTGATTATAGACGATAAGCTCGGCAAGCAGATCCTCTACATCCCGGCGAACGCAATCCCTTATGCCCCTTGCGTTTTTCTTGGAGCCGTAAGTCTTTCTTGCGATATAGACCGGAACGGTATCGTCCCACACCAGCTCTATCGCTTTATCCTTAAGGCCTTCCTTAAGCTCATCCAGCATGATCGCCGCGATCTTTTCAAAATCACTGAAGGAAAGGGCATTAAAGGTGATGATCTCATCTACCCTGCCTAAAAATTCGGGGCGCAGGAAACGCTCCAGCGCTTTCATGGTTACGTCTTTATTGATCTCATTTTCAGACCTGCCGAAGCCGAGCGACGCCGTATCCGTTGAGCCGGCATTGGAGGTCATAACGATAATGGTGTTCTCAAAATTGACCGTTCTGCCCTGCGCGTCCGTTATTCTGCCCTCATCCAGTATCTGGAGCAGGATATTAAGCACGTCTTTATGCGCCTTTTCGATTTCATCAAAAAGGATAACGCTGTAAGGCTTTCTTCTTACTTTTTCCGTAAGCTGGCCGGCATCGTCATAACCCACATAGCCGGGAGGCGAGCCGATGATCCTTGAAACGCTGAATTTTTCCATAAATTCGCTCATATCAAGCCGTATCAGACTATCCGGCGAATCAAAAAGATAATTTGCAAGCTGTTTTACAAGCTCTGTTTTTCCTACGCCGGTCGGCCCGACGAATATAAACGACTGCGGCCTTTTGCGCGGGCTGATCTGCACTCTGCCCCTGCGCACGGCGGCGGCGAGCTTTGCGATAGCCTCGTCCTGACCCACTATGTGCTTTTTGAGTTCGTCTTCAAGGGAAGCGAGCTTCTTTATATCCCCTGCTTCTATTTTGGACGCGGGAATACCCGTCCACAGGGAAACGACCTTGGCGAGATCCGCCTCTATGACCTGATTATCCTTTGCTTTTTCCGCAAGAGCGGGCAAGACCTCATCAAGCTTCATCGTCTGCGCCTTAAGATTTGAGATCAGCTCATAATCTATGGTTTCATTCTCCTCGGTAGGCTCGGACAGTGTATCGATGCGCTCAAGCAGGGAGTTCTTTTCCTGAAGCTTGAGCTGATACTCGGAAATAGCCGGATTTCTGAGGTTTGCCGCAGTACACGCTTCATCAAGCAGATCGATTGCCTTATCCGGCAGATACCTGTCCGTAACAAAACGCTCCGACATCGTGACGGCTTTATATACAAGGCTGTCGGATATCTGCACCTTATGATAGTTTTCATAATATGCCTTGATGCCGAGCAGCATTCTGTATGCCTCTTCAACAGACGGCTCTTCCACCTTGATAGGCTGGAAACGGCGTTCAAGAGCGGCGTCTTTTTCTATATATTTCCTGTATTCATTAAAAGTGGTTGCACCGATGACCTGTATCTCTCCCCTGGAAAGGGCGGGTTTGAGGATATTTGCGGCATTCATAGTGCCTTCGCTGTCTCCCGTGCCGACAAGATTATGAACCTCGTCAATAAACAGGATAATATTACCCTCGCTCTTCACCTCATCAACAAGGCCTTTTATCCTGCCCTCAAACTGACCGCGGAACTGCGTGCCGGCTACAAGCGCGGTGAGATCAAGCAGATAGATCTCCTTATCTGCAAGGCGGGCGGGAACCTCACCCTTAGCGATCTTGATGGCAAGCCCCTCTGCAATAGCCGTTTTGCCCACGCCCGGCTCGCCGATCAGGCAGGGATTGTTCTTGGTACGGCGGCAAAGTATCTGTATCGCGCGGGCGATCTCCTTTTCTCTGCCTATAATGGCGTCGATCTGTCCTTTTTTTGCTTTGTCGGTCAGATTGGAGCAATAATTGCTGAGGAATTTTCTGGGATCCTCCTGCCTGCCCTTTTTGCCGCGTTTCTTTTGCTTTTTACCGTCTGCTTTTGGGGCTGAAGGATCGTTATTGCTGCCGTCATTATCAAACAGGCTGGCAAAAGGCAGAGTCTGCGCGCCGTCCATATTATCCTGATTGAACATCTCGCCCAGCGAACCGAAATCAAAATCCTGCATATTCTCCATAAACTGGCTCATCTGCTCGCTTGCCTGCTCCAATTCTTCATCCGAAAGCCCGAGCTGATCTATCATCTGATTGATCGAGCCTACATTGAGTTCCCTGGCGCATTTGATGCAAAGGCCCTCCGGCACGACCTTATCATTTTCCATTTTCTGAATGAATACCACGGCGGGGCGCTCGTGGCACCTGCTGCACATCTGCTGTTTCATTAATTAAATAGTTCTCCTTAATAATTTGTTTTCCTATTAAAAATCAATTATTCTTTTTACTTTTATTTTCTTTTATCTGGCGGATGAATCCGGGTGCATACCCCAAAAGGGATATGAGGGTGCATACAGCCGATATTGAAACGAGTATCCACGTAACCGTATTCGGCAGCGTAAAGCCGGTGAGCTCGCAAAGCGCGCCGTTCTGCCCGAAGGCAAGAATAAAGATCATGCCGATATAAAACACGTTTGTGGCAATCTTGCCCCAGATCTCTGCCGCTGTGGGACGCATACCGAGAGAGAGCAGTATGGCGCCGCCGACAATCATGATGACTTCTTTTGCGATAAAGAACATAAAGAGATACTTTATAGCATTATCCCAATATGTAACAATAAGCACGATCACGATCGCCATCTGCGAAAGTTTATCGGCGATAGGGTCAAGCAGCTTGCCGAGGTTTGAAACCTGATTGAACTTACGGGCTATCTTGCCGTCCACAAGATCAGTAAGCGCGGCGCATATCATGATGATTACCGCGGCAAGGACATAGCCTTTGAGGAAAAGCACCATGAATACGGGTATGAGTGCGATCCTTATAAACGAGAGCCAGTTTGGAATCGTATTCCAGCCCTTAAACAGATCTTTTATATTACTTTCCAGCTTGCTCATAACATCCTCCTATATCAAATGCAAAAACGGATTGATCTTATTTATAAACTCAACCACTACGCTTGAATCCGCCTGAGAAACAAACGCCTCTGACGAAGAAAACAGAAAATCACGCAGAAACGCGATGACGGCGCAAAGCGCGGCGAGAGTGAGTATTCCTTTCAGCGCACCGAAAACGGCGCCGAGAAATTTATTTGTGTGTTTGAGCGGCGCATGTTTGCTGTTCATAAGGCGCCTGATCAGTTTGGAAACGAGCCACACGGCAACGGAGAACAGCACAAGTGTTACTACAAAGATAACGATCTTGATGATTGCCAGCGCAACCGGCTCAACGATATTTTGAAGCACGGCTGACGCCGCCGCATCATTAGAAATCCCGTTTAAAAATGAAAGATCCACAGCACTGCCGAGGCCGAAAGGAAGCTCCCCTACGGCTTCGCGCACGGAGGAAACGAAGGAATCAATATCCGCCGAGCCCGCAAGCCCCGCAGAAATCCTCTCAAGCGCCGCCTGACTGACATACTTTTCATAAAAGGGAACGCTGAGATCGCTTGCAGCCCAAAACGCAAGAGGAACACCGACGATATATTTTGCAAACGAGATAAGCGAAAGTAAAAATCCCCTTGAATATCCGCCGGCAATACAAGCTGCAAAGATCACAAACAGAATAATATCAATAAAATTAATACTCAAAAAAGACTACTCCTGTTCATCAGAAAGGCGCTCCACAGACGCCTGATGCCTTGCATAAACATCTGATGAGACCTGCACGATAGAAGAGTAGGAATCATCGACCGGATACGTGCAAAGCACCTCTGAATTAGAAATTTTATAGGTGATAACGCTGTCTGCCGTAAGGACGCTGACGCGCGATGAAGTGCCCGTTATATCTTTCACGGCGGAGCTGACGGACGCCACCTGCGCGACCCTTCCGGACGGCTTCACAACAGAAATAATATTATCCGCAGAGCCGGAATATGCTGTATAGGCGTAAACAAGGCTGCCGTTTGAAGAAAAAGAATAGGAGACCGTATTTACCGTGCCCTGCTCAAAGACAGTATTTATATCTTTAAGCGACGAAATGACGCTTACGAAATCACTGCCCACAACAAAAAGATCTGTTGATGAAAAGCGAAGCGTTAAAACGGAGGAGCCGATAAACTCGAACTGTGCGCGCGGCTCTGTATCATCCACATTCATTGTGTATACCACGGTCTTCAGCCTTGCATTCTCTGACGACACAACGGCAAAAGCAACGCGGCTGCCGCGTGAATCAACGGCAACATTCGTTACATATCCGTTTACGTCATAAGAAAACTTTTGGTTCAGCGACTTGCCGTACACCGATACCGTGCTGAGCGAATCCGTGCCCGTTTGGGCAATGGCAACGGCGCCGGAATCGGACACATCGGCGCAAAGAACGGTCTGCGAAGCCTTTTCCTGATAGATATTTTTTGAATCGCTGTCCAGCCGGTAGGAAACGCCGCCCTGATCATATAAAAGCGAATAGCTGCCTGCGGTGACGATAACGGGATTTGAATACCCGTGATCCGCCGTAAAAATCACATTTCCGTTTGAAGAATCCAGCACCGTGTAGGCGGTATCTTCAAGCACGGCAATCTCGCTGCCGACGGCGCCGAAATACAGATCCGAGCCGGAAGAAAGACTGTAAGGATAACCCGAGCTTTGCACGGATGCCGTATTGGAATCCGTATTCCCGATAGACGAAAAATCGATCTCCGCTATGCGCATAACAAGCAGCACGGCAACGATAACGCCTATGACCGCCCATGCTATTATACGTCTTTTTTTATTCTTTTTTTCTTTTCTTTCCAAGCGCTCTTTTTCTCTTTGTTCCAAAGCCATATCAAAATCGCCTTTCGGAAAATATAAACTATATTCATTATGGAATCATGAAATAATAATAAATTTATTCTTAATTTTTAATAATTTACCTTATTCAGATAAAGTCCGTGTGCCGGAGCCGTTTTACCCGCAAGCGTACGGTTTTTGGAATTGATTACGTCTGCAAGCTCTCCGGGCTTTATTTTGCCCTCGTTCACAAAAAGCAGCGTGCCGACCATGATGCGCACCATATTATAAAGGAAACCGTCCGCCTCCACCTTAAACAGGACTTCGCTGCCGCGCCTTTCAACAGAAAACGCATAAACGGTGCGCACAGTATCTTCCACGTCGCTTCGCGCGCTGCAAAAGCCGGCAAAATCGTGCGTGCCGACGAATGCCTGTGCCTCAGTATCAAGCAGCTGCTCGTTGATCCTGTATCTGTAATGGAACGCACGGTCTTTCAGGAAAGGATCTCTGATCTGTTCGTTATAAACACGGTAAACGTATTGCTTTGACCTGACGCTGTAGCGGGCGTGAAAATCCGGAGCGGCCTCTATACAGTCCAGCACGGCAATATCCTTCGGAAGATAAGTATTGAGACCCGAAATGATATTTTTACAGGGTATATTTGAATTTGTTTTAAAGGACACGCAGTACATATTTGCGTGAACGCCGCTGTCCGTTCTGCTGCAGCCCTTAATATCCGTTTTTGCGCAGAGCAGTTTTTCAACCGCGCGCTGAAAGACCTGCTGGACCGTTACGGCGTTTTTCTGCACCTGCCAGCCGTGATAGGCTGAACCGTCATAGCTTATCGTTAAAAGAAGATTTCTCATATTACCGCCGCCGCAAGTGTGTTCACAAAAATGATGAGCGCAAAGAGCGCAACTACTGCTATAAGAGCGGCAATATCTCTTGCCGTTATCCTGACCTGCTTCATTTTCGTTCTGCCCTTACCGCCCCTGTAACAGCGGCAGTCCATGGCATAGGCAAGATCGTTTGCACGGCGGAACGAGGATATGAACAGCGGGATTAGAATCGGCACGAGTGCCTTTGCGCGGCGGATGATCCCGCCGGATTCCATATCGGCGCCGCGTGATTTCTGCGCCGCCATGATCTTTTGTATCTCTTCCGTTAAAGTGGGAATGAATCTTAATGCGATGGTCATGGTCATGGCTATAGTATGGATATAATTATCAAGTTTAAATATCTTAAGCGGGGAAAACAGTCTTTCGATCGCGTCCGTAAGATCGGTAGGCGTGGTCGTATAGGTAAGCATAGAGCCAGCTACCACCAAAAGGATGATACGCACCGCCATGAATATTGCCGTATAGATGCCGTCCAGCGTTATGCTGAGCCTGCCGAAAAGCGTTACAAGCGGCTCCCCCTGCCCGTAAAACAGATTTAAAAGAGAGGTGATTACAATAATAACGCCCAGCGGCTTTATGCTCTTAAAGACGGTTTTAAAAGAGATCCCGCCAACAAGAACGATAAGCAAAGTAAACGCAACGCTGATAAGCAAGGAATAAAAGTTTTTGCATATAAAAAGGGAAATGATAACCGCAAGTGTTAAAATGATCTTTACTCTTGCATCAAGCTTATGAACAAAGGAATTTCCCGGGAAATACTGACCAATGGTAATATCGCCCATATCACGACCCCTCCTTATTCAAAAGACGTTGAAGCTCCGCTCTGCCCTCTTTCACGGTAAAAATATCCGTGCGGCAATCGACGCCGCTTTTGCGCAGTTCAAGGAATATCTGTGTTATCTGCGGGACGTTTAGCCCCATTTCACGCAGCTGAGCCGCGTGAGAATAGACCTGCTCCACCGTGCCGGACATGGCTACCCTGCCCTGATTCATAACAACTACCTTGGAGCAGAGCTTGGCAACATCCTCCATAGAGTGGGAAACGATAATAACGGTGCTGCCGGTCTTGCGCTGATAGTCTTTAATAAGATTCAGGATCGTTTCACGCCCGCGCGGATCAAGGCCGGCGCAGGGCTCGTCAAGGATAAGCACCTTGGGGCGCATTGCAAGGATAGAAGCGATCGCCACGCGCCTTTTCTGCCCGCCGGACATATCAAAAGGAGATTTATCATCATAACTCTTTTTAAGGCCGACGAATTCCATGCTTTCATAGACACGTGTTTTGATCTCTTCATCGGAAAGCCCCATCTGCTTAGGGCCGAAAGCGATCTCTTTAAAAACATTTTCTTCAAATATCTGATACTCGGGGTACTGAAAGCAAAGGCCTACGGCAAAGCGCACATCTCTTATCTTTTTACGGTTTTCCTTTGCCCAGATATTTCTGCCGTCCAGTATTACCACGCCGCTGCTTGGCTCCAAAAGCCCGTTAAAATGCTGGATAAGCGTGGATTTGCCGCTGCCCGTATGGCCGATGATACCGATAAGTTCGCCTGCCTCAGCGGTAAAATCAACATTTTCTATTGCGGCGGTCTCAAAAGGCGTGCCCGCGCTGTAAAGATAATTCAGTTTTTCGCAAACGAGTACAGCCACCGTCAGCCCTCCAGAACGGATATAATGTAATCCACGCATTCCTGCGTATTAAGAATCGTTTGTGGCGGGGTAAGCCCGCTCTCATAGATAAGCTCTGTTGCCTGGGGAACATCAAGGCCGAGCTTTTTAATCTCCTCAACATGGGAAAAAACATTTGCGGGCGTATCGTCCATTTTAACGACGCCGCTGTCCATAACGATAACGCGGTCCGCCTGCACGGCTTCGTCCATATAATGCGTTATAAGAACGATCGTTATGCCCTCCTCGCGGTTGAGGCGCTTTATGGTCTGTATGACCTCTGCCCTGCCGCTGGGATCAAGCATGGCAGTAGGCTCATCAAGCACGATGCACTGCGGGCGCATTGCGATGATGCCGGCAACGGCAACACGCTGCTTCTGCCCGCCGGAAAGCTTATGGGGTGCTTTTTCCCGAAGCTCGTACATACCCACTGTTTTGAGCGCTTCATCCACTCTGCGGCGGCATTCCGCGGGCGGCACGCCCAAATTCTCTACGCCGAAAGCCACATCCTCCTCAACGATCGAAGCGACGATCTGATTATCGGGATTCTGAAAGACCATACCGACTTTTTTGCGGATATCGTAAATACTGTCGTCCGGCTTGGTTTCCATCCCGTCCACAAACACCTTGCCGTGCTGGGGGAACAGTATACCGTTCGTCAGCTTTGCAAGGGTGGATTTGCCGGAGCCGTTGTGGCCGAGCACGGCAACGAAGCTGCCCTTTTCTATATTCAGATTTAAGTTTTCAAGAACGTCCACTTTTTCCTCGCCCTCTTCGGTGCCGTAGGAAAAGCTGACGTTGTGAAACTCAATTAAGCTCATTTTTTCATCCAAACAGCCGTAGCGCCGCAGGGCAACACCTCTGCATTTGAGGATACGGGAAGCCCTATCTCGTCTGCGGTTACACAGCCGCCCTTTTCTTTTACCAAAATATCATCAAGTATATATTTCATAACGGAAGCGGAAAGCCCCGTTGTATACGAATTAAGAAGCACGGCAAGCGGCTGATCAGAAAGCACCTGCGCGATCAGCTCAATAAATTCGTAAAGCGAATCCTCAAGCCGCCATATCTCTCCCTTTGGGCCTCTGCCGTAGGACGGCGGATCAAGAATTATAATATCATATCTGTTGCCGCGGCGTATCTCTCGCTGAACAAACTTTATGCAATCATCAACGATCCACCTAACGCTGCCGCCGTCCACGCCGCTTGAGCGCGCGTTCTCCTTAGCCCACTGCGTCATGCCCTTGGAGGCGTCCACATGGACTACGCTTGCCCCCTCTTTAAGACAGGCGACCGTTGCGCCGCCGGTATAGGCAAAAAGGTTCAGAACTTTAATATCTTTTCTGCCGCTGTTTCTGATTATTTCCCTGGTGAAATCCCAGTTGACCGCCTGCTCCGGGAAAAGCCCCGTGTGCTTGAAGCCCATGGTTTTTACATTAAAGGTAAGATCCTTATATCTGATCTCCCACTGCGGCGGGAGCTTGCCGAACACCTGCCACTCGCCGCCGCCAGAGCGGGAGCGCTGGTACCTTGCGTTCGCGCTGTTCCAGCGGCTGTCGTTCGGTTTGCTTTTCCAAATCACCTGCGGATCGGGGCGAATGAGGAGTACATCTCCCCAGCGTTCAAGCTTTTCACCGCTTTTGCAGTCTATAAGCTCATAATCCTGCCAATCTTTAGTATATCTCATCAGCTGAGTCTTTCTTTTACAACATCTGCAATATAATTTCCGAGGCGGGTGATCTGCTCGATATCTTTACCCTCCAGCATTACCCTTACAAGCGGTTCCGTACCCGAAACACGCACAAGCACACGTCCGTCGCCGTGGAGCTCCATTTCGGCCTCCTGCACGGCGGAAATTATATATTCATCGTTATTGTATTTCATTTTACCCTCGTCCGTAACCGGAACGTTGATCAGCACCTGCGGATAGACCGTCATGACCTTTGAAAGCTGTGCCAGTGAAGCGCCGCTCTTTACGACCGTTTCCAGAAGCTTAACGGCGGAAAGTTCGCCGTCACCCGTAGTGGCGTGGTCAAGAAAGATCACGTGACCGCTCTGCTCACCGCCGATATTATAGCCGTCCTTCAGCATTTTTTCAAGCACATATCTGTCTCCGACGGCGGTACGCGCGCATTTGATATCGTTTGCCTCGCAGAATTTGAAGAAGCCCATATTGCTCATAACGGTAACGACCGCCGTATTTTTGGCAAGGGTGCCGTCCTGCTTCATCTGCGTGGCGCAAATGGCGATGATCTTATCTCCGTCAATGATTTCACCGTTTTCATCTACGGCAAGCATTCTGTCTGCATCGCCGTCAAACGCGATGCCGAGATCGAGCTGATTTGCCTTAACGAAATCGGAGAGCTCCTGCATATGCGTGGAGCCGCAGTTCAGATTTATATTCACGCCGTTCGGCGTATCGGAAAGCATATGGCATTTTGCGCCGAGGCGGGTAAATATTTCTTTGGCGCAGACGCTTGCAGAGCCGTTTGCCGTATCTATGGCGATATTAAAGCCATCAAAGCTTACATTGCAGACGGAAACGATATGCTCTATATAATCTTCAACAGCCGTTTTGCAGTACGTTCTTCTGCCCACTTCCCCGCCTGTTTTAAGCTCTATCTTATCCGGCGAATCAAGTATGATAGACTCTATCTCATCTTCAACCGCATCCGGCAGCTTATAGCCTGTTGACTGAAAGATCTTTATACCGTTATATTCACACGGGTTATGTGACGCGGAGATCATTACGCCCGCCTCGCATCCGTATTTACCAACAAGATAAGCGATTGCAGGCGTGGGAACGACGCCGACGGAAAGCACGTTTACGCCCACAGAGCAAAAGCCGGCGGTGAGCGCAGCCTCAAGCATATCGCCGGAGGCTCTTGTATCGCGCCCGATCATAACCGTGGGGCGTTTATCGGCGGATTTTTTAAGCAGTATCTCTGCCGCCGCCATACCGATCTTCATGGCAAGCTCATTTGTGAGGTCCTGATTTGCAACACCTCTTACACCGTCTGTACCAAAAAGTCTACCCATAAAATCAATCCCTTAATAAATTATTTCAAATACTACAGCAAGGACTGCTGACCGTCCTGCTCTATGCCGAGATGTCTGTATGCCGCAGGAGAAACGCATCTGCCGCGCGGCGTTCTGCTCAAAAAACCGATCTGCATAAGATACGGTTCATAAACATCCTCTATCGTAACGGCCTCCTCGCCGATTGCAGCGGCAATGGTCTCCAACCCTACCGGGCCGCCGTTATAATTCTTTATCATCGTTTCAAGGAGTCGCCTGTCAACAGCGTCCAGCCCCAGATCGTCCACTTCCATTCTGGAAAGCGCGTCATCGGCAGCCGCCTCGTTGATCACGCCGTTATACCTGACCTCGGCAAAATCACGGCTTCTTTTTAACAGCCTGTTTGCAATACGCGGTGTTCCGCGCGAACGGGAAGCGATCATGGCGGCGCCCTTATCATCAATATCGATACCGAGAATACCTGCGCTGCGCTTTACGATGACGGCAAGCTCCTGCGGCGTATATAATTCCAAACGGAAAATGACGCCGAATCTGTCTCTGAGCGGCGCGGAGAGCTGCCCTGCTCTTGTAGTGGCGCCGACAAGAGTAAAATTCGGAAGATCAAGGCGTATCGACCTTGCGGAAGGACCTTTTCCTATGATGATATCGAGCGCTTTATCCTCCATAGCGGGGTACAGCACCTCTTCAACGCTTCTGTTGAGGCGGTGTATCTCGTCAATAAAGAGAACGTCGCCCTCCTGAAGATTGGTGAGCAGTGCGGCAAGATCGCCCTGCTTTTCTATAGCCGGCCCGCTCGTTATTCTTATATTTACGCCCATTTCGTTTGCAATTATACCTGCAAGCGTAGTTTTTCCAAGGCCGGGAGGGCCGTAGAGCAAAACATGATCCAGCGCTTCGCCCCTGCCCTTTGCCGCCTGAATATAAACGGAAAGGTTTTCTTTTACTTTATCCTGCCCGATATAATCGGCAAGCTGCTTTGGGCGCAGGCTGTTTTCAAGATCACCGTCCGCCGGGGAAAATTCGGTGGAAACTATTCTGTTTTCATAATCCATTTCCTGCATTCTGTTTGCCTCTTAAATCATAAATTTCCCGCAAGCTGGCGCAAGCCCTGCCTGATCAACTCATCTGCGGGCAATGAACTGTCCATAGCGCCGACCACTGCGGCGGCTTCGCTTTTGCCGTAGCCAAGCGCAACAAGAGCTGCAACCGCCTCGCCCGCCGGGGATTCATCGCTGACAGACGCGGCGGCAGCAATTCCCGAGTCTGCGCCGGACAGCGATATTCCCGCCATTTTATCCTTTAATTCAAGCACGATGCGCTCCGCGATTTTTTTACCTACGCCGTTTGCTTTTGTAATTGCCTTGACGTCGCCGGCTGCGACGGCAAGTGCAAGCTTATCCGCATTCATTTCGGAAAGCACGGAAACTGCCGCTTTGGGCCCAACGCCGGAAACCGAGATCAGAAGCTTAAACGCATCAAGCTCCGCCTGTGTTTTAAAGCCGTAAAGATCGAGCGCATCCTCTTTTACCGAAAGATATGTGAAAAGGCGTATCTGTTCGCCGAGTCTGCCGGCATTTGCCGCAGTGGAAAGCGAGGTAAAGCATTTAAACCCGACTCCTCCGCAATCAATAACTACAAACTGATCGCCTATATAAGTTAATTCACCCGTTAAACTGTAGATCATAAAATTCTTCCTCTGTCTGAATTTTAACCGATATCTTGTGAAAGCTCTCCGAGCAGGCTGCCGCTGCAATGCGCATGGCAGATCGCCATTGCAAGCGCATCCGCAGTGTCGTCCGGCTTAGGGATCTTTTCAAGGTTTAAAATGATCCTTGTCATTTCCTGCACCTGCTTTTTGACGGCTCTGCCGTAACCGGTTACGGATTGCTTAACCTGAAGCGGAGTGTATTCCGCAATTTTCAGTCCGTTTTGCTGCGCGGCAAGCGTGATCACACCTCTTGCCTGTGCAACGTCTATTACCGTTTTGGCATTGTTGTTATAAAACAGTTTTTCCATACTGAGGTACTGCGGCTCATGCTTTTTGATGATCTCCGTTATGCCGTTATAAATATCGCAAAGCCTTAGCGGAAACGGCGTCTTTGCCTGCGTGGTAACTGCGCCGTAATCGATCACCCTAAACTTATTTGCCTTATATTCAATTACGCCCCATCCCACTATGGCATAGCCGGGATCGATGCCTAAAATCACCATAGTACACACTGCTCCATAATAATTTAAACAATTATAGCATATTGCTTTTTGATTATCAATAAAAATAATATTAAACTTAATATGAAAACTACAGCAACGCCGGCCAAAAAATAAACGGCCGAAACAGAACGACCGTTTAAACATCATAAAAGCGGGTTTTTGGAAAGCCCTTTGAGCTGGTGTATAAATTTTTGCAATTCAACCACATTGAAGGTATACATGCCGAGATCGGTATTCGGTATAAAATATCTTGCGCACACATCACCGTTGAGAACCTCAAAAGCCTGTTTGAGCGTTTTGGTCATATAATCGGCGCTGGAGCGCGCATTGGAGCCGGAAACGATGACGACGCCGACCTTTTTGCGTTTTTCAATAGGCGGGTTAGCGCCGCGTTTAAACCTTGCGCTGAAATAGCGCTGAAACCTATCTATCACCGCCTTTAAAGGCGCCGGAAAGAAATTATTGTATACAGGTGTAAAGAACGCGATAAAATCCGCTCTTTCAAAATCCTCAAAGAAAATATCCAGATCCGGATTGGAGCACCCGTCATGATACTCGCAATACTTACAGTCTATACAAGGCGCGGGAGAAAGATCATACACATTATATTCTTTGATTTCGCAATCAAGGAAATACGGCTTCACCTGCTTTGCGAGCTCGGAAGAAACGCCGTCTTTCCTGGGCGAACCGTTAATTATCAAAAAAGTCTTCATTTCATCACCGTTTTTATTATAGCACTTTTTCCTATTGAGTTAAATACCGAAATGTGGTATAAATTAAATAATACACGAAAAATCAGGGTGAAAAAGCATGAGCAAGCTGCTTATTAAGCTATTTATAACAAACAAACGCCTGTCTTCATCACAGGAAAGGGAACGCTACGGCGTGCTTTCCGGCGCAGTGGGAATCGTTTGCAACCTGCTGCTGTGCGCATTTAAATTTGCTGTCGGCGCATTTACGAATTCCGTTTCCATAACGGCAGACGCGGTAAACAACCTTTCGGACGCAAGTTCAAACATAGTTACCATAGTGGGCGCAAAGCTTTCCGGAAAACCGGTTGACGATGAACATCCGTTCGGTCACGGCAGAATAGAATATATCAGCGCGCTGATCATCTCCTTTTTGATCTTCATGATGAGTTTTGAACTACTTAAAAGCAGCGTTGAAAAACTGATAGACCCGCAGGAAGTCAAGTTCAGCATTGTTTCCGTAATCATTCTGATAGCGGCTATACTTGTTAAACTGTGGATGGCTTATTTCAACAATATTATTTACAAGAAGACGGAAAACGTCAATGCAAAGGCCGTAAAGCAGGACTGTCTGAACGACTGCATTGCAACAGCGGCTACCGTAGCCGCTTTGCTGATTGCGCATTTTACCCCGTTCAGACATGCGGACGGGATCATGGGCATCATCGTTGCCGTCATGATATTTGCCTCCGGCGTAGAGATCGTAAAAGACATTTCAAGCAGGCTGCTCGGAAGCGCACCCTCCCCCGAGCTTGTCAAGGAAATAGAGGATATCATGCTGTCGCAGGACTGCATTTACGGCGTACATGATCTGATCGTGCATGATTACGGCCCGGGGCGCAGGATAGCCTCCGCGCACGCGGAAGTGCCTTGCGATGCGGATATACTTCAGGTTCACGATATCATTGATATCACGGAAAAGATCATCAGCAAAAAGCTGGGCATCATGATGTGTATACACATGGATCCGATTGCAGTTAACGACGAAACCGTAAACAAATACCGCGAATTTATGGCGCAGATCATCAGGGAATATGACGAAAGCTTTACTTTCCATGACTTCAGGGTAGTAGACGGACGGATAAAAACGAATTTCGTTTTTGACCTTGTCATACCGCACCAGTACCCAAAGAAAAAGCAGGAGATCATCACCGATCTCCAAAAAGCCGTTAACGCGAAAAAAGATAGTATCTTTCTTGTTATCACCGTGGAACACAGTTTTGTTTAACAAATAACCCCCCGTTCAAATGCCTGTCCGGCAAATGAGCGGGGGCATTTTATATATTGATAAATTTGCTCAATATTGTTGAGTAATAAGGTGATAAAGAAACGTGCATTTTGGATAGCCGAAAATCATAGTAATTACAGGTGATGAAAATGATTTCGGCAATACTTTCTTTTTTGAGTGCAAATTTTTTATACTTCATACTGCACATCAACAACACATCAAGCTTTCCGAAACCGCTGGACAGGAAAGAGGAAAAGGAGGCTATCCGAAGACTTCAGGCGGGCGACAAAGACGCACGCGCATTGCTGATTGAGCGAAACCTGCGCTTAGTAAGCCACATCGTTAAAAAATACTATTCAAAAACAAATGACAATGACGACCTGATCTCAATCGGCACGATAGGGCTTATCAAAGCGATTGACAGCTTCAATCCGGAAAAATGCACGCACCTTGCTACATATGCAAGCAAATGTATTGAAAATGCTATGCTAACATAACAGCAACAATTTGTGCCTTAAAGCCGCAAAATATATGCATTATTCCGAAAATTAACAAATGGAATGTGTATAGATCATTGTCTAACGCGTATATTTTGCACAGGATAAAGAACGGTGCAGTTGAGTACGCACCCCTGTTTTGTGTGAAACTCAAAGTGAATAACTACAAGCACTATTCGTTCAATGCTTTTAATGAAATTGATGATTCCACTTGTGGCGGCGCAGTCAAAAAGAGAAGGATAGAAAAGCACCTGACCATCAAACAAGTAGCCGGCGAAGTCGGTGTCAGTGTTGATACAATAATGCGCATTGAAAAGAACGAGTATACCATGCATAAACAGGACAAGTTGAATAAACTATGCGAAATCTTAGAAATACAAGCAGAAAAAATCTGCTCACCTTATCAGTTGTTCCTGCTGAATAACCAAGGTGAGCAGATTTTAAAATATCGTAAGGAAAATCATTTATCGCAAAGCGCACTTGCCGATATGCTCGGCACATCACGCCAGCGCATAGGCGCTTGGGAGAAAAACAAAAACCATATGCCATATGAGGCGTGGAGAAAATTAAGCACTCTGCCGAATCACCAAACGCCGTAAAAATATTTTTTGATGTTGCCGGCGTCAGGATAATTTAACTGATCGATCCTATCAACTACAAGATTTGCTTCATACTGAACATCTATCGTCTGAACTTCAATATTTTCAAGTGTAATATTAACAACACTTGCCCACGCTATGTTTCTGCTTTGAGCGGGGCAACCAAGCGAGTCAACATTGATGTAAAGTTTGTTGCCTTTACAAATATTTCGTTGGTGGTCATGTCCGTATAAAACGATTTCACTTGCTACATTTGAAAACATCCGTTTCAGATCATCTTCAGACGGATTCGGTCTGTAGTTGATATAGTGACCGTCGCGATCCATACAATAATGCAAAACGGACACAGTATGACCTTCACACACCGTATCTATCCGATACGGCAGACTTTTAAGAAAATCGACCGAACCGAGCGACAATAAACTGTACTCCCATTTATGATGTTTCATCTCTTCAACGCTCATTCGCTCTTCGTTCGGATATTCGCTCGGCATTCCCTCGAGCAGATACTTTTCGTGATTGCCGCGAACGGCTATCAAATTCGGAATATTCATTACAAACTGCACAGTTTCTTCCGGATACGGACCTATCCCGATCATATCGCCGCAGCAAATGATCTGATTGCTATTCAATTCATCCAATCTTTCCATAACCGCTTTAAGCGCCGGCAGATTGCTGTGTATATCTGTTATAACGCCGATTTTCATAATTTCACCTGCAAAAACAAACACAAAATATCTGTTTTATTATAGCAAATAAATCATTCAATGCAAAGTAAATTAAGTGTTCATATTCCGAATTATTTCAAGTCTCCTATTTCGGCACTTAAATATTTATAAACACTGTCATATATATACTGATTTTTTATCGCGTCTTGACCGGCATTCAGCCACAATGGCCGAGTCATAAAAACATTTATAACAACAACATAATGATGTGGATCATCTGTTTTTAATACGTCATTTATCGCATCAATAACTTTACCATACTTATGATTTTTGTAATTACAGTACGCTTCTATAACATTTTTGCCATTACTGCTTTTGTCAACTGCAATTCTGATCTCAGCCTCGCTCTGGACCTGCTCCGTTTCTGATGATTCACATTGAAATACCAAGTTTGAAGCACCACTGCATTTATATTTTTGATTTATGTATTCCGCAAGCGAACCGTAACAAAATGTTGCTGATTTACCGTCTGAATTTTCGGTATGGACATTTATTTTACTGCCGGGAAAGAACATTGCGCACATCTGCGCAATGTCTTCAAAATCAGAATATGAAAAGTTTGAGTCATCCGTACCTGCATTATGTAAGACTTCGTCATCAATCCTAAATTCAATATCTGTCTCTTTAGCCTTTGATTCACAAAATTCTTTTGAGTATTTTACAAAATCCCCATCAGCAAATTCCGCTCTATACATTATGCCGTCCTGCTTGATAGAAACTTTAAAATATTTCATAAGCATCTGAGATACGGCTAAATAATTAAGGCCTATATCATCTCGGTCTTTAATGACGTCAGTTAATGTTAAATTCGGCTGCTTAAAATTGAAATTCGCCGTTTTATCAGACAGCTCACAAAATTCTCTTTCCCAAGCAGATATATTGTCTTTAAGAACTGCCCAGTGATTTAAAGAATTGGTTTTAAAAATGAAGGAACCGTCTGAGCACATCGAAAAATCGAACTGGCGCACACCGTCAAAATAAAATTGAACAACAAACTGTCTCATAAATTTATGAATAAGATTGTATTTTAATGAGTGATAAGTATCTGATAACAGGACATCGGGTCTGTTGCGAACCTTGTCTTTTAATGACATCTTCATAATGTTGTCTCCTATAAACCTATTTTTTCATTTTGGCAGAAAGTCGCAAAGATGTGATCATATGCCTCTGCATACATTTTAGTATTTCCACCATTGTTTATTTCTTCCAAATCGGATTCTTCGCCTAGCAAACCATGATAATACTGATCTGTATCAACATTACGATAGATAACATGATTGGTTTGCTCAAATCGATACATACATACAATATACAGAGGCTCTATATATTCGTCAACATTTTTATCATCCGATTGAACAGGAAGATCAAAATGCTGAAAATAGAAAGCCGATTTCAATGTTACAAAATAGTATGAATAAACCATCATTGCAATAACATATAAAGCGGTTGCTGTGTTTACATCGGGTATTACCGCATTTGGCGAATCCAAAAACATATATGCATAAAATGCGATGTATGCAGAGCCGAAAAGGAAAATTGTAATTTTAGATGAATATTTAATATTTGACAAATAAAGGCTGATATAAAAAGCTGCCTGAAGGCCTGTGTATATTAACTCGATATACTCATCCATTGCATATGTATTCAGAAAAGACCAAAAACCTATAAAAACATCACCAATGGTTAAAAACATACATAAGAGCAGGGTTGCATTAATATAAGAACGAGTTTTTCTACCGTCAGTAAATATACCGACCTTCAATTTATCTGGAATAGTCATAAATATAAAATAAATCATCTGAAAAAAGCATAAAACCATATTTATTATATCCATCGCACTATCCGATATTGCAGATGCTCCAAAATCATATGTAATCAATGAATAAATAATAATTGCCAATCCGGCAATAACGGCAACCGGTCCGGCGGAATATTTCGCAACTAAACAAGTTTCCCTATCCATTACTTATCCTCCTTAAATCTATCATTTGTCATATAAAGCCAATCCGCAATGTATACCAACAGCAATGATGAGCAAAGTGCAATTGTCAGCCAAATCCCGTTTACTACAACTATAATGGTACACAGCGCCAAGATTACGGTACCGATCTCTTTTACCGTTTTATTAAATGTGAAAAATGCATTTCGTTTAAAGAGCGGTGCAACAGAATTGACAAAAAGCACTGCGGACATGATAATTACCGCGCCGGTCTCAGGCACAAAAGGCACATTGAAACGATAAAGCACAAACGCGTGTATCACAGAAAATACAAGTATGCCAAGAGATACAGAACCAAAAAAGATATTATATCCCGTTTCTATGTAACGGAACTTTTCTTTAAGGACCATTATAAGCATCATTAACGAGTATATGGCTGAAAAGACAAGCGACACAATATTGCCTTTACCCAAATGCATGGTAACAGCAAAATATGCTGCCACTGCTGAAACGACAAGCGACAAAAGGCACAAAAATACACTGAGATTTTTTAAAGAATTTACTTTATTTTTCATATACACCCTCCTATTTTTCAGACTTGTTTAACGTCATAAAACAGCGCATTAAACATTTTCTCTTTTCCATGAATAATAAATGATTTACTTTCGTCGGTATGCCAATGGCCAAAATACCACTGCTTAAACTCTGTTTCGTGCATAATCCAATCGAAAAATCCGTTAAGTTCATATTCTTCAGGAGATGGGATCTTGTGCAGCATAAGTTTCACTATTTCGCCCGGACAAGTATGAGTGATTACATAATCCACTTTATTACCTACCGTCTTTAATGACTCGATAGCGCGTTTATACTCCTCATCATTCGGCAATTCCTGCGGCCACCAGGATATATCCTGAGTTCTGTAAGCTTTATCGACGCTGTATGCGCCGCCGAAGGTAAAAAAAGTCTTGCCTTCAATGTTGTATATTCTTCCCCGTTCGAGATGGTAGATATTATCACGAATCTTATGGGCAGGAGCGCCGTATTTCTCAATTTCAGGATAGGAATACAGTTCATTAAAGTTTTCGTGGTTACCGTCTACGAACAGAATCTCATACGGCTTCTTTGACAGTTCATCCAACTGTAAATTATCTGCTGTTTTGCCGGTATGATCTCTACTGTTATACCATATAAATCCGAAATCACCGCAAACGATAAGTTTATCATGCTCACTCAGGTTGCTTTCAGAGTCAAGGCAGATTTCGCTGAATCTGCCTATATCACCATGCATGTCACCCGTAATATAAATGCTCATTATAACACCCCTTTAAATTAAAATTTTCTATAATAAGTTTCTTTGACGTCTTTCCACTCCTGAAGAGAGTTGATCGCACGCAAACACAGATCATCCGATTCGGCGTTATAGATAGAAATATATGTTTTTCTACGCCCAGCATGATCCGGTATATTGTCCGTAAAAGCGATATAAGTTCTGCCATAACTTTTAATGCTAAATACGGCGAGGCATTCATATTTTTTCTTTTTGCCGTTTGCGTCAAAGGCGTAAAAAGTATCGTGTTTTTTCATAAAAATTCCCCTTTGCCAAATCATATAAGAAAGAAAAATCTTTCTATATAGATGATATCACCGATTCGCAGAAAAATAGAATTTATGGTTTGGATGTAATAATTAATCACTTTCACAGAGTGAAAGCATCTTGTTAAAATCCAATACATCATCGAGCAATCGATTTTCATATAACGATCTAAATATTGCGGCTGATTTTGCCTGACAATTTAAACTTTTACGGGGTGTAAATATAATATCAGTAAATGCTGAATACTGTAACAATTCTCTGGATAAATCC
>OIXS01000277.1_pt1 | contig 34141 bp, 34 predicted proteins | sample 1587841 | NCBI WGS metagenome assembly OIXS01 (sample SAMN03283254) | human gut metagenome | biome: human-associated habitat; material: feces | host: Homo sapiens | place: USA | collected 2013
CGCTTTTTCTATACATTTTTTTCTTTTTCGGTGTCACATCTATTGTAACGCTACAAAAGAGTTACAAAATTAAAATTATCTTTTAGCGATATTAAATAAATTATATAACAGTGTGTATAAAAGCACCCGTTATTTGTTTTCTCTTAAACGCTCTGTTTTTCAAACGGATAAACCAGACCAAGCTGCCGGCGGCATTCGTCCATGATACGCATACAGCTTCTCGTTGCCGCAAACGGGATATAGGAAGATTCTTTTTTACCGCTTCTGATCTCCTGCGCGGCGCGTGTAAATTCCGTTAGATAATCCGTTTTGCCGCTGAACACCTGCCTGCCGTTTTCATTTTTGAGCACGGCTTTGGACGCCATATGGAAAAACGCAGGGAGGCTGACGGTGCCCCTTGTACCCTCTATAAAACAATTTTCCTTGAGCGTGCAAAGAGACATATGAAGCGTGCATTCAAAGGAGTCATACACGAGCGTTACCGTTTCGCTGATATCGATTCCGTTTTTAAGCCTGCCGCGGCAGATGATATCCTTTGGATACCCGAAAAGATTATAGCAGTAAGTAATGGGGTAAATGCCTATATCCAGCAGTGCGCCGCCGGCGGTTTCCGGCAGGAGCACACGCGAATCCTTGGGCATAAGTATGCCGGGGAACGCATAATTGATCTTCACACGCCGAATATCGCCTATCGCGCCGCTCTGTACCCATTTTTTGACGGTTAAAGCGACGTCCGAAAACCAAGTCCACATCGCCTCGCAGAAATAAATGTTTTCTTCTTTTGCAGTATGGATAAGGATATCCGCATCGCCGGTGCTGACGCCCACGGGCTTTTCACACAAAACGGGCTTGCCGAGGCGCATGGCGGAAACGGCGTAATCCACATGCGAAGTATGGGGCGTTGCGATATAAACGCCGTCCACATCCGATCTGTTTACCGCGCTTTCAAAATCCGCAAAGTGCTTTGCGCCGTATTTTTCCGCAAAAGCTTTTGATTTTTCGGCGTTTCTGCCGTAGACCGAAATAATTTTGTGATCTCCGCGCAGGATATCGCGCGCAGTGGAATGCGCAATATTCCCGCTGCCGATATATGCCCATCTGAATTTTTCCATAAAAGACCGCCTTTCTAAGAACCGCTATATAAACATTATAAAGCATACAGAACACCATAGCAACCAAAAAAAGGGAGCGGCAAAAAAGCCTGCTCCCCATTGAGTAGTCTGAGAATGAAATATACTGAAAAAATCAAGCGGTCAGATCAGGAATCCCACTTTTTTCATGACCTTGCCGAGCGTGCGGGAGGAGACATGCATTGCCTTTTCCGCGCCCTTTTGCCGGCATTCCTTAAGATGCTGCTTATCGTTTAATAATGCATTGTATCTTTTTTGAATCGGTTCCAGCTCAGCAACCACGGCCTCGCCTACTGCCTTTTTAAAATCTCCGTAGCCCTTGCCGGCAAAATCCGTTTCTATCTGCTCCAGGCTTTCGCCCGTAACGGCGGAATAGATCGTCATAAGATTGTTTATGCCGTCTTTGCCCTCCGCATAGCGGACGCACATCTCACTGTCCGTAACGGCGGACTTAAATTTTTTCATGATCGTTTCCGGCGGGTCCGTGAGATAAACGGCGCCCTTTGGATTCGGATCCGATTTACTCATTTTGCGGGTGGGATCCTGAAGGCTCATGACCCTTGCGGCGCCCGTTTTGGGAATATACGCCTCCGGCACGGTGAAAACATTGCCGTAAATGCCGTTAAAGCGCTCCGCAATATCGCGTGTGATCTCAAGATGCTGCTTTTGATCCGCGCCGACGGGCACGATATCCGCCTGATAGAGCAGGATATCCGCCGCCATAAGGCAGGGATATGTAAAAAGCCCGGCGTTTACATTATCCTTATGCTGCGCCGCCTTATCCTTAAACTGCGTCATTCTGGAAAGCTCGCCGAACTGCGTGTAGCAGTTGAGTATCCATGCAAGCTGGGCGTGTGTTGATACCTGCGACTGAATAAACACGATGCCGTTTTCGGGGTCAAGCCCCAAAGCAAGGAGCATTGCAAAAAGCTCGTTCGTTTGCTTTCTGAGCTTTTGCGGATCCTGCCTGACGGTTATGGAATGCAGGTCTGCAACGCCGTAGACCGTGTCAAACTCCTTTTGAAAATCCGGCCAGCCGCGCATTGCGCCCAAATAATTGCCCAAAGTGGGTACCGAAGTGGGCTGGATAAGCGATAAGCTTCTTTTTTTCTTTTCCGCAATCTGTTGTTCTGCCATAATGATCTATCCGTCCTTCATTCAAAAATTTGTTATTTATTTAAACTGTTCGGCAACTTCGCCCATGATTTTAACGCCTTTCACGATATCCTCATCGCTCGGTGTGGAAAAATTAAGGCGTATATAGCTGCACGGCGCCGTATCATCCGTCATAAACGCGCTGCCGGGCACAACGGCCACTTTCCTTTCAAGCAGGGCGTTTACATACGCCAGCATATCCACATGATCCGGCAGCTTTGCCCAGACGAAAAGCCCGCCCTGCGGGCGCACATAGGTGATAAAGCCCTTGCAGTATACATCAAGACAATCGCACATCAGATCCAGCTTGCGCTTATAGATCTTTCGGATGTCTTCTATATGCCGATCAACGTCATATTCCTCAAACCAGCGGGAAACGATCATCTGATTGAGCACGCCCGTATGGACGTCCGAAACCTGCTTGCCGATCGTGAACGCGCCCGCCGCCCTTTTGGGAATGACGGCATAGGCAACTCTTATGCCGGGGGCAAGTATTTTTGAAAACGAACCGGCATAGAACACGATGCCCTCTGTATCAAAGCTCTTGATCGCGGGCACGTCCTCGCCCGCAACACGCAGATTGCCGTAAGGGTCGTCCTCCAGGATCACAAGGTCATTCTGAAGCGCAAGCTCATACATTTTTTTGCGTTTTTCAAGGCTCATCGTTGTGCCGCCTGGGTTCTGGAAATTCGGTATGGTATAGATGAACTTTGCGTTCGGGTTTTCGCTTATCACCTGTTCAAGCGCCTGCATATTCATGCCGTCTGCGTCAATGGGAACGCCGGCAAGCCTGCAGCCGTGGGAACGGAAACAGTTTAAAGAACCTATGAAAGACGGCTCCTCGCAGATAACGGTATCGCCCTCTGACGTGAGCACACGGGTCGTTATATCCATGACCTGCGTGCCGCCCGCCGTGATGATGACAACATCATCGTCCGTGCCTATATTTCCGCGCCTTTTCAGCCATTCCTTAACGGTTTTGCGCAACGGCTCATAGCCCTCGGAAACGCCGTAAACAAGAGCACAAACAGGGTCTTCATTCAGGATCTCTGCCGATAATTTCTTTACCTCCTCGCACGGGAAGGCAGCGGTGTCCGGCGAGCCGCCCGCAAACGCGATCATGCCCGGCTCGTTGGTGACCTTAAGGATCTCCCTGACTGCGGAGGGTTTTAAATTTGCAAATTTTGCCGATAAACTGTAACTCATTTCTCTCACTTCAAAATCTCTTTAACAAATCTTTCACACGATCTTCCGTCACAAAGAGGGATGAACCGGTTTTTGAACGCAGCAAGCTTTTCATTGCCCCTGCGTGCCCGTAGAACGGCTGGCGCAAGTTCATCGAACTCGGTTACAACCTCTCCGCACGAATAATCGGAATAATCATAATAAAAGCCCCTGCCGCCGTCATATTCGCCGAGATCCGGCGCGTAGAGCACGGCGGGGTTTCCGATAACGGCATTTTCAAAGATTACGGAGGAATAATCCGTAACAAGCACATCGGTTATAAAAAGGATATCGTTGATCTCCCGCTCGTTTGAAAAATCAAACACCCTGTCTGCAAACTCGGCGGGAACGGAGATCTTTTCTTTGATAAACGGATGCAGCTTTATAATGAGCGCCCATTCGGCGGGCAGACTGCGCATAAATGCGCCCACGTCAAAAAGCTGCGCCGGGTAAAAGGCGTTGTGCACATTCTCTCCCCGGAAAGTGGGGGCGAAAAGGCATATTTTTTTGCCTTGAAGGCGCGGCTCTTTTTCATACAGCCTCTGCTTTGCCGAAGAAACGTAAGCCCCGTCAAAAAAGCAATCCGTTCGCGGCGTGCCGACCGGCTTAACGCGGCTTTCCTCAATGCCGAACGCCTCGGCGTAAACGGGCACGATCTCCGGAGAGGAAACGATGGCGTCCGTATAATTCCGGTGGGTGATGGAATTTTTCTCCGCCGAGCTTCTGCCGTAGCCGAAGCGCTTGAAAGCGCCCATCGCGTGCCACACCTGAACAAGCCTTTGCCCCTCTCTGAGGCGCAGGACATACACAAGCGGCTCATAATCATCCACCAAAATGAACTTGCTTTGCGCCATTTCGGCGGCAAGCTCTTTTTGCGGCAGAGGATCAGGCGCGGTCACGGTTTTGATCTCAAAATCAAGGGCGTTTTTTTCTATATACTTTTTGATTGCAAGCAGATTGCCGCCGAGCTTCCCTTTTGAGGTGGAATACATCAGTATCTTTTTAACGTTCATGGGGAGCTTTTTTGCCTTTTCAAATTCGGCGGAAAAACCGGCGTATCTTGCCCGCTGCAGTATGGGGTACAAAAATGATCTAATCCTGCTCATGATCTGTTTCTTCTTTTTCTTTTGCGAAAGCGGCTGTTTCCGGCTCCTGCGCCGGATCTGCGCTTTCCTGCGCCTGCGGCGGTTCCTCATCAGAGAGAACGCCGTAATTGTAGCGCCCGTCATAGACGCCGCGCGCAAGCTCATCTATCAGCCTGCCGTATTCGGCGGTTATGGAATCAAAGCGCTTGTTGACATAGGCTTTCTTAAACTTCTCCTCTTTTTCAGCCGGGGCGCGCATGTCCATGGCGATGAAATCGCAGATGCCCTTGGCGTTTTTGGAATAAAGCGCGGGAATATCCGTCCAGAAATCAATATAAAAGCCGCGCTCATCGATATACTTCTCGCTGTCAAAACAATAGATATACAGCGGCAGATCCTTTAACAGCGCTTCATAGATAACGGAGCTGTAATCGGTTACCACATAATCCGCAACGCACATGAAATCCATGGCGGTAAAGTTTTCGCCCTCCGCCTTGTTCATACGCGATTCGGTATAGATCTGCTCGTGATTCGTATCTACCACATGGTGCTTTACGATCAGGTTGAAATCGGAATAATTGACCTTGTTTACAAGCTCCTCCGTTGCTTTTTTAAGTGCTTCCCTGTCCTCGGGCGTATCGCGGAACGTGGGGGCATAAAGGATAGTTTTGCGCCCGTTATCCAGCCGGGGATATTTACGCAGGATATTGCCGCGCATCCTTTCATTCTCGTTCTCATCGGTAAGATAATCCATGCGCGGAATGCCTATGGGGATAAATTTGCTTTCCGGCTGGCCGAACGCCTCTGAAAACGCGGGCACGCACGCATCCCCGCTTGCGGCGATCAGGCTGTAATTCTTGTGCATCTTAAACGCCTTGGCAGTTTTTGACGATTTGCCGCCGTCCTTATCGAGCACGGACTTTCCGAATTTTTTGAACGCGCCGAGCGCGTGCCAGATCTGAATGATCTGAAGCTCCTTTTTGTGCCTCAGCATAGAGGCAAGGATACAATACCCGTCCAGCACGACCACCTTGGAGGTTGCCATAGCCTTCATCTGGCGGCGCATCTCGCCGAGATACTTTAGTTTGCCGCCGAAGGAGGCGGGTATCATTTTGCACAGCACAACAACTTTATACTGCGGATAATTCGTTTTTATTTCATTGATGAGATAGCGAAAATCCGTGGACGGTGTTTCGCTCTGGCGGGATATGAACGCTATTTTATTTTCTGTTTTCCGGCGCTTATAAAAGGAATAGACGATACCCATTACCGCGCCGAAGAGCTTTGCGAACAGACTGATCACGTTTTCACTTCCCAAAACATTTAAAAATTACTCGTAAAGCGGGTATTTTGCGCAGATATCCGCAACGCCGTTTCTGATATACTCTTTCTGATTATCAAAATCGGTGATTGCAAGATAGATATACTCTGCGATCTTTTCAAAATCCTCTTTTTGCAGACCTCTTGTGGTGGCGGCGGGTGTGCCGATGCGCACGCCGGAGGTTACGAACGGGGAAAGCGGCTCGTTGGGCACGGTATTTTTATTGAGGGTGATATGCACCTCGTCCAGCCTTGCCTCAAGCTCTTTGCCCGTAACGCCGGTTCCGATAAGGGAAAGCAGGATCAGGTGATTATCCGTGCCGCCGGAAACAAGGTTGAGTCCTTTTGCAATCAGCGCGTCCGCAAGGGTTTTGGCGTTGTCTATGATCTTTTGCTGATACTCCTTAAACTCCGGCTTCAGCGCCTCGCCGAAGCAGACTGCCTTGCCGGCGATCACGTGCATGAGCGGGCCGCCCTGCGTGCCGGGGAATACGGCGGAATTGAGCTTTTTGATCAGATACGGGTTGTTGCAGAGGATAAGGCCGCCCCTGGGGCCTCTTAAGGTTTTATGCGTGGTTGTTGTAACAACATCGGCATAAGGAACGGGATTCTGATGCAGCCCTGCGGCAACAAGACCGGCGATATGCGCCATATCCACCATAAACATGGCGCCGTTTGCGTGGGCGATCTCGCCCATGGTCTTAAAATCTATCGCGCGGGGATAAGCAGAAGCGCCCGCAACGATCAGTTTGGGCTTTACTTTGTTTACCTGCTTTGCAAAAGCGTCAAGGTCTATAAATCCGTCGTCATTCACGCCATAAGGCACGAAGTTAAAATATTTTCCGCTGATATTTGCCGGTGAACCGTGCGTTAAATGACCGCCGTTGTCAAGGCTCATGCCCATAACGGTATCGCCGGGCTTAAGAAGCGCAAGATAAACGGCAGTGTTTGCCTGCGCGCCCGAATGTGCCTGCACGTTTGCATAGCCGGCGCCAAACAGCTCGCACGCTCTTTTGATGGCGATATTTTCAACGATATCAACATATTGGCAGCCGCCGTAATACCGCTTGCCGGGCAGACCCTCCGCATACTTATTTGTGAGCACGCTGCCCATTGCCGCCATGACCTGCGGCGAAACAAGGTTTTCAGAGGCGATCAGTTCTATGTTTTCACGCTGGCGCTTAAGCTCAAGCGCCATAGCGTCCGCCACTTCCTTATCCGTCTCCGCAACCTTTGCGATTGAATCATAGTAATCGGAATACATAATTTAACTTCTCCTTTGGTAAAAATTATACACTGATATAATAACACAACTTATATAAATAAACAATAATGATTTTATGAAAATCTAATATTAAAGCGCGTGTTCTTACCCGTTTTGGTGCAGGAAAGACGTTTAACTTGCAAAGCTTTGCTTTTTAGTTTATAACACCCCCTCAAGCAACACCGTTGCCAGCTCCCCGCGTTCAATTTGACTTTGCACCGGTCGAAACGGCTATTCTATAGCATTCTAACCGCCGTTTCTTAAATGCTTCGTCAAATCCTCCTTTTCCCAAAAAGTCTAACGTCTTTTTGGGGACCCCGATGGGGCGCCTCCATCTGCCGAAAAAGGCACAGCTTTTGCTGTGCCTTTTTCAACAAATATAATGAACCAGAAGCGGTAATAAAAATGATGGTAAAAGGAAAAAAGAACCGCGGAAGAAATTACGCTAAATGCAGGACGGGCGGTAAATATTATAAATATCTATTTGTTTTTCTTCAAATACAGATTCCAATGCGTCCAAGCCGTTTTGTTGGCAGAACTTCTTTTCCGCATTCGAAACAGGCACTGCCATAAGATAAGCAACTGTCATATCGTCAAAAGGCAGATTTTGAGTATTATTCCACAAAAACGGATATGTCAGCAAAATATGCTCCATCTCACTTTTGCCGATATACATGGAAACGATATCGTCAATTATATATCCGGGATAAGCGTTTTTTCTGTCCATGATCTCAAATGTTGCAGAAGTAACTATATTGGCAAAGTCCTTCACTGAAGAATCACAAGCAGCCAGTATCTCAGAGCGCAACGGCTTTTCATTATATGTCAGCCCGATATTGCAGTTGAAAAGTCCTATCGTTCCATAGGAGGTTACCCCATCATCCGGACAGTCATCACAGATCATCAGATCAACGGTCTTTATTTCATTTTCGTCTGCAAAGCGAAAAATTCTCGGCTTTGCGTTAAAAATTTTTAACGCGTTATTGGCAATAAGTTTATTCGTTGTAATCATAATTTTGTTCCTTCTGAGATATTATGACCTAAATAGAAACAGTCATATATTTCAAACAGTATTAGGAAATTCCTTTTGGGTATCATTTATTTATACCCCAGCAATACTTGTTAAACTTATTAGCATTATTTTGACAATCACAGGATAATAATTTATTCTTATAAATTTTTATTTGGATGTTCGGACCACACCAAAAACCATTCCTGTCAATTTGTTTTTGCGAACCGCTTGTACAAAATTTTGAGAAACGAATATTCCGTAATAATCTTTTTTCAATCTGAACATATCATTTCCTTTAATTTGTTCTTCATGAAAACCATAAACGGCGATTGTTTCCCATGCACATTTGCTTATGCTCAGATCTATAGCACTGTCATCAACATGATTTCTTATATGCATAGCGTATAATTTCGCACTCAGATCGGGAAAATCAGTAACATTAACAGGTATGAATACTGTACTTCCGATGGACAATTTTTCTATAACTTCTTTTGCTTTTTCAGTAACAACCGGGATACCAATATTGCTCGAAATATAGTCTTCAATTGTAACATCGTTGCCTTTACAATTTAATTCAGCGTTAATGCAACTGCAATTAAGGTCTACATTTTCATAAATACTACGGTCATTAAAGCCGTTTTTGTAAGCATCAATTTTTAATAACAGTGGATTTTTGCACGAATAAGCATTCGCCAGCAACTTATAAAATCTCATAAAATAATATTATTTTATCTCCAATACCTTTTTCTAAACATTTTAGGATTGTTGATGATTTTTTTAAATCAGTAAATATGTAATCTCTGCGATATTCAATACCATTGCGTTTTCGTATGGGGGTTAAATTTGAATGAAGCGTTATCCCGCAATGGCGAAATAGAGGATCACGGCGGCGCCGAGGATGATCCTGTACCAGCCGAAGACGGTGAAATCGTGCTTTTTGATATAGCTCATGAGGAATTTGATGGCAAGGATAGACACTACGAACGCGGAAACGAGCCCCACAAACAGGATCACAATCTCCAGCGAAGTGAAATCAAAGCCGAATTTCACAAGCTTGAGCGCGCTTGCGCCGAACATGACGGGAACGGCGAGGAAGAACGTATATTCCGCGGCAATGCCCCTTGAAACGCCGATGAGCAGCGCGCCGAGGATGGTGGCGCCGCTTCTTGAGGTGCCGGGGAAGATTGCGGCTATGAGCTGGAATATACCGATGATGAACGCCGTTTGATATGTAATATCATTGATGGAATTGATCTTCGGTTCCCTGCCCTTATTGCGCCTTTCAATGAGGATGAAAAGCACGCCGAAAACGATGAGCGCCGCGGAAACGGTTTGCCAATTATAAAAGACGGCTTCCAGCTCGTCGTCAAAAAACACGCCCACGATCGCTGCCGGAACACAGGAAACGATGATCTTGAGCCACATGGTAAGCGTATCCTTTTTCCAGCGCAGCTTTTTTTCCTGTATATCAAGCGGTATGAGCTTTTTGAAATACAGCACCACAACGGCAAGTATCGCGCCGAGCTGTATAACAACGAGGAACATGTTTTTAAATTCCTCAGACACATTCAGCTTCAGGAACTCATCAACAAGGATCATATGCCCCGTTGAGCTGATGGGCAGCCATTCCGTTATGCCCTCAACGATACCGAGTATAAGGGCTTTAATGATTTCTATAATATCCATAAGATCAGGCCTTTCGCAGCAAGTTTAGCACATAAAAATCAAGATCACGCAAAAAACGTGTTAAATTTTACAGATCATTCTGAAGCTTTGCGGCGGTCAATGTATTTTGCATGAGCATGGATATGGTCATAGGCCCTACGCCGCCGGGAACGGGCGTGATAAACGAGCATTTTGGCGCAACCTGTTCAAAATCCACATCGCCGCAGAGCTTGCCGTTTTCATCGCGGTTCATGCCGACGTCTATGACCAAAGCGCCGTCCTTTACCATATCCGCGGTAACGAATTTTGCCTTTCCGATCGCCGCAACAAGAATATCCGCGGTGCGTGTGATATCCTTTAAATTAACGGTCTTGGAATGGGTGATCTCCACCGTGCAGTCCGCATGCAGGAGCAGCATTGCCATCGGCTTGCCGACGATATTGCTTCTGCCGATCACAACTGCCTTTTTGCCCTTTGTTTCTACGCCGCAGGAGCGGATCAGCTCCATGATGCCGGCGGGGGTGCAGGGCAGAAAATGATAATCGCCGATCATGATCCTGCCGACGTTTACCGGGTGGAACGCATCCACGTCTTTCATAGGATCAATAAGATTGATGACCTCATTCTCATCAAGATGCGCGGGCAAGGGAAGCTGGCAGAGTATGCCGTTTATATCCTTTCTTTCATTGAGCTCGCGCACAAGATTATTGAGCTCCTGCTGCGTGGTGCTGGAGGGCAGAGCGTATTTTTCGCTGTAGAAGCCCACTTCGGCGCACGCTTTTTCTTTATTTCTTACATAGACCTGCGACGCCGGATCATCGCCGACGATGATGACCGCAAGGCCGGGTCTTATCCCTTTCTTTTTCAATTCTTCCGTTTCAAGCCTGACGCGCTCGCGCACGGCGGCGGAAACGGCTTTTCCGTCTATGATACGCATATTTACTATTTTCTCCTTTTCTGCCATTCGTTTTCAAACCGATCATTTGCTCACAATATTGAAAAAGAAGCCATTATCCTCTGATCTTCTGCAATGTGAATAAGTATATTCCTGCGCCACGGGGCAATACACGGGCGCAAGCGGCGGCGGATCTATCAGATATTTTCTTGCAAGGGTGCCCTTTTTCAGCTTTCTCAGCATCACGATAAGCAGCGCCGTGAACGCCGCAATGATGACCGCTGAAAGAAGCTGACTTACGCGGATCGTTGTTGAACCGATATAAAGGCTGTCCGTCCTAAGACCCTCTACGACCATTCTTTCAAGCCCGTAGCCGATGCCGTAGAGCAAAAAGATCTCTCCCTTAAACTTTCTTCTTTTCTTAACGAAGAAATGGAGGATCAGAAACAGCGCGATGCACCAAACGCTTTCGTAAAGGAATGTTGGGTGAACGGCAACATTGGGATCCACCTCCATGCCCTTTTGCAGCAGATCCGCCTGATTTGCGGCAAGCTCATCACGTATCTTGGTTGACCACATGCGGAAAAGCGCCGTTTCCGTATTCGTGCCGAAAGCCTCCTGATTAAAGAAATTGCCCCAGCGGCCTATGCCCTGCCCTATAAGCAGGCCGAGCGCGCCCACATCCAGCAGATTGGCAAAATCGATCTTGCCGATCTTGGCGCCGATCCAGCCGCCGATCAGCGCGCCTATGATGCCGCCGTATATGGCGATGCCGCCGTGCCAGATGGCGATGATCTCGCCGGGATTCTGCGAAAAATAATCCCATTCAAACGCTACATAATAGAGCCGCGCGCCGACTATGCCGAACAGCGTGCCCCAGATCAGAACATCCGTCATGCCGTCAAGGCCCATTTTCCATTTATATGCGGTGCGCCCGCCGTAAAGCACGGCAAGCGCAAACCCGAATGCAATTATGATGCCGTACCAATGCACTTCATAGCTGCCGATCGTAAATGCGACGGACGGAATATTGAAGCTGACTCCAAGCCCGTCAAAAAACACCTCTGTATAATTGCTCATATCAAATTCTCCGTTAGCCTGCGCCGTTATCCCGCCGTTACAACGGAAAGGGCGCTGTATCTTTCATCCAGCTTTTCCGAAAGCAGTTTTTCTATATCTTCCTTTTTAACGTTTTTGTAGATCTCAAGCGCGTCAAACAGGCCGTAACCCGAAAAGTAACTTTCTATAACGGAATTGGCAACTTCGTCCGTATCGTTATACGACATGATCTCGCGCCCGTAAAGGCTTCTTCTTGCCGCCTCAAAAGCAGCGTCTGAGATACCGTTTTCACGAAGCTTCCTTACCTGCGCCTTGATTGCGTCTGCAACGGCGTTAGGATCTTTGCTTTCGCCGTCAAAAATAACCGCCTCATAGCCGTGGCCTATAAAATATTCCTTTGAAAGATCCGAATCTATAAGCCCCTGTTCAAACAAAGAAACATAAAGCTCCGAGGTATTGCCGGCAAGCACTTCAAGCAGGATCTCCATCTCAACGATCTCACGAATGGAGCGAACCGGCGTTTTGCATGCCTCCTTGTAGCCGAAGGAAAAGACGGGAACGCTTACGGCAAGGTGGTATTCCTCAAAGTTCTTTACGATCTCCCTATGTTCCTCTTCAAACACGCGCTCTATCTTGATATCCGGCGCTTTTTGCAGCATCTCATCGCATATCTTTACGACCTGCTCCGGCTGCACGTTGCCGACAACGGCAAGCGCCATGTTATTCAGATTATAGAAAGTGTTGTAGCAATCGTAAAGGAGCTTGTCCGTTATTTCGGATATAGATTCAACCGTGCCGGCAATATCTATCCTTACGGGGTGATTTTTATAAAGGCAGCGCAGCAGGTTGAATGTGCTCATCCAGCCGGGGACGTCATAATACATCGTGATCTCCTGCCCGATGATGCCCTGCTCCTTTTCAACCGTTTCTTTTGTGAAATACGGGTGCGTTACAAAATCAAGGAGTATCCGTAAGCTGTCCTCAAACCGATCTGAACACTGAAACAGATAGCAGGTCTTATCAAACGAGGTATAGGCGTTCGCGGACGCACCGGTCTCTGCATATCGTGTAAACGCATCCAGATCCTCGCTCTCAAAGAGCTTGTGTTCCAAAAAGTGCGCTATGCCCTCCGGCACGCGGGTAAAATCCGCCTGATCGCTGCGCTTAAAGCAGGTGTCTATAGAACCGTATTTCGTGCCGATAACGGCATAGGCGGATTTATAATTTTCTTTGGGCATTACGAATATCTTGAGCCCTGAGCTATGGTCTATCTCATAAAGGTGTTCTCTTAATTCCTTTGATTCGTGTATCATCACTCACCCTCCTTTTCGGAAACAAGCCTGTAGACCGTATCAAGCGACACGGTCTTGGCAAGCGCAATGATCTGATCCTTTGTTACGGCGTTATTGCGCTTTGCGCTCTCTGCCGGGGAGCAGTAATTCCCCTCCGGGCTTTGGACGCCGTACCACGCCTCCGTAGTTTCCGGAGAGTCATAAACGGAATCCAATGCGTCGTTCAACGCCGTTTTGGAGGAGTTGAACTCATAATCAAAATTGCCTTTTTTTATCTCTTCAAGCTGATTCAATATCTCCCGCTCAGCCTTTTGCATATTTTCCTCTTCACAGCCGCTTTGAACAAACAAGCAGCTTTTTTGGCGGACGGACACGGCCGAGCAATAATAGCAAAGGCTCATCTTTTCACGCACATTTGCAAACAGCTTGGAATACGGGCCGCCGCCGAAAATATCCGCGAACGAGCGCAGGACCGCCGCCTGCTGCATATCTGCGGGATCCGCATCAACGGCAAAGCCCATAACGAGCTTGCCCTGGCGCACCTGCTGCCTTTCCGTTTCCCGTTTAACGGCACCTGCGGTATGCGCTTTTGGCAGGGGCATGGGCTGATAAGCTCTTTTTATGCCTGCCAGCTTTTCGGAAAGCATATTTGCTATCTCCTGCCCGTTTGCGCTTCCGACGAGGGAAACGACGATTTTGGAGGTTTCAAGCAGTCTGCGCCATGCTGACGCGGCACCGGCAGCGGTGATCGCCTGCACCTGCTCCTTTGTGCCGTATCTGTTTACGGCAAAAGGCTCGCCGGAAAACATGATCTCCTGCGCGCGTTTCAGGGCATACGTTCTTTTTTCGTTATCCTCGCTTTCGATCTTTTGAATCAAAGCGCGTTTTTCCATTTCAACATTTTCTTTCGGGAACACACCGTTTTCATCAAGCAGCGGTTCAAAGACCATGGAAAGCAAAAGCTTTACACAATCTGCCGTGATCTTTTCACCGTCCAGCGAAAAGCGGTCGTCCAGGCAGGTCACGCCTATTTTAAGCTGCTGCGCCTCGCCGGTTTTTAACGAAGACGCAAGCACTTTTGCCCCGTAAAGATAAGCCAGCCTTTCGTTTAATTTGTTTATTGCAGGGTACGCGGCGCAGGTTCGTGAAAGCACAAACGGCACCGCAGCGTTTACAGCCGCGTTTTCAGACGACAGCGGCGTAATAAGCGTTATCGCTATCTCATTGGTCTTGAAGCGGTCGGCAGGCACGGAAACGACCTCTGCACCCGGCGCTGCAACGTAAATCTTAAAATCTTCCATTTTAAACCTCCGCAAATGCGTATTAACTTATATATAATAGCATAATACTACGATTATTTCCATATTTTATTTAATTAACAATTTTTGAACACCTTAAAACAGCAGATAAAGCAGGGCAAGCAGAAGTTTATCGTCTGTTTTGCCCTGCGAAAGTAATATCAGAATGATAAGCAGTATAAAGGTTGAATCCTGCCCCGTGCCCTCGTCCGATTCCTCGCAGGCATCGTCCCGGCGCTGCGCGGGCTGCGGCGCATATGCGGCACGGTTGCCGCCGGTATTTTCGCCTACGCCTCCCGGAGGCTGAGCATCACGCCCACCGCCGTCACTGCCGCGTTCAACGTAGGACGACGCCCTTTCGTGCATCTCTCTTACCCTTTTTTTAGCTTCCTCGATATCCGAATGTGAAAACTGCGGCGTTTAAAACAGATCCTTGAGCATGGGCAGAATATCAAAAAGCCGCAGGATCTTCAGCGCCGTATCGGCTTTATTTCTGTTTTCGGGAGAGAGATGGGGCTTTAGGGCAAGGATAAGATCCGTATTTTTATTTGAGGTTGCATTCATTTTATCAAATATCTGCTTTGCACGCATCATCATCTGAAAATCCTGAACACCGAGGCCGAGCGGATTTGAATTGTTCTGAACAGGTGCGGGCGCGGACGGAGGAGCGCTGTTTTCAGACTTATCCTGCGAAGCGCCTTCCCCGCCGAGTATGGACTGCGCAACGCCCTTGAGCATATCGATATCGGACGGCGAAAGCCCCGCTATAATATCGTTTATATCGTTCAGATTTTCCATATATTATTCCTTTCCGAGCTTTTTTAACAGCTCCTGTGCCTCTTTGCCGGAAAGCAGTTTCTGCAGCGCTTTCTTATCTGAAAGAACGCTCTGCACTTTCTGCTGCGCCTCGGGGGACAGCTTTTTGCCAAGATATTCGTTGAGTGTTCCGCTTTCCGCAGCCGCTTTGAGGGAAGCCGCGTCAACGCCGGCGCTTTTTCCGGAGCTTTTGAGCATCTGATTTAATTCTTTTTCACCGAATTTTTTGTTATTCATTGTAATCACCCGCTAAAATCAGTATAATAATGTGTATGAGACTTTAAGGAGAGATATGAATGAGAATGATCGTCACATCTGACAGCCACGGCAGACGCGGCGCGCTGTTTGACATCGTTGAAAAGCATATTGAAGAGGCTGCGCTGTTCGTCAATCTGGGCGACTGCAATTCCGGCAGAGATCTGGAAGACGTTGAAGCGTATTACGGCAGCAGGCTGAACCTGATCTGTGTAAGCGGGAACTGTGATTTTTCCGGCGAAGCGCCTGACGAGCAGATCATAAATTTCGACGGCAAAAAAGTGCTTTTATGCCACGGGCACACATACGGTGTTAAGCACGGGCTTTTTGATTACCGGGAAAAGGCAATAAAAGAAGGCGCGGATATTGCCCTTTACGGCCACACCCACACCCCGTGCGTGAATTACATGAACGGTATTTACTTTTTCAACCCCGGCGCCGTTCTCAACGGCGAATACGGAATAGCCGATATTACCGATTCCGGGATCATGTGCATAAACGCGAAGATATAAGGATTATTCCCCGCCGCGAAGCCCTGTAATATCCGCAAAGACCTCCGCTGCGATCAAAAGACCTGCGGCGGCGGGGACGAACGCTGTGCTGCCCGGAACGGAATGCTTGCCCGGCGGCAACGCACCTTCAAGCTTTGAAAGGTCCACGCTTACGGGTTTTTCTTTAGAGTAAACAACCTTGAGCGCGCTTACGCCGGCTTTTCTGAGAACGCCGCGCATAACGCGCGCCAGCGGACAAACAGAGGTCTTATAAATATCCGTGACCTGCAAAAGATCCGGCCGCAGCTTATTGCCTGTGCCCATAGAGCTTATGACGGGAACGCCCGCCGCCTGCGCGCGCGTGATAATCAGTGTTTTCGCCGAAACGGTATCCACCGCGTCCACTACATAATCATAATCCGAAAGATCGAGCATATCCGCCGTTTCCTGCGAATAGAATAGATTATGCGTAAAAATTCTGGCATCGGGGTTTATGCTGAGGGCTCTTTCCTTTGCCGCTTCAACCTTCGGCATGCCAAGCGTATCCTTTACCGCGATGATCTGGCGGTTCAGGTTTGATTCGCTTACGGTATCAGCGTCTATAAGATCCAGCGCACCTACGCCGCTTCTTACAAGCGCCTCCACCGTATAACCGCCAACGCCGCCTATGCCGAACACGGCAACACGGCTGTTTTTCAGCTTTTCAAGCGCTTCTTTGCCGGCAACGAGTTCGGTTCTTGCAAAAATGTTCATAAAATCATTCCAATAACAGTTATTTTCAAGCTAAATTGTAGCACAAATGCGTTCAAAATACCACAAATAAATCAATTTCTTGAAAACGCGGGGCAACGGTGGTATTATATTACGGTAACATAACATTGGTAAATTTATACATTCTGTTTAAAGAGAGGATATAACAATGGTTTACAACACGATTCTTGACGCGATCGGCCACACGCCCATGATAAGGCTGAATCGGCTTTCGGAGCCGGACGCGGCACAGATACTTGTAAAATATGAGGGCGTGAACATAGGCGGTTCCATAAAAACACGCACGGCGTACAACATGCTGAAACGTGCGGAGGAAAACGGGCTCATAAATGAGAACACCATAATCGTTGAGCCGACGAGCGGCAATCAGGGCATTGGTCTTGCGCTTGTGGGCGCCGTAAAGGGATACAAGATCAAGATCATCATGCCGGATTCCGTTTCGGAGGAACGCAGAAAGCTCGTAAAAAACTATGGTGCAGAGGTGATCCTGATACACGACGACGGAAACATAGGAAAGTGTATTGAGGAATGCATGGAAACGGCAAAACGGATGGCTGCCGAGGATCCAAACGTTTACATACCCGGCCAGTTTGAGAACCCCGATAATCCCAAAGCGCACATCTACCACACCGCAACCGAGATACTTGAACAGGTTGGCGGCGATATTGACGGATTTTGCAGCGGCGTGGGCACGGGCGGCACGATAAGCGGTATCGGCGAGGTGCTTAAAAGGCAGAATCCGTCTATAAAGATATGGGCGGTTGAACCTGAAAACGCAGCCATTCTGAGCGGCGGCTCCGTAGGCACGCACCTGCAAATGGGTATAGGCGACGGGCTGATTCCCGAAAATCTGAACACAACGATCTATGAAAACATCTGCGTGATATCAGACGACGAAGCAATTAAAACGGCAAAGCGCCTTGCTTCTGAGGAGGGTATTATGTGCGGTATATCAAGCGGCTCAAACGTTGCGGCGGCAATCAAGCTTGCGCGCAGGCTCGGCAAGGGCAAAACGGTAGTTACGGTTTTACCGGACACGGGCGAAAGATATTTCAGCACCAAGCTTTTTGACGACTGATACGGGGTATTTATTATTTAACATCACAAATTTTTTGACTGCACTGCGCTTTTGCGCGGTGCTTTTTTATTTGATTTACACAAAAAAGCGGCAATTATTCCATTTCTATTTACAAAATGCAGTATAAGTGATATACTATACATAGGTGGTCTATGTATAGATCGGCTTTATATAAATAACACACATCATTTTACAGTACAGATCACAGAAAGGAGGTACTGCATTGAAGATTAGTAAAGAACTGATAAGCGGGAGCACGCCTATGATGGTACTGTCCGTCATCAACAGCGAAGATATGTACGGTTACAAGATAATACGCGAGCTTGAAAAGCGCAGCGACAACGTATTTTGTTTAAAAGAGGGCACGCTCTACCCCATTCTGCACGCGCTTGAAAAAGAAAAACTTGTGGAAAGCTATTGGGTTACGGCAGACGGCAGAAAAAGAAAGTACTATCACATGACAAAGAAAGGAGCAAAGCGCCTGGCGGAAAAGAAAGAGGAATTTGAGGAATTCAGCGTTTCCGTATCAAAGGTACTTAACTATGCGTAATGAACGAACAGGAATTTCTGCAAAAAGCAACTTCCAAAATTTACAGTTTCCGCAAAAAGCAGATCATTGCCGGCGAGCTTCATGACCACATTCTATTAAAAAAACAGCGTTTTGAAGAGGCGGGATACACCGAAGAGCAGGCAGAGGAAAAAAGCGTTGAAGCAATGGGTAATGCCGAGGATATAGCGGACGCGCTCGGAAAGCTTTACAAATCCTACAACGCTGCGCCCGATATTATTTTTCTGCTGATCACCTGGGCGGCTCTTGCCGGTTCGTATTTTGCGCTGGAACGATTTGTTTTCGGAGATCCGGGCGTGCTTTCCCTGCTGCTCTGCGGAATCCTGGGCGGCGTTGCGTTCTTTTGCCTGTATGCGGCATATGCGTCTTTCAAAAAACACCCCGCAGCGGCGCTTTGCGTTTTGCTTGCCGGCGCGGGAACAGGATATTATGAATATCTGCTGACGAATGAATTGAGCCGGCTGACGGACGGAAGCTTTACCGTGCTTTGGAATTATATAATCAACGGTGAACTGTATTTCAACCGTAACCAGCAGAGCACGGAGATGCTGACCGCTGTGCTCAGTATCCTGGGCGTTCTGTTTTTAACTGTTTTTTTGTTTGTACTGCTGTACGGCATTAAAAAGGTTACCTGTAATAACAGAAAAATCGATAACGGCGTAAACAAGATAACAACGATTCTATGTATAGCGTTATTTGCCGTTTCCGCAATTTTTTCCGCTTATTTCGGCATCAGTACAATAAACAGGATCCAAGCGTTTCAAAGCGAGTATGAAGCCGCGTTTCAATTCGTTATAGATATTGAAAAAAACTGCAACACACAGGAAGAGGTTTCCGAATTTCTTGAGGGAGCCGAATACAGCTTTTCCACGGACGGAGAGGAAAGCGTGGGATCATACGGCTATTCGCACAATCTTGTGAACATCTATATTGATTTTTACACGGAGCCGGAGCCGTTTGACCCGGAGGATTATGATACCGGGATGGAAAGGCTCTATAACGAAATGATGCAAAAGCAGGATTATGCCGAAAGATATGTATATAATATTTCCCTTTCTTCAGAGCCGCAGCGTTTTGCAAATGACTACGATTCCCTTACGCTTGCGGCGCTTAAGGCGGATGAGGAAACGATAGAGGCGCTGTACAGTTTTAGGCCGTATGAGCATACAACGCAGGAAAGGTACGAATATTTTATAAAATACATGCCTACTTTGTTTACCGTAAAAAAATGCAGCCGGGAACTTGCTAACAGCGAATTTGAATTCAAATATATTGAGGGCAGCGGAGAAGCAAAGGAAACAGAATATTTCAGCTTTACGACCGAAACGCAGGAACTTCTTGATTTTAAGGCAAGGGAAGCGGAGATCATAGAAATACTGAAAAATACCGATTCGCGCGACCGGCTGGAGATAGCACAGCTCACCGGCACAACGGCGTCTGATCCGGGATTTACGCGTGAGGAATATGAAGAGTTCATTGATTATTGCTGTATTTATCTTGGGGAAGATTCAGAGATTTATCAAAACAGGGATCTTGCGTTAGACCTTTATGACAGCTTTATTGAATACAAGATCTATGATGAATGGAGTTTTACACTTTACAGGTTGGGAGAAGAGAATATCGTTATTTTTGATAACAATATTGATGTTTTTGAATATCTCAACAACCCAAAGGATCTGTATATTGATGAAGTGGATCTAAACGGGAAGCCTCTATACGGCGCGGTTGATTACGAGCCGTTCAACAAATTGACGATCAACGGCGGGTTCTTTGATAAGAAAGGGCTTTATTACGACAGCGCGGAAAAGATCCGATACTACACCCAAGACGGAGAAGCTTACCGCTATGATTCTATGATTGATATGAATGAAGCGGAGGATAACAAAAAGAAGTATTTGCTGAAAAACAATGAAGGGGCAAATTATTCCGCAGACATATGCTTTATAGATCCTGACGGCTGGCTTGTAATAGACGAAAACGCAGAGATAACGCAGAGCGCGGACGGAACCTACAGAGATTCCGGCGGCAAAATCTTTACGCCGGTGTTTGAAACAAGCTGGGATCAAAACGGAGATCTTCTTTTTGCAGAAGATCTTGAATAAACAGCCAAAAGAATCAATATAGAAAGCGGAGCGGGTCTGCGTGACCCGCTCCGTTTCATCTTTATCACAAAAAACAGTATATAAAATGATTAAATATTAAAACAAGGATTGATTATGCGAGGAGCTGTGAATTATAATGATGAAGGCCGGATACGGCAAGAAGATTTTATAAAGCGGTGATACATATGAAAAAAGTTATAGTTGTTTCAAAAACGCACCTTGATCTTGGGTTTACGGATTATGCCGCGAACATCAAGAAAAAATACATAAATGAATATATACCCGGCGCTATAGCGCTTGCGCAAAAGCTGAACACGGGCGGGCAGAAGAAATTTATATGGACTACCGGCTCTTGGATACTGAAAGAGGCGCTTGAAAAGGGCGATGAATTACAGCGCAAAAAGCTGAAAGAAGCGCTTGCAAACGGCAACATTGCGCCGCATGCAATGCCGTTTACAACACATACGGAACTGCTTGACGAAGACATGCTGGAATACGGCCTTTCCATCGTTGACACGCTCGACAGGCTGCGCGGCAGAAAGACCACAGCGGCAAAAATGACGGACGTGCCGAGCCACACAAAGGCGCTTGTTCCGCTGCTTGCAAGGCACGGCATCAAGCTTTTGCACATTGGCGTAAACGGCGCTTCCGCTCTGTGCAAGGTACCGTCGTGCTTTCTTTGGAAAAGCGGCGGAGCGGAAATCGTTGTTGTTTATTCGGGCGACTACGGCGGCGCATTTAAAAGCGATCTTGTTGATGAGATACTTTATTTTGACCACACACTGGACAACCGCGGCACACCCGAGCCGAAAAAGATAACCGAAAAGCTGGAAAAGATAGAGAGTGAATTTCCCGGATATACCGCAGAAGCAGGCACGCTTGACGAATTTGCGGATATCATTTGGGAAAAGCGCGGCGAACTGCCCGTTGTTACCGATGAACTCGGCGACACATGGATACACGGCACGGCGGCTGACCCGTATAAGGCGGCTGCGCTGCGCGAGCTGATACAGCTTAAAAACAGCTGGCTTGAAAGCGGAGAGATGAAAAGGAATTCCGCCGAATACATAAGATTTACCGATTATCTTATGTGCGTCGCCGAACACACCTGCGGAATGGATATGAAGACCTATCTTGGCGATTATGAGCATTATCTGAAAAAGGATTTCCAAAAGGCAAGAAGCCGCGGTACTTCAATCATTCACCACCCGTTCAGGGATTATCCGCAAAATATGATAATAGCGATGGGCAGGCTTGTTGGCAGCAATAAGAAAGCAAGCTATTCCGCTATTGAAAGAAGCTGGGCAGAGCAGAGAAAGTACATTGCGGACGCCGTTTACTGCCTCAGCGGCGAAAGGCGCAAGCAGGCGCAGGAGGCGCTGAAAAGGTTAAGGCCGCAGAGCCCGGCGAAATACAAAAAGGAGTTTGACACGGATACGGAGCTTTCCGCAGGCAAATGGAGATTCAAGCTGAATTCCATGGGCGGCGTGGGCAAACTCACCTGCGACGGCGACGAAGTCATCAAACAAAACAACGCACCTGTTGTGGAATATATAGGCTTTGATGACAGTGATTATGATTTCTGGCTGAACAACTACAGCCGCAACATAGATATAAACGCCCACTGGGCAGTTTCGGACTTCGCACGCCCGCTTCTCAAATACGTAAAAGGCAAATACCCGAGCGGCAGATTTGAATACAAGCCGTGCGGCATTTACTCGGCAGGCGAAAACGCAGTTGCCGTTGACCTGAAATGCGCCGATAATGCCTGCGAAGAGCTTGGTGCGCCGCGGCTCATTCAGATAACATACACGCTGAGTGAAAACGGGCTGCATGCAGAGCTTGCGTGGTTCGGTAAAGATGCGAACAGGCTTACTGAGGCGATCTATTTTCACCTTTCCCCTGCCGGCGGCAAATTTGAGCTTAAAAAGATAAGCGAATGGATAGACCCTTACAGGATCGTTGAAAACGGCGGTAAAAATCTGCACGCCGTGCAGTGCGCAAGGCTGCAGACCAAAGAAAGGAAGTACATTTTTACGAACCGCCACGCACCGCTCATCTCCCCCGGCAAAGGCAAGATACTGCATTATGACAACAAGATAGAAGACATTTCCAAAGACGGCATTACCTATGTTTTGCAGGATAATGTTTGGGGCACGAATTTCCCGCTGTGGTATGAAGAAAATTCCCTGTTTGATTTTGATATAACAGCGGAATAACCGGCATAAAAGCCTCCCTTTATATCGTAAGCCTTTACCATAATCATAACCACCAGTTGAATTGCAATAGTAAAATAAAGGTAGACACATGGAAAGCCTCCATGTATCTACCTTTTTGTTGTGTTAAAACATAGGAGGTGGTAAAAAATGAAAAAGGGCAAAAGTGAACCATAGTCAATAAAGTTAAAAAAACGTATCATCTCTGAAGGCAGACGTCCGCTGTGATTCAACACAGTTCCTTTCAAAAATTCCTTTACTAAGGTGCGCGCCGGTCGCTACAGTCCTGCGCCTGTTGACGCTTTCTGTCATCCTCAAGAAACTCGGCAACTACATCGGTTACTTCAATTCGGACTTTTCCATCATATTCAATTGTGGTTTTCCCAATCCTTACCTTTCCGTCAATTCCTGGTGCGTTATCGTCTGTTTTTTGACGCCTGCACTCCCATCGCATTCTTTGTATGCAAAACATATTCAAAAACAACTTATAAGACAAACGCAATCAAATTCACATCCCGCGCTGTCCGTCCAAACCCAGCTACAGATTGCCACTTATAAAACAAATTCATAATTGTTAAACTAAATAATTCTTATTTATGTATTTAACTAAAATTTAATTTAAAACCTTAAAATATAAGTTTTCTTGATCTGCATTTCATAATACAAACATGCTGCCGTACCGCTATACTATTGATTTATTTTGTGAATTTATGTATACTTGAATTGTAATGGTATTTTGTAAAAACAATAGGTGGTGACATGCTGTGAATAAAATTTCTCGTGACATTTTTAAAGCTATACATGAAGGCAAGTGGTTAGCAGTAGAATACAGAAACCAACAAGGCAATATCACCAATTATTGGATAGGAATAAAAAACATAAATCCATACACTAAAAAGTTATTCGTTGATGGGTTAAATGTTGCAACCAGGCAAATGGCAGAACTCAATTTGTTTTTCAATTCTATAATCAACACAAATTTAATAAAAGGTTCTTATTGCGAAAGAAACAAGACGCTTCTTAAAGATATTGAAGAGCATTCATCCAGATATTCATTTATTTTTCATAATATAACAAATTTAAAAATCCTTGATTATTACAGTGAATGTAACAAAATGGATACAACGCCTTACAGAAGGGAATATGAACTGATAGAGGAATTAGATATTGATGTTATCGGTGATGGAGATTATCATTTAAATGACAATCAGTTTTCAGCTCTGGTAAAGCAGTTTCATATGGAAGCAAAAGACGCAAACAAAAATAAGTTTCCAAGAGTGGTTTCTGTTTGTATGAATTTATGTAGTATTCATACTAAAAAAGGGCTATATGTTCTTGCCTATAAAAAATTGCTTTTTGATGTAAAAAAGCGCACTTTAACCCAAGATGACGAAGTTACTATCTGTAAAGAATTTACGGTTGACGGGATCAAAATGAGCGCGCATTATTTTTTAGATGCGGATGAAATATCTCTGCTGGACGATTATGAGACGAATGCCGAACTTATTAAGGATCTGATAACGAAAAACAATCCGGAATACGGCGGCGTTGATGATTTGCCATACATTATGGCTCTCACTCGAGATTTCACGATAGATCTTGATTCGGAATATGCGGCAATTATAGATATGTATGAAAAAGGCGATGTCACATACCCGATAAAAGCTTTTTTCGGAGACCTTACAGCAAAACCGCGAAGAATAAAGAATTATCCTTTGGCCTTATATAATGATAAAGTAAATCTGGATCAACTTTTAGCGATCCATAACGGGTTAAAATATCCTATTCTTTATGTTCAGGGGCCTCCTGGCAGCGGAAAGACAAATACTATTTTAAATACGGTTGTTACTGCGTTTTTCAATAATAAAAGCGTTTTAATATCATCCTATAACAATCATCCTGTTGATGAGATATATGATAAACTTTCAAGTTTGAAATATAGTAACAGAATAATTCCATTTCCAATCATCAGACTTGGAAACAGTTCTAAGATAAAAGACGCTATTTTGCAAATCAGGAAACTTTATGATCAAACTCTTAATATAAAAATATATGATACATCACTGTCCAAAAAGAAAAATAATGAGGAGCAAAGGACAAAGGCTTTAAGCGATTTGCTTAGTCGATATGAAAGCAAACTTGATATGAGCGATAGAAGAGAAATGATAAAAACTATGATCTCCTCTTCACAGAACCTCACATTACTTGCAGATCTGCAAGGCAATCAGCTTAATAAAATTAATCTTGAATTAGATAACATCGGCGAAATAACGGAAGATGATATTAAACCATTGATATCACAAGATAGAGGTGAATTACTTAAATATTTAAACTATACATCTGCAAAGTTTATTAAGCGCTTATCCGAGCCGAGATACAAAGACCTTGCGGATATAATTTTTAATGAGAAGCTTGATGATGCGGCTAAAGACTTAAACGAATATCTCTCAAATGACGAGAATTTTCAAAAATTTATGAGGATTTTTCCCATTATTGCCACAACAAATATTTCTGCTCACAAATTGGGTGAACCAAAGCAGTATTTTGATATGGTTATAATGGACGAAGCCAGTCAGTGTAATACCGCAGTGGCTCTTTTACCGATTTTGAGAGGAAAACAATTAATGCTGGTGGGTGATCCACAACAGTTAAAGCCGGTCATTTTACTTGATGAAAAAAGTAATCGTATTTTGAAAAACAGGTATGGAGTAACTGATGAGTATGATTACAGAAATAAATCCGTTTATCAAACTTTTTTGGCGGCTGATGCCGTAAGTGATGAAATTCTGCTCAGCTATCATTATCGTTGCCACCCTAAAATAATTGCTTTTAATAACAAGAAATATTACAACAACAAGCTTAATGTGAAATCATCTTTTTCAGAGGAGGAACCACTTGAATTTATAAATTGTGAAAGTGAGAATACCGGTTTAAAAAATACAAGTTCTGTGGAAGCGAAAGAAATAGTCCACTACGTAAAAACACACCCGGATAAAACAATTGCCGTAATAACCCCCTTCGTAAATCAACGCAATAAAATTAAGGAAGAACTTAATCAAAACGGCATCACTAATGTTGAGTGTGGAACGGTGCATGCATTTCAAGGAGATGAAAAACAGGAAATCCTTTTTTCTTTGTCTCTTACAAATAAAACCGGAGAAAAAACATACGGTTGGCTTAAAAATAATAAAGAGCTTATAAATGTTGCTACATCCAGAGCAAAAGAAAAACTTGTTATTTTAGGAGATAAAGATCAGATTAATCGTCTCCATAAACCGGGAGAAAACGATGATTTATTTGAGCTTTGCAATTATGTGCGTTCAAACGGAAAAACAACTGTAACCCAGCGTGAACCTGAATCCCGCGCTCTTGGTATTAAGCCGTATAGTACAGAGACCGAAACGGCATTCCTTGAAACACTTAATCATGCGATCAACGCAATGATGATAACAAAATCAAGATATGTTGTTAAAAAGGAAGTTCCGATCTCGCAGGTATTTTCATCAGCAGATGAAGTAAACGATTTGTTTTATACAGGCAGGTTTGATTACATAGTTTATGAACGCGACGGACGAGAACTTCTGCCTGTTTTTGCTATTGAACTCGATGGCAACGAACATACAGAAGATGCTCAGGTTATTGAAAGAGATAAGAAAAAGCAGGAGATTTGTGATAAACATAATTTTCAATTAATTCGTGTTCCGAACAACTACGCAAGGCGTTATAACTATGTAAAAGATATTCTTTCGTCTTTCTTTGAAAATGCAAGATATTAAAAAATAATCATTTTTTGAAAAAAGCACATGAAGGAGAAATTCTGAACAAATCAGATTCTTTATTTTTTGAAAATGATGCCTCCGGCTACTTCCCATTTTTACATTATTTACAAGGAGAAAACATAATGAGCAGATCGGTAAAAGAATTAGAAAGCATAATCAGCATAGGTATGAGCATAGACGAGATCATAGGCGCTTTTGAAAAATGGTATCGTCCAATGGAAGAAGAGGATGCCCTTTTGTTTGAAACGGGAACATTTCGTTTTACGGGGGAAAAATTATTTTATTTCTCGCTTACAAAGCAGTTTTCGAGCGAGGACGATGAATATTATCAGATTCACATGGATATTCTTTATGAACCGGACGATGAGAATAAAAAATTTTCCGGTACGTTTTGGGACGAAACCGGTGATGAAATAATGAATTACATCAAAAATTCAGATGAATACGAATATGCTCAAAGGCATAAATATAAAAAAATTGAGATCTATATGGACGAAACCTAATCCATTTTCATTTAACATTAGAGCATGAAATCTTAAATCAAAAGGCAGGCGGATAATTTGCAGACGATTGATGCGGCTTTGGAAAAGCTGAGCAAATCAAAATTCAGATCACGCTTTCACCTGAATGCAAAGGACAAGGCATATATTAAAGAAAAAGGCATGAAAACGATTCGCTCCCATGCCGTGGATTTTATACGCGCACGCCTTGCGCCGGCGGTTATTCCGAATGACGGCAAACAGACACCGATGAGAGGTGAACCGCCCCGGATTGTGCAGACAATACAAAAAAGAGGGTGCCTGTGGTAAAGATAAAATTTCAAGCGACAAACTGATTTCGTTTTTCAAGCGGAGTCAGTTTTGTTTTAGATTGAATACGGTAATTGTTGTAGTAGAAGATGTATTCGGATATGAGGAGGCTGGCCTCCTCATAGGTGGCGAGTTTGACTCTGTTAATGCATTCAGTTTTGAGAATGGAGAAGAAATTTTCGGCTAATGTCTTTCCTTTACGAATCATTTCGATGATTTCTTTTTCATATTCACTTATGTGGCTGTATCTTCTTGGCATAAAAATCCTCCTATGGCAGTTTCTTTCATTCTACCACAGGAGGTCTGTTTTTCCTATTGTCTACTTTTTACGGTCTTGTGCGGTGATCTGTGCTGCGAAGCGGACGGACAGATCTTTGTAATCCGCAGAAACCAAGGCATGCTGCTACTGCCCGGGCAGGTACATTCATACAGGACCGAAAAATACTGTGACAGTTATTTGTGCGTTTTTTCTTCTGATCTCGTAGAGGAATTTTACACAGAAGTTAAGGGCTGCCGATTTATAAACCCTGTCATCGACTTTAGAGACGAAAGTTTATGTGATATTCTGCAAAACAAAAACTCTGATATCTATTTGATTAAATCCGTACTTTACGGCATTTGCAGCCGAATATACAACTCTTCGGAACTTGTTAAAAAAAGCCATTTTAACGATGTGTTGGCAAATTCAATAGCAGATTATATTCAGGACAATTATAAAGAATATGTTTCTCTGAAAGAAGCGGCTAAAGAGCTTGGATATAATTACAGCTACCTTTCCACCTTTTTCAACAACAATTTCAGTATGAATTTTTCAACTTATGTGAATGGATACAGAGTACAGCACGCTGAAGAATACCTTATTAAAACAGATAAGAAGATCACTGAGATTTCCAAACTCAGCGGCTTTGAGACAATAAGAAACTTTAACCGCATCTTTAAAAAAGAGACCGGAAAGACGCCGAATGAATACCGCAGGGAACACTTAAAAAGGAATTAAAACGAGACAAACAAGACGCACCGCTCAGAGAAGCATTATATTCACTTCATAATTTATCTTATACTGCTTGTCCGGCTTGGGGGTATCTAAAAATATGGGGTTGGTGTTTCTACCGTTCGAGTAGAATCTATAACTGCGGTACAAAAGGGTCAATTCTGTGTGCTCCACCGGTACGGAGGAACTGGGGCATCTTGAAATGATCGGCACGATCGTTCACCAGCTTACGAAAAACCTGACGGAAAAGCAAATAGAGGAAAACCCCGGCTTTGCGGCATACTTTGTAGACCATACCACAGGCGTTTATCCTACCGCCGCAAGCGGCTTCCCATGGAGCGCCGCCTCTATCCAATCTACGGGAGATCCCATTGCAGATCTGAACGAAAACCTTGCCGCCGAACAGAAAGCGCGCAAGACCTATGACAACATTCTGCGCCTTGTTGACGATCCGGATGTGATTGAGCCGATCAAATTCCTGCGCGAACGCGAGATCGTCCACTACCAGCGTTTCGGTGATACCCTACCGCAATCTTGTAAACTTTTTTCTTAATTTTCGGTGCAAGGTGTACCCCTGCACCGATTTTTTGTTTATATGTTCCAAATGATGTCAATTTTATCACTTGTAGCATAGATTTTTTTGATTACTACGTTTGCAAGTTCTCGCTTTCTTTCAAACGGCAGTTCATCGAATTTATCAAAATCACAGATTATTTTTTCGTTTGCCGAGAATCTGTTTTCGCTTAGGTGTTGAATTTCCGCCTGGATCTGCAGCTTTTCGCCGTGCAGGCGTTCCACGCTTTCGTTTATGTAAGCCATAACCGTTTCGCTTGCACCCGCAACATTTTTAACCATTACGCTTATCTCGTTTTCTATCGAGGCAAACCTTACCTTCAGTTTCTCTATTTCAGGCTCGTTGGAATTGGTTCCTTTGATTTCAAATTCTCTGTAATCGGCAAGTTTTTCTTTTATCTTTTGGAGTATAAATTCTTCAAATTCATCGGCGTGTATCGTACCGCACCCGCAGCAAAGATTGTCATTCATCTTGTGAGAACAGAGAAAGTAACTGCAATCTTTCTTAACATAGTTTTTCCTCACAAGGGCGTAACCGCAGTTCCCGCATTTAATAAGTCCTGCGAGCCATGTGTTTTTCGCTTTCGGGTTACGCTTGATCTGCTGCTGGTCAAGGGCTCTTTCCCTGCATCGTATCCACAGATCGGAATCAATAAATCCCTCATGCGGAGCGATAACCAGCACCGCGTTTGAAAGATCTGTCTGCTTTCTCGTTTTCTTGTCGCCGGTATAGAGATAACAGCCGTTCGTGCCGATAAAATCCTCCGGCGGATTGATGATCTTCACACCTTTTGATTTCATGAAATTATAAAAATCCAAGTCCGCTTTTACATAAACGGGATTTTTTATAAAATCCTGCACCCTTGCCCGTGTCACCGTTCGGTTGCGTCTGCATTCCGAAGGCATGGCACGCATTGCCTTTGCGATATCCTCGCTGGAATAATTTACATCGGCGTACATCTCAAACACTTTTTTGACGAGTTTCACCTCTTCCGGCACCTGCTCATACATAGAAGTTTTTACGCCGTCTATATTTAAATCCACTTTTTTAAAGCCCACGGGAACGGGACCGCCCATATAAAATCCTTTCTGACTGCGGGAGATATAATTATCTTTTACTCTCTGCTGCGTCGTCTCTCGTTCAAGTTGGGCGAATGTGATGCAGATATTCAGCATTGCTCTGCCCATCGGCGTACTCGTGTCAAACTTTTCCGTTGCCGATGAAAATTCCACGCCGAGGTTGCCGAAAATATCCATCATGTTTGAGAAGTCAAGTATACTTCTGCTGATCCTGTCCAACTTGTATACGATGACTTTTGTTATTCCTTTTCGCCCCGATTTAATGTCCTGCATCATTCTCTGAAATTCAGGACGGTTTGTATTTTTTCCGCTGAAGCCTTTATCCTTGTATACTAAAAACGCCTCACCTCTTGCCTCGTAGGTACACATTTCGATCTGCGATTCGATGGAAATGCTGTCCTCTTTTTCTACGGATTGCCGAGCATAAATTGCGATCATAAGAATCTTTCCTTTCCTATGACCGATAACTCAACATCACTATATACGAAGCCTTTTGCGAAGTCCAGACTAAATTTCATTCTTACCAAACGCCTTTGCAAGAATATTTTTAACAGTCATTCGGTTTAATTCGAGTTCGTCTTTGGTGAGGCTCGGATCATATTCGTTCACTGTGGTCTTGCCTTTGCCGAAATTCATCTCGTAACTTCTTATCAGTTTTTCATTTATTACCGGCTTATCCACAGCGCGCACTCCCCTCACTCAAATTTATATTGCTAGGACAAGGCGCATTATTCAGCTTTGTAATTTCGCGTGGCATAATACCACGGCCTTATGAAATTTCTATATCACCCCTCTCCTTCAGTCCGCTTTTACAGCAAGGACTGTTATATTTTTGTATTTGTTTATCATATATTCATCCTTTCCGTCCTGCCGTTATCCGGCAGGGCATTTGTTTATTGTTGTAATCATTCTTCACCGTTCTGGTAACGGATAATGTCTTCAAGATTGATCCAGCCGTTTAGTTCTTTAACTTCGTTGATAACTCTGTGTTTCATTTTGCGGACTTTTTGATCATCAAGTTCAAATGCCCCTGCAAGAATGTTCATCAGCGATGAGATTTCAACAGCAAGTTTGAAAATAATTCTTGATAATTTATACTCTGATAAATCTATTTTTGCACCAACTACACTTTCAATAGTAGGAGCGAGTATTTCAGATGTAAGTTCTTTATGCAGATAACAATCATAAAATTTTACCGCTTTTGAGATAAACTGATTTCTGCTTTTCACATTTGCAATATCAATGTCGCTTTCACACAAGTCTATTATTTCTTGAGGTAGATACAAAGATATTCTTTTCATTTCATTTTTATCCATTTTTCCTTCACCTCCTTGTTGTAAATAATTTGGTATCAAAATGAGTTTTGCAAACTGCCGTAATCAGCAGTAATTTTGTATTTGTGGTACCAAAATATTCCTTGTTTGGCTACAATAAATTCAGCTGAAACCGTATTTTGGTACCAAAACTTAAATCCCGCAAAGCGTTGCTGTTGCGGTGTTTTTCGGCTGGGTAGCTCTAAAAGTGTGCCCAGCCTTTATCCTGCTTGGAATTGAACCGCCTTTTTCGGCGGTTTTTTCGTACTTTTTCTGTCTTGAAATTTGCCTCGCTTTGTTGCTTTCGGGTGTTTTCCTGCCTTTTCTTTAACTCTGCCAAATTCGGCGGACAGTGCCGTCAGGAACGGCAGGAACACCTTGTTCACACCGCCGTGTTCAAGGCGTCACTGGTGTCACTGTTTACAAGACAGAAAGAAATTTCAACTGTTCTTTTGCCGTTACTTCTACTACTTGAAAAGTATACACCTTGTTCTTCAAGCAGATAGCGGAATTTCACCATCTGCTGTTTCAGTTTCTGCGGTGTGGAACTGAACTTTGGAAACTCGTTTTTAATCTCTTCCACAAGCTCTGTATTTCCGCCACGGAATACGAGATGCTTTTCCATAAATTTTATGAGTGTTATCATTTCGTCAGTGGGTTCTTGAGTTGGCTCGTCCAGACTGTCGCTTATCATTTCCCATCGGCAGTTCTCACGATTGAATTTAAGTTTAAGACTTCTTTCTTGTATCGAACGCCCTCGGCAGTAAAGTGTATTAATGCCTTCCTTGTGCTCGTCTTTTCTGAATACCAAAGATGAGTCGGCTGCGCCTGTCAACCCTGTTGTTCCCGAAACCATTGTGTGCGGGTCGCTTGCTCCCTGTTTTCTCAAGTGATGAACAAGAATTATTGAAATTCCAAACTCATCTGCAAGAGTTTTAAACTTTTCAATGTCGCCGTAATCGTTGCCGTAGGATAATTCTGTATTGTTGTCACGCACCATCTGCAATGTGTCTATCGCTATCAATCTAATATTTTTGTTCTCTCTGCAATAACTTTCAAGCTGTTCAATAAGTCCGTTGTTTAGCGTAGGAGCGGTAACGCTTACTTCAAGTTCGCAGGACGGCTCAGCAGTTATGTCGTTCACTCTTGACTGTATTCTTGAATAGTTGTCTTCAAGACAGAGATAGAGAACCTTGCCTTGATTAGTAGGCATTTCCCATAACGATTTTCCTTTTGCTACCTGCATACAGATGTCAAGCACCAGCCACGATTTGCCTATCTTCGGTGGTCCTGCAAGAATAGTCACTCCCTGAGCGATTAATCCGTCAACGCTGAATATGTTTCTCGGCAAATTCATATCCACTAAAGTTTCGCTGTCTATCGGTTCAATATTTACCATTTTATCCTCCTTTCTTTTCTGTTATTTAGGATGCCGTTCTCCTACCCCCCCCCGCCAGGCGGCGTGTCATTGTTGCTCTCCTATTAGGTCATCGCATATAATCTGAACATCCTCTCTTAATTCACTTGTCAAGGTTCATTTGTATTGATAGAATTTTCTATCTATGATATGATTTTATCAGTGACAGAAATTTTTTAACAGAGTTCAGAGTGCTTGATTATAAATTCAAAAAATTCACAAGATTGATTACACACAGAGGGTTGCCATGAGATTTACCAGTCAAAATGATTTCTACGCTTCGTTACATTTGAGTTTCAGCGAAGACAAAAAGAAATTTCACGCATACACAAATCCAATGTCAAGTTGGGATAAAAGTATGCTTAATGTTATGGACAGCGTGTTCAATGAACTTAACAAATTTATTGAATACGATTTCAGATTTATTTCTGAGTATAAAAAAGAAATGAAATCAAATTATGAGCAGGTGTTGAATTTTAACATCAGCAATACGCAAGCTTTGGAATATTATCAAAATTATTTTTGTCTTGTACGTGGCATAGCAGAAGAAATGAAAAATGATATGCCTGTTATGGCAACAGCTCTTAAAATTTGCGCCGATGCAAACGAAACCATTGATAATTTTATCGCATTTGATTTTATTTCTCCTATGGATGCTATGTGGGATGAGATAGAAGGTATCTTGATATTACAGCGAGACTTGTATATGAGATTTGAAGAGTTGAGCGAACTCCAGCTCAAAGCAGAGGACAGAAAAAATCTTCCGATTTTGGACAGGTTGGGAAATTTTAATGTTGAAACAGATATTCAATATATTAACGGAAAAGTTAACCAAACATATCTGGTAGAATCAGCGGAAGTGTTTTATTCTTTGCTTACAACTTATTACTTTGCATCAAAGCCGAATATTGCTCTGTGCAGAAACTGCAACAGATTTTTTGAGCCGAAAACAAAAAAGGTTACTCTGTACTGTGACAGAGTAACCGATAAAGGTATAACCTGCAAAAAACAGGGTGCGCTGTTAAAGCACAAACAACTTGTAGAAAGTGATGAGGTGCTGAAGAAATTCAATTCCGAGCGCCACAGAATTTACACTTATTCCCAGAGAGCAAAACTTGATGAATACGATTTTTTCGACGATTACTATAACTGGCTTGATATTTTTGAGCCTAAGATTAACGATTACAAACAGGGCAAAGTTTCTAAAGATGAAATTTTAACCCTTCTTGAAGAGGAAAGCAAAAACTTTATTCCTTACAGCAAAGATAAACACGATACGGATTGGTAAAGAAATTAAGATAGCGCCTTAAAGCGCGTTTGCTTTGTTTGAATATTAACATATTCTCTCTTTATGATATACTTAAATAAGGTAGTAATAGTCCCTACGAAAGGAAAATACGCTTTCTGTATAAACTTGTCTTGTTTCCAATAATTTGCATTATGAGCAGTTTCAGGACGGAACAGTAAAATGCATTGAATATGA
>OIXS01000287.1_pt1 | contig 33673 bp, 30 predicted proteins | sample 1587841 | NCBI WGS metagenome assembly OIXS01 (sample SAMN03283254) | human gut metagenome | biome: human-associated habitat; material: feces | host: Homo sapiens | place: USA | collected 2013
ATTTAGTTTGGGGAGCAATGCGGGGAGCAATGACCTTTGCAAATAAATCAGATTCAGAACAATTTAATACAAATGAAAATGTAAAAAATCGCATAACTAAGCCAAATACCAACATTTGGAAAATAAAAAGGCAGGTTTAAAACCTGCCTTAAATGGTCGAGGTGACAGGATTTGAACCTGCGGCCCCCACGTCCCGAACGTGGTGCTCTACCAAACTGAGCCACACCTCGATTGATTTTGCACTTGATATTATTGCACATTTCAAATGATTTTGCAACACTTATTTTTGCAAATTGTAATATTTCTGTTTTTTGACATATTCGCCCCGATATGATAACATAATTTTATAAGTAATTACCAAATCGGGGGTTAAACTATGAAAAGATTTTTTGCAGCGCTGCTTTCGGCGGCATTGCTGGCCGCCGCCTGCCTGCCCGCTTACGCGGCTGAAACCGCGCAACTGAACATTTCGGCAGACGGCATTTCACATGAAGTTTCCGAAAATCTTTACGGCGTATTTATTGAGGATATTTCAAAAGCCGGAGACGGCGGACTGGTTGCCAATCTTGTTTACAACAACAGTTTTGAATACAACGATACTGCCGAGGAAAACGCCGAGCTTAACGAGGCTTACTGGAATTTTACCAACATAGAGCACGCGATCTCCACTGCTCAGCCCATGAACGAAAACAATACGCATTATGAGCAGCTGACCGTTTCCGGGCGCGGACTGATCACAAATCTGGGCTGTGTTGAGCACTGGGATTACAAAACTTATGACCCGAATGAAGATTTGCAGCAGGTTGCAGATATGGGCTTTAAGGAAGGACTTTCCTACGATTTTTCCTGTTATATAAAGAACATTGATTTTGACGGCGAGGTGCAGGTATATCTTGACGGGGATAAAAACCCGTCAACAGCATATCAACTTGATATTTCAAACACCGGTGCGGACTGGCGCAAGGTGGAAGCCACGCTTGAATCCGCAGCCACGGAGGATGGTGCTCTTACGATCGAATTCAACGGCACGGGCACGCTCTATATTGATTTCGTGCAGCTGATACCGCAGGACGCATACGGCTACGGGCAGGAGCAATGGCAATACACACCGCTGCGCGCAGATCTTGTTGACGCACTTCAGAAGCTGAACCCTTCTTTTATCAGATTTCCCGGCGGCTGTTTTTGCGAGGGTGACTCGCTGGAAAGGCTATTTGACTGGAAAGCGACGATAGGTCCCGTCGAGGAACGCGAACAGAGCTACAATGTTTGGCGCAACGACGCGGCGGGCGACTATTATATCAATTCCAACGCGATGGGCTACGGCGAGTACTTTAACCTGTGCGCCGATCTGGGCGCCGAGCCGATACCCTGCCTCAACGTTGGCCTTACCTGCCAGGGTCGCAACGGATATGACATCAACGTTGATGCACTTCAAAAACTTTCCATGACGGACGATGAGTTCAGGCAATACCTGATTGACGTGCGCGGTTATTCCGAGGACGACAGCGAGGGAATTGAAAACCGCATAAATGAGGTAAACGGCCTGGGCTATACGAGCGAGGCGGATTTTGACGCTTATCTGGAAACGATCGCGCTGACCCCCGGCACTGCCGAATGGGAAAATTACGTGCAGGACATACTTGATCTTATTGAGTATGCAAACGGCGACGCGACTACCACCTATTGGGGCGCCATAAGAGCGGCAAACGGCCACGAGGAACCGTACGGTCTTGAATACATAGGACTTGGCAACGAAAACTGGGGCGAGGTATTTTGGCGCAATTTTGACGCGCTTTACAAAGAAGTTAAAGCGGCTTATCCCGATATTACCGTAATAACGACATCCGGCACATGGCTGGACGGCAATGATTTTGACATTGCATGGGAGACGGTCAATTCTCAATACCGTGACTGCATCGTTGACGAGCATTACTATACCTCCGGCAGCTATATGTATGAGATAAATGACCGGTATGACAGCTATGACCGCACCGGCGCCAAGGTGTTCGTTGGCGAATACGCGGCAACAGCGGACGGCGTGGGCACGCTGCAGACAAAGAGCAACATTCTGGAGGCTGTTGAGGAAGCGGCATATATGACCGGCTTTGAGCGCAACAGCGATATTGTTGCGATGGCGGCATACGCCCCAACCTTTGCGAAGATCAATTCGCAGAACTGGACAGTGAATATGATCTGGTTCGATTCACAGCGCACCGTGCTTACCCCGGCATACTTTACGCAGATGCTTTACGCAAACAACATCGGCACAAAATATGTGGACGCGGCTTTTTCTACCGAGATACCCGTTACGGAACTTGCGCAATCCGTAACCGTTGACGAAGAGGAACAGGCGATATATATTAAGCTTGTAAATTCCAGCGGTGAGGCACGGAGCGTGGATCTGAACCTCAGCGGCTTCGGTAATATAAATTATGCTTCTAATCAATTCATCTCTGCGGATTACAAATCCGCCTGCAACGAGATAGACACGGAATACTACGTTGCCCCGCAGGAGGAACAGCTTGCCGTTAACGGCGAGACCGTTACGGTGGACACTGGCAAATACAGTGTAAACGTGATCAGAATAGCATACGGCAGCAATGACGGCAGCACGCTGTATCAGCTGCCCGACGATCTGCCGCAGCAGGTATCCGGCTATCTGCCGCCCGCGCTCAGAGTTGCCATACCCTGCGTCATCGGCGCCGTTGTGGCGGCAGTTGTCATTGCGGTCATTGCCGTAAAGATCTCAAATAAGAGGAAAAAGAGGAACGGTTAAATGAAAAAATTCACTGCGGTTTTACTGTCTGTAATTATGTTAGCACTTGCTTTTACAGCCTGTTCCCAAGATGCAAAGTATACGTTTACCCAAAGAACGGCGCAAAACGGTGTTGCCGCCGTTACATTCAACTGCGCCGCGCCCTGGGGCAGCCTGCTTGACGGCACACAGTCCTCGGCAAGAGTCAAAAGATTTGCGGCGTACATGGACGCCGTGTCGCCCGATTTTATCGGCACGCAGGAGATGAATGCAGACTGGCTTGAAAAGCTGGGAGAACTTATGCCGGATTACGACTCATACGGCGTTGCCCGCGGCGGTGACGAAAATGAAAAGCAATCCGAGATGAACGCCGTTTTTTGGCTGAAAGACAAATACAATAGGATAGACAGCGGCACATTCTGGCTTTCCGAAACGCCGGATGAAGAGAGCCGCTATGCGGGTGCGGGCTGCAACAGGATATGCACGTGGGTGCTGCTGGAAGACAAGAACAGCGCAGCGCAGTACCTGTTTATGAACACGCATCTTGACAATGTGAGCGAAGAGGCACAGGAATACGGCGCAAATGTCATTCTTGAAAGAATGAACGCGCTTACCGCGCAACACCCGGTCACCGCCGTCATTCTTACTGGAGATTTTAATCAAACGCGCGGTATGCGCGCGCACAGCGCAGTTTCCGCCGTTTTGAATGACTCGCTCTCTGCTGCCGAAAACGGGGAGATAAAGGGCACTTATCAGGAATGGGGCGAACAGGACAACACGGAGCCGATCGACTTCATCTTTTCTTCCAATGACCTGCCGGCTGTAGAATACCAAGTGTTAGACGATCTATCAAACGGCTATATAAGCGACCATTACGGCGTTTACACGGAGTTTGTCATTGCGTAATTTATTAAATACGGCAGCGGCACCTTTAGGCGGCAGGGAGAAATCTTTGCCGCCTTATATTTTTCTAAAAAAGTATTGCTTGTGACGCAACGTAATGAAATATAATATAAGCATAAACACAGAAAGGGTGAACCGCATGAAAGAGCACAAAGCAGATAAACAGGGTTTTATGACGGTTGGCGAGATGGCAAAAAGGATGGGCGTAACCGTACGCACGCTGCAATATTATGATAAAGAAGGGCTGCTGGCGCCTTCTGCCGAGAGTGAGGGCGGCCGGCGGCTCTATACAGATAAAGACCTGATCAAACTGCACCAGATCCTTTCTCTGAAATCATTGGGATTTTCCTTAAATGATATAAAGCAGCGCATTATTTCTCTGAACACGCCCGAGGACGTTGCAAACACACTTTCCGAGCAGGCAGACGATATTCGCAAAAAAATAGAACAGCTTCAGGCTTCTTTGTCAGCAATAGAACAGTTAAAAGCAGAAGTTTTACAAATGCAGACGGTCAACTTTAAGAAGTATGCAGATATTATTGTCAATCTGCAAATGAAGAATGAGTTTTATCCTCTTATTAAGCGTTTCGATGATGATACGCTCGACCATATACGCAGTAAATTTGATAAGGAAAGCGGCTTGGATTTTATGGGCAGATTTAACCGCTTAAGTGATGAAATCGTACAGCTTCAAAAAGAAAATGTACCGCCCGAAAGCGAAAAATGCCAACAGGTTATAAAAGAATATTGGGACTTGATTATGGAGTTTACAAATGGCGATATGAGTATGCTTCCGAAATTGATGAAAGTTGGCAACATTGATACCGCCACAAACGCTTGGGAAGAAAGACAAAAAATCGTCAATGATTATGTCGGTCCGGCTTTGCAGGTCTATTTTTCACGCCTTGGGGTGGATCCGTTTGGGGAGATAAAAAATGCGTAATGCAGTAGAGGTTATCGGGCTAAAGAAAAGCTACGGCAGCAATATGGTTCTTAAGGGGATAGATTTGTGCGTTGCACCGGGAGAGATCTTTGCCCTGCTCGGTACAAACGGCGCCGGGAAAACAACGGCTCTTGAATGTATTGAGGGTATGCGGAAATATGACAGCGGCAAAATCACCGTAAGCGGAAAAGCGGGTATTCAGCTGCAATCCTCTTCCCTGCCGGCGCATATCAAGCCCATGGAAGCCGTTAAGTTATTTGCAAAATGGAACAAAGTAAAAACAGACCGCGCGATGCTGAACGCCATAGGTATTACGGAGATAGAGAAAAAGCAATACGCGCAGTTATCCACGGGGCAGAAAAGAAGGCTGCATCTTGCGCTTGCGCTGCTTGGAGATCCGGACGTTATTTTTCTTGACGAGCCGACTGCCGGGCTTGATGTTGACGGCAGGCTTGCGCTGCACGGGCAGATACGCAAACTGAAAGCGCAGGGAAAGACGATTATTTTGGCAAGCCACGATATGGCGGAGGTGGAGACTTTGAGCGACCGTATCGCGATCCTGAACGACGGCAATATTGCTTTTTGCGGAACAGCGCAGGAACTGACCGCCCGCATAGGAAAAAAATATATTATACATATCAAAACACAGACGGGCAGCCATTCGTTTGAAACGGACAATATAGAAAATTCCCTGCTGAAGCTGCTTGGTGAACTAAAACAGACGGGAACGGAAGTATTGGATATAAAAGTAGACCGCGGCACACTTGAACAGCATTTTATGCAGATAACGGGGAGGGCAAAAAAATGAGCGCTTTTTTATACAGCGTGGCACTGCAGTGGAAACTGGATATAAGAAGCAGAGCGCTTTTGGTTACATGCTATGTTGTGCCGCTTATCTTCTTTTTGCTTATGGGCGGTATCTTCACCTCCGTTATGCCGCAGATGAAGGAAACGCTGATACAGTCCATGACGGTTATGACGGTGTCCATGGGGGCGTTTATAGGATTGCCGCCGTCACTTGTTGAAACGTATGCGGGAGATATAAAAAAGGTGTACAGGGCAAACGGCGTGCCGCTGTGCTGCGGGCTGATCACGATGTTTATCTCCGCCTTTATCCATTTGATGATCATGTGCGCCGTGATCCTGCTTTTGGCGCCTGTGCTTTTTGACGCGGCTATGCCCGCAAACCTTTTAGAATTCCTTGGCGCGCTTGCAGTATATATTGCCGTATCACTCAGCATCGGATGCGTTTTGGGATTGCTTATAAAAAATCAGGCAAAGCTGACGATGGCGGCGCAGCTTGTTTTTTTACCGTCAATCATGCTTTCCGGCATCATGTTCCCCTCTGATCTGCTGCCGGATTTTCTTAGGACAGCAGGAAAGCTGTTTCCGGCGCCATGGGGATATGAATTGATGCTGAACAACGGATTGTGCCTGGGAAACCTATGGTATATATTCATTTTGCTTTGCATTGCCGTGCTTTTATGCGCTGCTCTTCTGAAAAAGCGCGCTGCATAGCTTGCCAAACGGATTAAATCACCAAAGATACTTATAAAATTCATTCGCCGCTTTTACCTTTTCTTTGTGGCACGCAGGCAAAACTTACATATAATAATGAGGAAGTTAAAGCATACATTTCATTGACAGGAGCGGTGGAATATTTTATAATATAAATATAGTTAGTCATAGCTAACTAATAAATATCTAACGGTGATAAAATGTATATAAAGGTAATTCAAGGTCTGCTGCTGCCGCTTGCCGGCACAGTTCTCGGCTCGGCCTGCGTTTTCTTTATGAAAAAGGAGCTGAACCAGAACGTGCAGCGCGTTTTTACGGGATTTGCGGGCGGCGTAATGGTTGCGGCAAGCATATGGAGCCTGCTTATTCCGGCAATGGAGCAGGCAGACCGTATGGGCAGACTATCATTTATACCGGCAGTGGTGGGCTTCTGGGCAGGCGTGCTGTTTCTTCTTCTGCTGGATACTGTCATTCCCCACCTGCATCTTGACAGTGAGAAACCGGAGGGCCCGAAAAGCCCGCTTTCAAGATCAACAAAGCTTGTTCTTGCCGTAACGCTGCACAATATACCGGAGGGAATGGCGGTAGGCGTTGTTTATGCAGCGCTGCTTGCCGGAAGCACGGATATTACGGTAACGGGCGCGCTTGCGCTTTCGCTGGGCATAGCAATTCAAAATTTCCCGGAGGGCGCAATAATCTCCATGCCGCTTCACAGCCGCGGCACCGGTAAGCTAAAATCATTCTTAGGCGGCGCGCTTTCCGGCATTGTGGAGCCGCTGGGGGCGGTTATCACGATTCTTGCGGCAAGCCTTGTGACGCCGATACTGCCTTATCTGCTGAGTTTTGCGGCAGGCGCCATGATATACGTTGTGGTTGAAGAGCTTGTGCCGGAAATGAGCAGCGGCGCCCATTCAAACATAGGCACGATCTGCTTTGCTCTGGGCTTTACCATTATGCTTGCGCTTGACGTTGCCCTTGGCTGATAAGCGTAAATAAGTCATTAAAAAATGTGCGGACTTTCTTAAGTCCGCACACTTTTAATATCCAAATGTATTTGACCTTTCAGCCGCCGCCTTGGCGGACATTTTGCCCGTTGCGGCAAACAGGCTTTCCGTTGGGGCAACGGGGCACATAAGCACCTTTCCCGTGCCTCTGTAAACATTGACAAGCCCTTCCCCGCTGACCGCTGAACCTGCAAGGGATCTTGTGGAGCGCTCCACGGTAAATTTCAGGGATGTGCTCCAGCAAACGGCAAGATTTCCGTCTATCTTAAGCTCGTCATTATCAAGCTCAATTTCTATAAGTTCATCTGCCGGAACATTGCTTTCCAGCACGGCAACGCCGCTGCCCGCAAGGCTAAGGTTAAACAACCCCTCCCCGCCTGCAACTGCGGAGGAGATATTTGAGCGCACGGTTATATTGCGCTTCACGGTTCCGTCGCAGGCAAGGAACATACCGTCCTCCACCGTCATGCCGCCCTGCCATTGAGAAACATCCTGCAAAACGATAAATTTATAGGTAGGTTCCAGCACAAGCATACCGTTTCCGGAATACTCGGGCTTAACAGCGGATTCCTTTGTGACGGCGCCTTTTACAAGCTTGCCCAGAAGATCTCCCACGCCTTTAATGCCGCTTGTGGCGCCGACACTGCCGGCGATCCACTGCATGGAACCCGCCTGCGTGACCACGGAATTGCCGTGCAGCTCGGCAACCACCTGGCGGCGCTTGACGTCCATTTCACTCATAAAATACTCCGTTTGGGCGTTAAAAGCGTTTACGCTCAGATCCTTTTCATATTCAAGCACTTTAAAGCACCCGAGCGAATCGATGATTTTACGGTTTTGATTTGCTAAATTATGAATATTGAATGACATGGCAGATCTCCTTAAACATGATTTTCTGGGTACGCGGCACGGCGCATTGCCGCCTTGATATCAAACAGGCACTCATATTCGTACCACGGCGCCTCATCTTTTATAATTTTCAAAAGCTGCGGGCAGATATCACGGTTTATAATATATTTTTTGATAAGAAATTCCTTTCTTACATTTTTCGTTAAATACGATTTGTGCAGAAGTGAAAAATCCGTAAGTAAAAGGAACACGCCCTGCTGATATTTAGTAAAATCGTTTGTGGGTATATCTATGAGCCGCGCTTTCGGCGAAGTTTCTATCATTTCCCCCTCCGCAAGGCCTTTTGCGCGCCGAAGCGCCTCGGTTGCAAGATCCGTCGTTCTGATCCTGCGGATCTGACCCGGCGTGTTATAAACGGTTACGTTATACATATTCAGCCAGCATTCGGCAGTTACGATATCTTTTGTATAATTGTCCGTATCCTCTATCTCCGCAGTATAGAGCACGATATCGTTCTCAAATTCCTGCCTGCCTTTCAAAGCAAAGGAAAGCGATACATAAAGCGACTTTGTAAAATCTATAAACGGCGAGATATCCAGATAATGCTGAGCAAATGCGCACAGCTCATAAAGGCGGTATCGTGTAACATCGCCGAACACGCGCCTGAAAATATTATAAAACTCGCCCATATCCTTATAATAGTTCAGCAGGAAATCGCAGTTTATATCAACGACCGGTTCGTTTTTTACAAGCAGCTTTTTCCGGTCTCTTAAAAGCGTGGGCATAAGCGGACGGGCAGGATCATTGATACGCTCGCCGCGGTAAAAGAGTTTTCTGTCCTGATTGCCGAAATCCCTGTCAAACGGCTCTTTTATAAGCGTATAAAACTGCTGCATATCTTCTATTCTGATCTCATTGACGCTGAAATCAAAATCCAGCTCATCCTCTATTTTTTTACTCAGATCATTTAAAATCGAGAATTTTGAATCCATTTTACCACCGCTTTCATTATACTATAAGGCGCTTGTGAAAAAAAGAGCAATTTCTAAATCTTTTCATTGATTTTAACATTATAATCTGTTATTATAGTGGCGAAAAAGCAATAAGGAGCAATTTGTATATATGAGAGGCATTGAAACAACCAAATCAAATCTGCGTAAGACCATATTTACGGAAGTTGCAAAAATGGCATATGAGGGCTGGGATGAAAAGAAGTTTGAAAACCTGCCCTATAAAATAATAACGGGCGAGGTTGCCCAGTACAGAGACAGCGTTTTCGTTGAACGCGAGGTCGTTGCGGAAAGGCTGCGAGCGGCAATGGGCGTTTCACTCAGGGATTTCAATGACTTTGCGTCTATCTGCGAAGGTGTTGACGAAAGCCTGGTTGATGAAAAATACTATGAGCCGCCGCTTATTGATATTATAAAATTTGCATGCAACCGCTGCCCCGAAAACAGGGTATTCGTTACGAACGCATGCCAGAACTGCCTGGAACACCCGTGTGTTGAGGTATGCCCGAAAAAGGCGGTTTCCATCAAAAACGGCAGATCTTTTATTGATGAGGAAAAGTGTATAAAATGCGGCATGTGCATAAACGCATGCGGCTACAACGCCATCGTTAAGCAGGAGCGCCCGTGCGCAAAGGTATGCGGTATGAACGCAATAAAATCCGATTCACTGGGCAGGGCGGAGATAGATCATGACAAATGCGTATCCTGCGGCATGTGCCTTGTGAACTGCCCGTTCGGCGCAATTATAGACAAGAGCCAGATCTATCAGACGATAACCGCCCTGAAAAGCGACACACCCGTTTACGCCGCCATTGCCCCTGCATTTGCGGGGCAATTCGGAAATGTCAGCACGGGAAAGATAAGGACAGCGTTTAAAAAGCTTGGCTTTGAAGATGTGGTAGAAGTTGCCGTGGGCGCCGACCTTTGCACGATAGAAGAGGCGCAGGATTTCATGAACGAGGTGCCTGCAAAGCAGCCGTTCATGGCAACCTCCTGCTGCCCTGCATGGTCCGTAATGGCAAAAAAGCTTTTCCCGGAATTTGCGTCTTACATTTCCATGGCGCTGACGCCGATGGTATTGACAGCGCGTCTCATCAAGGAGAACCACCCCGAATGCAAAGTGGTCTTCGTTGGTCCGTGCGCCGCAAAAAAGCTTGAGGCAAGCCGCAGAACGATCAGAAGCTATGTTGATTTTGTGCTCACTTTTGAGGAGTTCAGCTCCATACTTGACGCAAAAGAAATAGATATTTCCGAATGTGAAGAGGACGAACCGCTCGGCAGCGAATCCAGCGGCGACGGCAAGGGCTTTGCCGTAAGCGGCGGCGTGGCAAGAGCCGTTGAAAACGCCATCAGGGAAATAGACCCTGACCGCGAAGTGCTTACAGCAAGAGCGGAGGGCCTGCCGGAATGCAGAAAGATGCTTCAGCTTGCCAAAGCCGGCAAATACAACGGCTACCTGCTGGAGGGCATGGCGTGCCCGGGCGGCTGCGTTGCCGGCGCAGGAACGATTGCGCCCGTAAAAAAAACCACCGTTGCCGTAAACCAAATGGCGCAGAAATCGCAGGAGCAGAATGTGATGAGCTCAAAATATAAGGAATACCTCAGAATTCTGGAAGAAAAATAAATTTATTAAGAAAACGCTTTTTGGGCGATGCCCAAAGAGCGTTTTTGTTTGCACACAATTATGAAAAGAATTTGAATATTGTTACAGAGTTTTTAATTTTGTCATTACAATATTGCCTTAACTGTAATATTGTGTTATCATATCGGCAGAAAGGCGGTGCTGAAATGGCAAAGGAAACAAAGCAGCATATATTAAGGGGTTTTTCAGAGCTGCTAAACGACCACGATTTTGATAAGATAACCGTTACGATGCTTGTTGAAAAATGCAATATCAGCAGGCAGACCTTTTATTACCATTTTACGGATATACAGGCGCTGATTGACTGGGGCGTTAAGCAATACACGCACGGGCGTGTTGAATCCGCCAAGAACGCAAACAACATTAAAGACGCCACGGTAATCTATTTTAACGGCATTATGAAAAACAAGCTGTTTTTAAGAAAATGCTTTACCTCATCTCTTTCAGGATATATGACAAAGCTGATTCGGGACAGCGTTAAAGAATACTGCTCGGAATTCTATTCACGCGCAGTAAAATCCGGATATGCAAAAACCGAGGAAGCTGATTTCATTATGGAATTCACCGCTTACGGCGTAACGGGATTTATTATAGCCAAGATCTTTGAAAATGAAGATGTTGATATAGAGGATCTTTCAGACAAGCTGTTCCGCTGCATATTTGCGCGCCTTGCCGGCAGCACATTTCTTAACACGGAGATACAGTAAAAAACACAGGCGTTTTCAAACCCGCCGGGATCGCATTTCCCGGCGGGCTGTTTTGTTTGTGCAGATACAAAAAAGCAGGATTTCAAAAGATTTAAGTAAGATTTCCTATTTTCTTTTGCCTTTAAATCGTGTAATATTAAAAATAGATAAGTTTATTCGGTCTGCCAAAAAGCCATATTTAACTATGAGAATATTTTTATTTTGGCAGGGAGCGAAAACAGATTTCATTTTTGAGCAAATCAAACGGAATGATTTGGTTACGAAAAGTAAACTTCGGAGGGTATTTATGGACAAAATCGTTTCAGCATTCCTGCAAAGGAACATACCGGATCTCAAGGATTCTTTTACAGTTGAATTTGAAGAAAGCAGCAGGGATTTCTTCAGGATCACCGCGCAAAACGGAAAAATCAATGTTAAAGCGAACAATTATATCTCCGCTTTTCACGGAATCTACTGCTATCTGAAAAAATTCTGCAATGTGCAGCTTTCCTGGTGCGGAAATCAGCAGATACATATCGACGGCCCGGTTATGTTCGACGGCGAATTTTATAAAGAGATAGAGCAGAAATACAGAGTTTACATGAATTACTGCACGCTGGATTATTCCATGTGCTGGTGGGATTTTGCGCGCTGGGAAAAAGAAATAGATTTCATGGCCATGAACGGCATAAATATGCCGCTTGCCGTGGTGGGCACGGAGGCTGTATGGTATGAAACGCTGCTGCAATTCGGCTTTACAAAAAAAGAGGCGCTGAACTTCATTTCCGGCCCCGCCTTCTGGGCATGGCAGCTGATGACGAATATTGACGGCTATCTTCCACCCGAAGACGAGAAGTATATATATGAACGTTTGGAGCTTGGCAGAAAAATACTGAAACGGTATCTGGAATTTGGCATGCAGCCGATACAGCAGGGCTTTTCCGGGCATGTGCCGGCGCTGCTCAGAAAAAAATACCCCCACGCCAAGATACTGATGCAAAGAGGCTGGTGCCTGTACCCGAAAAAGGCGCAGCTTGACCCGCTTGACCCGCTGTTTGCGACGTTCGGCACGGCATACCTGAATAAAATGAAAGAACTTTTCGGCAATTATCATTTTATTGCCTGCGATCCTTTCCACGAAGGAACTCCACCTAAATGCGGCAAAGCCTATCTGCATGAGGTAGGCAGAGCCATCGACCGGCTTTATAAAAATTTTGACAGCGAATCCGTTTGGGTAATGCAGGCATGGACAATACGCGAACATATCGTAAAAGCCGTTCCTAAAAACCGGTTGCTGATTTTGGATCTGAACAGTGAAAAAACACCGCAGAATCAGAATTTCTGGGGATATCCCGTAATATCAGGCATGCTCCACGATTTCGGCGGAAAGAACGCGATGCAGGGCAAACTCAGAAAGCACAGCGAAAACGTATATCTCAAGCTGAAAAAGAGCGGCGCAAACGTAGTCGGAACCGGCATGTTCATGGAGGGAATTGAACAAAACCCCGTTGTTTACGATCTGCAGTTTGAGCTGCTGACCGCATCCTCAAAAATTGATTTGGATCAATGGATCAATAACTATATTCTTCGCCGATACGGAAAGTTCGACGAAACGCTGAAAAAAGCTTGGAATATCCTGCTTGAAACCTGTTACCGAAATGACGGATACGAGGAGAATCATGTGGGCTCCGCGATTGCCTCCAGACCGCAGATGATACCGAAAATAACAGGCCCGTGCTGTAAAATCAAACTGTATTATGATACGGAAAAATTTGAAGAGGCAGTTACATTATTTTTATCCGTAAGTGATCGTTTCCGGGATTCAGATGGGTATCAGTATGATCTTTGCGATTTGACAAGGCAGGCAATGAGCAACCGCTTTTACAATCAGCAGATCGAATTTGCCGCCGCTTATAAGAACAAGGACGTTTTATCTGTTGAAAAGATTGCAAAAAAGCAGCTTGCTTTACTTGCAGAGCTCGATTCCCTTTTATCGCACAGAAAGGAATTTTGCTTTTCCAGATGGATCAACGACTGCCATAATCTGGCGACTGACGATCAGGAAAAGCGCTATTTTGATCTGAATGCGCGCACGCTGCTGACGTCATGGGGCGATATACGTACAAATACTTCCGCGCTTTATGATTACGCCTGGCGCGAATGGAGCGGTCTGATCAAAGAATACTATTATAAGCGCTGGAAGATGTTTTATAACAGAGCGCTGTACTGCTTAAAAAACAAAAGAATATTCATGATTATAAACGGAAACGGTTATGTAGGAAGATACTTGTACAAATCTTATTCGTTTGGAAAAAAACTGAACAAATTTGAACTAACGTGGATAAAGGAATACAAAGAATATCCCGATCCCGTTAATTCAGACGTTGTTGACAGTGTAAAAAAATATGTGCAAAAACAGGGGCTGTAAATGGCAATAAATTTTAGATCTCCTTACCTAACGGGTTCAGACGGCAGGAAGATTCCGTGCAGTTTAAAGATTGAGGAAAACGGCTCATATTATTCCGTTTCGTTCACATTAAATCAAAATGTAAAGCTAAAAGAAGCAGTTCTGTTCAGCGGCGCACATAACTTCCCCGCCGGCGCAAAATTTTACGGCGACGGGTATCAGATGCTTTCCCAATACAGCGGCACAACGGCGCGTTTCGGCACAATAACGGGATATTCTGATAAAGGGCACTATAAAATGCCGCAGACAAACGGGTTTAAAACGGTATATAATTACGCCCTGATCGGCTCCGGAAACGATACGCTTTTGATCGGCGCGTCAAGCTGCAACCGTTTCAGAACGGAAATACGCATCAGCAAAACACAGCTGTGCATCGCGCAGTGCCTTGAAAATCTTGAATTCCGGGCAAATGAAAAGATCTGCCTTGAAAGCATGGTCATTCTGAAAGGTGAGAAAAACTGCATCTTAAATGAATATGCAAGGATCATATCAGAGGCGCACCCGGCTAAAAAATATTTTGAAATGCCCGCCGGCTGGTGCTCATGGTACTATATCGGCCCAAACATTTCCGAGCAGGACATCTTTGATAATTTAAAGGTCATCAGGAAAAAAGCACCGCGGCTTAAATACATACAGATCGATGACGGCTTTCAGCCTTTTATGGGTGATTGGCTTGAAACAAGCGATAAATTTGACCGCCCCATGAAAGAGATCTGCACAGATATAAAAAAAGCCGGCTTTGAACCGGCAATATGGCTTGCGCCTTTCATTGCTTCACCTAAGAGCAGGCTGCTCAAAGAGCACCCGGAATACTTTGTTAAAGATGAAACCGGCAGACCGCGCCTGCGCAGGCAAACGAGCTACAGGCATATGTTCTTGACCGCCTGAAAAGCAATGCGGATTATGATTATAACGCCCGCTTTGCTGACCTTGAGGATAAATACGCAGACAGCCTGAAAGGCAAAACAGAATCACAAAAGAAAAGCGTTATTGACGAGGAGATCGCCGCTAACGCTTGTTTCACTGTGCTCTCAAACGAGGATAATTTTACAGCCCTTGTTAAGCAGAACAGAAGCCTTGCTGAAAAAGTGCGTGACTTCTTTGCCGATTTCATTGAGAAAATCAAAAACGCCCTCACCCGCCTTGCAAAGAACAACGCAGAATACAGAGTGCTCCAGAACGATACCGAGGCAAAAGAAAAAATCCTCGGCATGTTCAACAAAGCGCTTGAAAGTTCACAAAATAATAACACTGTCGAAAATAGTTATGCAAAATTTTCCAAGAAAGGTTCATTTGATAAACAGATTGACTCTTGGGACAAAAAAACGGAAGGTTTTTCGTTTGTTATAGGTAGCACAGATGGTGTATTGGAAAATATAGATTTAGGTAACGGAAAAACTATTGGTAAAAAGCAAATCCGTTTTGATGCAACAAAAATAAAATCAATACTCAACAAGCATAATGCGATGAGTATTGATATAATCAAACAAATACCTAAAATTTTAAACGATCCTATTATTGTAACAAAGTCGAATACAAATAACGAAAGAATAGTTGTTCTGGGTGATGTATATGATAATAATGGAAAATTAGTGATTGTAGCACTTGAGTTAAATCCGTCAAGCAGAAGTGGTAAGTCAACATATACAGATATAGTTAAAGTAGCGACTGCACAGGGACGTTCTCATATTCAAAGTCTGATGAAAGATATTTTGTATATTGATAATAAAAAAATAGAGTTAGACAATGGCTGAACGTCAATAGGCTACAATTGCCGTTACGCAGTTCCACCGCTAACTCTAATAATAGTATATCCAATACAGATGAAAATGTCAAGTTTTCACTTAAAGATCCAGTTGAAGAAACAAAAGATTTGATAGCGGTTCATAACATTTCAGAATCAAATCTGTTAAAATCTCTTGACCTCGGCAGATTTCCAATGCCGTCAATAGCCGTTATGAAGGCTCAGCAGGCAGATGCTAATGCAGATTACGGCGATATTTCCGTTGTGTTTAACAGAGATACAATTGATCCCGAAGTGAACAGGTCAAACAAGGTGTACGGCGGAGACGCATGGACACCGAGATTTCCGACAATTGAATATGAAATTGATTATGATCAGGCTTCTAACATATATAGCAGGGCGCACGAACTGAGCAAAACAAAAGCAGCGTTCACAAAAGCGGTATCGCTGCACCCGGTTAATATTGAGGATTCAGTAAATCGTTTAGGCATTGAGCGTTATATTGAAAACTTAAAAAATGATTACACATTAAAACAACTCTATTTGCTTGAACATGGCGGACAACCGGTGGAAATGCAGCAACGAGAAGAGCGCACTGAGGTCTCTGAAGCATACGCGGCTTTATATGATTATCTGCTTGACGCAATACCTGATTATCATTATGTTTCTCCGTTTCAGTGGAATAAAACCTATGGCGCAGCATTCGATCAGGCTTATACAGATTACTATCGAAATAATTTTGGCTTTACTGAAGAACAGGCGGAAAACGTTTTAAAAAATATGAATACTGCTGAGAAGAAATCAATGATGAGCGCGGCGCAAAATTACAAGGAAAACGGCAGAGTAACAGTAACTGTGTCAAATGATACTGATGCCACCAAAATGTTTATTGACAGCAAAATAGATCAATTCGATTTTGAAAACTGGGTAGATGATACTTTTGCCGGTATTACAAAAAGGCGGGGTATACGCAATAATGTTGAACCGTACACAAGTTCCGGTAACAGCAGAAGTTTTGCAGAACTGCACTATGAAATTACGCTTGAAAATCTTGTTCGTCAGATGAAAACGCAGGGCAACGGAGAAGGCACTTTTTTCTCCGGCCTTGGTATATGGGGAGTAGCAGCCAAAAACTACGGCACAATAGATGAAATTAAGTCTGATTCGTTCAGATTACAAAATCTGTCTAACGAAGAATACAGCGAAATCAAACAGGGGTTTGGAGAGCGATTAACTGAAATTTCAAACAGCCTTGACAGTCGGTACAAGTCTGATAACCCATTTATCGAGGAAGACAATAAAATGACGAATATCATTGATGCGCTCCGTTCTTCAAAGACCAAATCAGGTGTTTTGCGTTATCTTAATGAGTACTTCACAAACGCAAGTGAAGGTACCGTTGATGACCTGCTTGACCTTGTTGCCGATATAGGCAATATGCCAACGCAGTATTTTGAGGCAAAACCGCAAAGAGCCGTTCGCTTTAATGAGGTCGCTTACGTTGTCATACCTGATAATGCAAGCCAGGAACTCAAATCAAAACTTAACGAAAACGGTATAAGATATGAAGAATATGCTGCCGGCAATGAACAAAGCCGCGTTGATACGCTTAACTCACTTGATGATGTCAAATTCTCTATGAAAGAAGAGGATAACACCAGCGTTTTTGAGGATAACGAGGAACTTGCTGAAAGTGCGGAAAATGTGCAGAATATGCTGCGCCTTGTTTCCACTGAAAATAACGAGTTGCGCAAAGCGTTTGATATTCGCACCGTCCGTCAAGCGTATGCGAATAAACATTTAATTAAACCTAATTCTATTAAAATTCACTTCCAAAAATTTTCAATCATATCAAATCGATTATGTCATAAAATATTTTTGCAAACGCAATCAAATTGCAAAAGAGGTGTGTAACAGTGAAGAACGTAGTACCTGAGGCTAAGGAAGCTCTTAACAGATTCAAGATGGAAGCCGCTTCTGAGGTTGGTGTTAACCTTAAGCAGGGTTACAACGGTGACCTTACTTCCAAGCAGGCCGGTTCCGTAGGCGGTCAGATGGTTAAAAAGATGATTAAGGCTTACGAGGAATCCATGAAATAAGCTTTGCGGGCGTTAGCCCGCGCCCCGAAAGGGGCTGATCGCCGGAATGGGCGATCCGTAAATGATTGAAAGATCATAAAAAAGGCTGCGCCTGCAATAGCGGGTGCAGCCTGATTTTATATTTGATATATCCGGTAAGCACGGTTTATGCCGGCGCATCGGAATCCATTTCGCGCGCCTGCGGATCAAAACTCTTTTTGCTGCGATTTCGGCGCAGCTTTTCAAAGAACAGCGAAAGCAAGGCAGAGCATTCCGCCTCATTTGTTCCGCCGACGATCTGCGGTTTATGATTATACGGCAGACTGTTGAAATCAACAACCGAGCCGAACGAACCCGCCTTTTTATCATACGCGCCGAAAGTTACTTTTTTTATGCGCGCATTGATGATTGCGCCGGCGCACATCGGGCACGGCTCAAGTGTTACAAACATTTCGCACTGCCAAAGCCGCCAGCCGCCAAGGTTTTTGCACGCTTCGTCTATAGCGCATATCTCCGCATGAAGCAGAGCATTTTTTCCGCTTTCACGCATGTTTCTGCCCCTGCCGACGATAACGCCGTCCTTGACTACAACGGCGCCTACCGGCACCTCGCCCTCCTCAAAGCTTTCCCCGGCAAGGCGCAGCGCCTCTTTCATAAAATCATTCATACGGCGCTATGCCCTTTGTATACTGAGCAAAACAGAAATGATCAGATAAAAGCTGGAGATGATCAGCACGGGAGAACTGATAAACGCACCGATCTTCATAAGAGTTGTATTTGCAAACGGCTGCTTCGGTTTATTGAATCTGAAGCCGAGCTTGTGCTTTGCCGCAAGTATAACGGCGCAGATTATGCCGACGACGATCCAAAAGATGAACAGACCCGCGCTTACGTTCTCGCTGACCGCAGTGCCGAAAAAGTATTCCGCTATGAGCACGACTACGCTCATGCCGTTATTAAAGCCGTGGATAATCACTGCGGGCACGATGCTGTCTGTTTTAACGGTTACAAAGCCTAATACAAGGCCCACAAGCGTTGCAAAAACGAATTGGATAAGATTGCCGTGCAGCAATCCGAAGACGAGCGACACCGCCACTACGCCGAACGCTTTGCCGTACTTTCTGAGCAGGCCGAGCGAACAGCAGCGCATGGCAAATTCCTCGCACACTGCAGGGACTACCGCAGTGGATACAGCGGCAATAAAGCATGCAAACAGATTTTCCGGTTCAAGCGTATCAGATTGCGTGAGTTCATAGCCGAGCGATTCAGAAAGCGTCATCATGATCGCTACTATATAATTTGCCGCAATGCAGCACAGCATTCCAAAGCCCACCCAAAGGCTCAGATCCGAAAAGCGGATATGTTTATTCGGTATAAGCGGCGTTGATTTGTATTTATCCCTGTTTAGAAACGCCATTACACCAAAAGGCAGGGCAACAGCCAAAAGCTCCACAAACAGGATTCCAAAACTGTTTTGGAATATGGACGAGGTTTCGTAGAGATCATACACCCTTTCGCTCATAAGCAGGACGGCAGAAGCGATAAATTGGACGAGTACGAAGGCAAGCACACAGGCGCCCATCATATTTCCTATCTTTCTGATTTGGCGGCGCTCCTCTTTTGCCTGCGCCTGATAGAAAAGCGTCTGCTTTTGCGCTTCAAAATAATGATTATAGGTATTCTGCTGCTGGTAACCATTCGGCTGTTGGTAACCGTTTGGCTGCTGGTAACCATTCGGCTGTTGATAACCGCTTGGCTGCTGGTAACCATTCGGCTGTTGGTAACCGCTTGGCTGCTGGTAGCCGTTCGGTTGTTGATAACCGTTCGGTTGTTGATAACCGTTCGGTTGTTGATAGCCGTTCGGCTGTTGATAGCCGTTCGGCTGTTGATAACCATTTGGCTGTTGATAACCATTTGGCTGCTGGTAACCGTTCGGTTGTTGGTAGCCGTTTCCGAAAGGATCTGGATTGTAATAATTGCTCAAGAAATTCCCTCTAATCAAAAATTAATCAAGCTCGGCAGCTATTTTTTTGATATACGCCTTAAGTTCATCCTTAGTTTCGGGGTGTTTAAGGCCTACTTCAATATTCGCCTGAAGAATACCGAACTTATTACCCATATCATAGCGCACGCCCTCGTAATCAACGGCAACAACACCCTGTGTTTGGGCCAGTGTTTTCATAGCGTCTGTAAGCTGAAGCTCGTTGCCTGTGCCGAGCGGCGTATTTTCAAGAATATCAAAGATCTGCGGCGGAAGAACGACCCTGCCGAGAATGGAGAAATTGCCCATGATCTGCTCCGGCTTCGGCTTTTCTATCATATCCGTGCAGTTGTAGCAGTTGCCCTCAAGCGGTTCCGTTTTAAGCGAACAGTATTTGGTGATTGCCATGCCCGGAACCTCTTTAACGCCTACAACGCCCTTGCCGTACTTCTCATACGCATCGCAGAGCTGCTTTGTGCACGGTGTTTCGGAAAGGATAACGTCGTCGCCGTAAAGGACGGCAAACGGCTCGTTGCCGACAAAGTTTTTGGCGCACAGAACAGCATGGCCGAGGCCTTTGGTGACCTTTTGACGAAGGAAATAGATATTGCCGAACTGTGAGCATGCCAGCACATCCTCATAGATCTTTTTTTTGCTTTCGTTGCCCCTCAGCTTATCTTCAAGCTCATAGGCGTGATCGAAATGATCTTCAATAGCGCCCTTGTTTCTGTTTGTTATAACAAGCACTTCCTCTATGCCCGAAGCAAAAGCTTCCTCAACTATATATTGTATAGCGGGCTTGTCAACAATGTTAAGCATCTCCTTCGGAACTGCTTTTGACGCGGGAAGAACCCTTGTACCCATGCCGGCCGCCGGTATGATTGCCTTTCTTACTTTCATAATTTAGATCCTCCAAAAATATATTTAAAATTTATTTGCGAACAAATTAAAGATACGCGATCAGATTTGAGATCAGGCTAAGCACAAGATATGCAAGGCAGGGCGCCGTAAAGCTCACCCCTCCCCTGCCGGCAAGGAAAAGCTTTCTGATCTCCGTCTGGGACATATCTTCATTCCCCTGAAAGCCAAACGGCGAAACAGGCGTGACTGCGCCGGATTCCAGCTTAGTATCAACATCCGTTATCAGGGAAAACACCCTGCGCCTGTAGATCCCGTCCGAGATCATGGCGATGATCGTATGGATCGCAAAAAGAACCGCAAACAGGATTAAATAAGCCTGCATAACGCCCGAGGAATCCATCAGCCCGCTGAGCTGAGAAAGATATTCGCCGTAGGATTCCGGCGGTTCATTGACCATTGCGGCAAAACCTGTTGAAAAGGCGGAAAACTGCTTAGAGAAGATAAAATTCAAAACGACCCTTGCAGCAAATTCTACAGCAAGAAACAGTGTGCCCTGGCCATACATTTTTCTGAAAAACAGATAATACGGCCCGAAAACGAACGCGCCCCAATTCCAGTTGATCTTTTTATTTCTTCTGAATTTGGTTATAAACTTCATGAAATTTGAGCCGATGACCGTTATGATATCCGCAAGCAGGAAACCGTCTATCTTTTCGTCGTTTTTAAAGACGAAAGCCGTTTTGTTTCCCTGCTCCATACCGGAGCCCATAGGAATATGCGTATATTCGCTTTTCGGCGGCTGCTGCCCGGATACGCTGCCTGCACCCTGCCGATCACGCGGCACATAGTATTCTTCTGCATGCTGCGCGCTGCTTTGCTGCGCCTGCTGATTTTCATTGAGCGATCTTCTATAATCAAAGCCCTGTGCATGCAGACCGTAATTCGCGCACCTGCCTGTTTTTTCATAACAATGGCGGTGATGCGGCGTGCCGCATTCCGGGCAGGTAACGATATCATCCCCGTCTTTGAAAGGAATGCCGCAAACGGGGCATTTTTGATTTTCGTAAAGGGACATAGATCTCTCCTTAACACATATTTCATTTAATTATACATTAAATTATCATAAAAAATCAATGATTTGATTAAAAATAAGTAAATATATTTTAAACTTGCTGCCGCACTTAAAAACGGGCTTGCAATAAAGGATAAAGTTGTATATAATATCATATACTGATTTTACAGTTTTAACCTTTTATATTATCTTTATTATCAAAAACTGAGGGAACAATATGGTTGAGTTTGATGATTTAAGGCTTAGGCTGCTGGAAAGCGAAAAGCCCATAGAAAATTTAAAAGAGGCGCTTGCCATAGACCACGTTCAAAAAGAGGTTGAAGAGCTTGAAGCGCAGGCTGCCGCTCCCGATTTTTGGGACAATGCCGAGGAGAGCCAAAAGGTGCTCAAAAAGACAGGCGCATTGAAAGCAAAGCTTGAGAGCTATGCTTCCCTTAAAAGCGATTACGAAGACGCGCTTATGATGATAGAGCTTGCCAACGAAGAGGGCGACGAGAGCATGGTGGAGGACTGCCGCAGATCCGTTGACGATATTGAAAAGCGCGTTGACGAGCTTACGCTTACTACACTTTTGAACGGCGAATACGATTCCAAAAATGCGCTGCTTACTTTTCATGCCGGCGCCGGCGGAACGGAGGCCATGGACTGGGCGGAGATGCTGTTCAGAATGTATACCCGCTGGGGCGAAAGGCACGGCTACAAGGTAGCCACGCTGGATTACCTTGACGGCGACGTTGCCGGGCTGAAAAGCGCAACGATCCTGATCGAGGGCGAGAACGCCTACGGCTATCTTAAAGGCGAGATGGGCATACACCGCCTTGTGCGCGTATCTCCGTTCGATTCCTCCGGCAGGCGGCACACCTCCTTTGCATCTCTTGAAGTCATGCCGGAAATAGACGATGATGTTAACGTTGAGATCCGTGAGGAAGATATTAAAATGGACGTTTACAGGGCGTCCGGCGCGGGCGGCCAGAAAGTAAACAAAACTTCCTCCGCCGTGCGTTTAACGCATATACCGACCGGGATCGTTGTATCCTGCCAGATAGAGCGTTCACAGCACCAGAACCGGGAGGTTGCGATGCGCATGCTCAAATCAAAGCTGGTGGAGATCAAAGAGCGTGAGAATCTTGAAAAAATAGAGGATATCAAAGGCGATCAAAAAGAGATAGCATGGGGCAGCCAGATAAGATCCTATGTATTTATGCCTTATACGATGGTAAAAGACCACCGAACCGGCTTTGAAATGGGAAATATTACCGCCGTTATGGACGGAGATATTGACGGCTTTATAAACGCATACCTTAAGCAAAAAAGCGTTGAGGAAGCCGAAAAAAATTAAAAAAATACCACTTCTAAGCATTACTCCTTCTGCAAAAAATAATTGCAGGAGGAGTTTTTATGTTTAAAAGAAAAATTTTTTATAAAACGGCGCCGCTGATCCTTGCCGCCTGCGCCGTTTTCAGCGCCTGCTCCGTTGATACGGACAGCGGAAAAAACGAGACCGTGCCGGGCACCACGGCGCAGAACACAACAAATGTTGCAGACACGACGCTTGAAGCCGACGCGGCAAACGGCAGCAAGCTGGACCTTGTTGAATACAGCCCGGAGCCGGTGATCTGGGGACCGGGAAATATTACCGACCACGAACGCCCCGCAGAGCCGGAAAAACTGCAAAACAAATACAGCGAAATGAGCGCACAGTGGCTGCTTCCGGACGGAAACAATATATGCCTTACCTTCGATGAGGGCTATGAAAACGGTTATACAGACAGGATTCTTGACACGCTGGCAGAAAAAAATGTTAAGGCGATCTTTTTTTGCACCTATGATTATGTTAAGGACAATCCCCAGCTTGTTTTGAGAATGATAAACGAAGGGCACATCCTTGCAAACCACACCTACACACACTACAACATGACTGAGATAGACCTTGAAACAGCACAGGAAGAAATAACGCTTTTGCATGATTACGTGGAGGAAAATTTTGATTATGCAATGGGATATTTCCGCTTTCCCGAAGGCGTTTTCAGTGAGCAGACTTTAGCGCTTACGGCAGAGCTGGGATACAGAAGTGTGTTCTGGAGCTTTGCTTACGAAGATTGGGACACATCGAACCCGCCCGACGAAGAAACGGCATTTGAAAAAATAACGTCCTCCGTACACGGCGGCGAAATCATGCTGCTGCACGCCGTTTGCGAAACGAACGCAAATATCCTGGGCAGCGTTATAGACGATATTCGGCAGCAGGGATACGAATTCACAACAGAGCTTTAAATGCAGATCCTGCAGGGCGGCAGAGCGAATCGGCTTTGCCGCTGATTTTTTTGTTGAAAAAATTGTGAATTTTGCAAATTGGTATTGTTATAAAATCTTAATTAATATATAATACTTAATAGCTTAAAAATTATACGGGCTTTTAAACCGCTTGTTTTGAAAGTGAGAGAATTTTAAATGATACTTACAAAGGATATAGGAATTGACCTTGGAACGGAAAACACCATAGTTTGTGACAGAAAGGGCAGGATTCTGATAAGAGAACCTTCCGTTGTTGCGGTTGACGTTAAATCGCGCCGCGTTCTTGCAACAGGCAACGAGGCAAAGGCGATGATCGGCCGTACGCCCGGCTCAATCATTGCCGTAAAACCGCTGAAGGACGGCGTTATTGCCGATTTTGATATGACTGCGGATATGCTGCACAATTTCATCTACAGATCTTCAAAGACTTCTATGTTTACGAAAACCAGAGTTGTGATCACCGTGCCGAGCGGGGTCACGGAGGTTGAAAGGCGCGCCGTTGAGGACGCGGCAAGGGCTGCGGGCGCGCAGGAGGTTGAGCTTATTGAGGAGCCGATGGCAGCGGCGCTCGGCGCAGGACTGCCTGTTTTTGAGGCTTCCGGCTCAATGGTTGTGGACATCGGCGGCGGCACCTGCGATATTGCCGTTATGAGCCTTGGCGGCATTGCGGCAAGAAAAAGCGTTAAGGTGGCGGGAAACGAGCTGAACGAAGCCATTATAAACCATATGAAAAGGGCGCATAATCTGCTTATAGGCGACGTCACCGCAGAAGATATAAAAATTAAGATCGGTTCGGTATCCGAATACGACGGCGAGGGCGCCATGGAGGTGCGCGGGCGCAACCTTACAGACGGCTTGCCCAATTCCATTGAAATAACCAGCGAAGAGATCCGGCAGGTGCTTTCACAGCCTGTCAGCGAGATCATTGAGGGCATCAGAGCCACGCTGGAGGTAACGCTGCCCGAGCTTGCAGCAGATATACTTGACAGAGGCATCTACCTTACGGGCGGCACTGCGCTTTTAAGAGGCCTGCCCGAACTCATATCAAAAGAAACGAAGATAGCCGTTCACATGCCGGAAAACCCGATGGACGTTGTTGCGATCGGCACATCAGTTAAACTCAGAAGGGCGCGGTAAAATGAAAGAGCTTTTTAAAAGCAGGCGCTTTAAGGTCATAGCCGGCGTTATCGCTCTGCTGCTTGCGGGCGCGCTCATTTGCGCGGCGAACGGGCGCGGCGAAACGGCGCAGTCCGGAATCATAGGCACCATATTTACACCGGCAAACTGGCTTGCCACAAAGATATCGGACGGCATTACCTATGTTTTCGGCGAAGCTACCGGAAACGCGGAATATCTTGAACGTATAGACGAGCTTGAAAACCAGGTAGGCTCGCTTCAGGACCAGCTTGCCGATTATGAAAACCTGCAAAAGCAAAACCAGCTTTACAAGGACGCGCTTGAGCTGAAAGAGGAAAACCCGGACTACACTTTTGTAGAGGCAAAGGCGATCAGCAGGGACGCCGCCGATATATTCGGCTCTTATACGATAAATAAAGGCACGGCAAGCGGAATAAAAGAGGGAGACGCCGTGCTTTACGGCAGCTACATCGTAGGGATCATAGACAGGGCATACCCCACCTACAGTGTTGTAAAAACGATACTTGACCCTGATTTTTCTGTTTCCGCTTATGAGATCGTTTCCGGCGAGATCTCCTATGTCACCGGCAGGGCTGAGCTTGCCGCCGGCGGCAGATGTATACTTGCAAACCTTGATTCCTCCACCGCCGTTACATACGGTTCCATAATTGCTACGGCAGGGATCAGCGGAAGAATACCTGAGGGCCTGATCATAGGCACCGTTGAGGAGATCGAGGAGGACACCGCCTCCGTTGCCTCTTACGCCGTTATAGAACCGGGCGTAGATGTAAACAACATTTCCGAATGCCTTGTTCTTACCGGCTATGAAAGCGAGGCGCAGTAATGGACCTTTCCTACAAACAGCGCACGCTTAAAGTAGCGGTCTATTTGATTTTGACCGCCGCTGCGGCACTGATACAGAACACCGAGGGGCTCACGCTTGAAATCGGCGGCGCAAGGTGCTTTTTGCTGCTGCCGGTATGCATGATACTCGGCACCGGAGAGGACGAGCGATTTGCCGCAGTCATCGCGCTTGCCGGCGGAATGCTGTGGGATCTCAGCTCAGGCGTGCACCTTGGTTTCAATGCAATATATATGTGCATCATATGCTTTTTCGGCTCTGCGCTGGTTACTTACATCATCAGAAACACTTTTATTACGAATTTCATTTTCAGCGCGGTATTCATTCTGCTTTACTGCCTGCTTTACTGGCTGTTTTTCATCATAATAAGGGACGTGCGCGGTGCAGAGCTGAGCTTATTCACCTTTTATCTGCCCAGCGCGCTTTACACCATAATTGCAACGCCCGTCATCTATTTCAGCCTAAAGCCGATAAAACAGGCGCTGAACAAGCCTATAAGGCAATTAAACCAATAAGGAGCTTACATCTTGAGAAGCAGACATTTCAGCTTAAGAAGCCTTACGGCTATTATACTTGTTATTGCGCTTGTTTGCACTTTCGGCTACACGCTTTACGATATACAGATCGTGAACGGCGAATACTACCGCGCTCAAAACAGCACCCTGAGCACTTATACCGTTACGATAGAAGCGGCAAGGGGCGAGATCGTGGACAGAAACGGAAACCCGCTGGTCACCAACAGGCAGGGCAACTCCATCATACTGGACGCCGCATACTTTCCCTCCAGCGAGGAAAATGACGAACGCAACGCCATCATCATGAATCTTATTGAACTTTTTGAGGCGAACGGCGAGGAATACGTAAACAATTTACCGCTCGTTCAAAGCGCAGACGGCATTGCCTTCACGGAAGACGAGGACGCCGTAGCCACAATGAAGAGCGAGGATATGTTTAACCTCCAGAGCTACGCCACGGCGCAGAACTGCTTTGACGCCATGGTGGAAAAATACGGTCTTGAAGGATACGATACCGCTACGGCGCTTAAAATAGGTTCGATACGCTACGAGCTTACAAGGCTGTTGTTTTCCATAGAAAACCCCGTAACGATCGCTGACGATGTCAGCGATGAAACCGTTGCGGCGATCAAAGAAGATCAGCAGACCTATCTTGGCGCAGACGTGCTTGCCGTTGCATACAGGGAATATGCCGATTCTACGCTTGCGCCGCACATACTTGGCACCGTACGCAAGATCAACGCGGAGGAATACGCAGAGCTTAGGGACGAGGGCTACGGCATCAACGATACGATTGGCGAAAGCGGTATAGAGGCGGCTATGGAGAGTGAGCTTCGCGGCACCCCCGGCGAACTTACGATAACCATTGACGCGGACGGCAATGTTACGGAGGAGATCACAAAGGAGCCGATCCAGGGCAACACCGTTGTGCTTACGATAGACAGGGATCTTCAGCGTATTGCGCAGCAGCAGCTGGAGATCACATGTAACGAGGTAAGCGCGTCTCAGAGCGCGGGCGCCGTTGTTGTTGAAGACGTAAACACGGGCGCAATACTTGCCGCCGCTTCTTACCCCACATATGATCTTCAGGATTATTACGACAGCTATTCCTCACTTGCTTCAAATTCCAGGCAGCCGCTTTTCAACCGCTTTGCCCTGGGCACATACGCGCCCGGCTCCACCTTTAAGCCGGCAATGGCGTGCGCGGCGCTTGAAGAGGGCGTTATTGACGAAAGCACAACATTCCGCTGCGGCGGCGTTTGGCAGTATTACGACGTTACTTTCCGCTGCCTGAACAGCAGGGCGCACGGAAGCGAAAACGTGCGCGAGGCACTGCGGGATTCCTGCAACATCTTCTTTTACAACTGCGCAGACAGACTGGGCATCTCAAAAATGAACGAATATGCCTCCATGTTCGGGCTGGGAGAGAAAACCGGCGTAGAGATCAGCGAGGCGGCGGGCGTGCTTGCAGGCCCCGCAAGCGCGGAAAGATATAACAGAACATGGCAGATGGGCGATACCATTCAGAGCGGTATCGGCCAGTCAGACAACTTATTTACGCCCCTGCAGCTTGCAAATTACTGCGCTACGGTTGCAAACGGCGGCACAAAATATGAGATGCATTTTGTTCAAGCCGTTATCAACACCTCCAGCGGCACCATTGAGGAGACCGGGGCCACGGTAGCGGAGGAGCTTCCCATATCGGACAACACATTCAACATCGTGCACGAGGGTATGAGAATGGTGGCGCAGCAGTACACGCTGAGCAATATCTTTAGCGATTCGGGCGTGGACGTTGCCTGCAAAACAGGTACATCGCAGGTCATCAGAAACGGGGAGGAAGCAAACAACGGCTTTCTGATCACCTTTGCGCCGTATGAAAACCCGGAGATCTCCATAGCTTCCGCTATTGAGCTTGCCGGATCGGGTACCTCTACGGCGGAGATCACCGCATCCATAATTGAGTATTATTATTCCAACAATACGGACGAACAGCCCGCGCAGAACACCGGCACGTTGCTTAGCTGACGGGAATCAGCCCGCTTAAAACTGCGTGGCAGCTTAACTGAGAATTTATTCTAAAAATCGTTGAACAAAAATACAAATTATGGTATTATGTTAATACTGAATTTTAAATATAGTCACTGACCACTTGGTAATATGCTTAAGAGAGGTAATAAAGAGGTATTATATGAATATTGCACTTATTGCACATGACGCAAAAAAAGAACTGCTTGTTCAGTTTTGCATTGCTTATTGCGGAATTATGAGCAGGCACGATCTGTGCGCCACCGGAACCACCGGCAAGCTTGTTCATGACGCTACCGGGCTGAATATCAACTGCTTTCTTTCCGGCAGCCAGGGCGGCGGCCAGCAGGTTGCAAGCCGTATTGCCTGCAACGAGATAGATTTGCTGATCTTTTTCAGAGACCCGCTCAGCCCCAAGCCGCATGAGCCCAACGATAACGATCTGCTCAGGCTTTGTGACGTTCACAATATTCCCTATGCAACGAACATTGCAACGGCGGAGGCGCTGATAAGAGGCGTTGAAAGAGGAGATTTTGAGTGGCGGGAGATCGTGAACCCGCGTTATAATTCCTGATTTTTATAACGGTGCCTGTAAGCAAACAGGTTGCCGCTGAAACTACGGGCAGGTGCAAACCCGCCCTGTTTTTGTGACGGAGATAATTTTATGGCACTTATAACAAAAGCTGTTAAGGGTACGAAAGATATTTTGCCCGCAGAAATTTACAAAAATCAATATATAGAGAGCACGGCGATAGACGTTTCCGAAAGATTCGGTTTTAAAGAGATACGCACGCCGGTTTTTGAGCATACAGAGCTTTTTCAGCGCGGCGTGGGAGATACGACGGACGTTGTTCAAAAAGAGATGTATACCTTTGACGACAAGGGAGGCAGAAGCATAACACTGCGCCCGGAGGGTACGGCAGGCGCTGCAAGGAGCTTCCTTGAAAACGGACTGAGCAACGAAACGCTGCCCCAGAAGGTATGCTACATAACCTCCTGCTACCGCTATGAAAAGCCGCAGAGCGGCAGACTGCGTGAATTCCACCAGTTCGGCGTTGAATGCTTCGGCGCGGATTCCCCGCTGGCGGACGCGGAGATCATTTCGCTTGCGGACACGTATTTTAAGGAGCTGGGCGTAAAAGACCTTTCACTTGAGCTCAATTCCATAGGCTGCCCGACCTGCCGCGCCGAATATCACAAGGCGTTGAAGGCGTATTTTGAAGACAGAAAGGACGAGCTTTGCGATACCTGTAAGGACAGGCTGGAGAGAAACCCCATGCGCATTCTGGACTGCAAATCGCCCGTTTGCAGCGAGATCGCAACGGGCGCGCCCGTTGTGCTGGATTATCTTTGCGACGAATGTAAAGCGCATTTTGAAAAAGTAAAAGCATATCTGAATGCGCTGAACATAGAATTCACGGTGAACCCAAGGATCGTCCGCGGGCTGGATTATTACACGAAGACCGTATTTGAATTCGTTTCAAATTCCATAGGCGCGCAGGGCACCGTATGCGGCGGCGGCAGATATGACGGACTGATCGAAGAGCTTGGCGGTCAGAAAACGCCGTCCCTCGGCTTCGGGCTGGGGTTGGAGAGGCTTTTGCTGCTTATGGAGGCGCAGGGCTGCGAATTTCCCAAGGAGGAAAAGCCCGATCTGTTTATCGCCGCCATGGGCGAAAAGGCGCAGCTCAAAGCCGTAGAGATCGCAAAGGACATGCGCGACGAGGGCTTTACCTGCCTTTATGACATCAACGGCAGAGGGCTGCGGGCGCAGATGAAATACGCGAACAAGCTTGGGGCAAAATACACCGTTGTGCTCGGCGAGGACGAGGTCAGCGGCGGCATAGCCAAGCTCAAAAATATGGAAAGCGGAGAAGAAACGGAAATCGCGCTCCAGACCTTTGTGAGCGGCTTTTACAGCATATCGCTTGAAAAAGAGCTTGACGACCTTACCATAAACGGAGAGGAATTTGACTTTAAAACCCTTTTCGGGGTGGACAATAAAGAATAATTGCGGAGAATTAAAATGGACACGATCAAAGGACTTAAAAGAACGGATTACTGCGGCACACTGCGGCTTGCAGACTGCGGCAGAGAGGTCACCCTTTTCGGCTGGGCACAGCGCCAGAGGGATCTTGGCAACCTGATATTTATTGATCTTAGGGACAGAACCGGCATTATCCAGCTTTCTTTCAGTGACAAAACCGGCAGGGATGTATTTGAAAAGGCGCAGAGCGTTAGGAGCGAATACGTGCTTGCCGCCGTAGGCACGGTAGTGGAAAGGGAGAGCAAAAACGCCGAACTCCCCACCGGGGAAATAGAGATAAATGTGAAAGAGCTGCGAATCATCAGCAAAGCGCAGACCCCCCCGTTTGAGGTCTCAAAAGCGGACGAGGTCGGCGACGAGACCGCCCTTAAATACCGCTATATCGCGCTCAGAAATGAAAAGCTTACAAAAAATATCCTGATGCGCCACAAGATAGCGAAGATCGCGCGCGAGTATTTTTATGATAACGATTTTGTTGAGATCGAAACACCGATGATGATCAAATCCACGCCGGAGGGCGCAAGGGACTATGTTGTGCCCAGCAGGATACACAACGGCAAATTCTACGCCCTGCCGCAGAGCCCGCAGATCTATAAGCAGCTGCTTATGATTTCCGGCTTTGACAGATATATCCAGCTTGCAAGATGCTTTAGGGACGAGGATCTGCGCGCAGACCGCCAGCCGGAATTTACACAGATAGACCTTGAGATGAGCTTTGTGGATACGGACGATATCATGGACACGGCTGAGGGCTTTATCAAAAAGCTTATGAAAGAAACGATAGACGTTGATATTGAGCTGCCGCTGCCGAAGATGACCTTTGCAGACGCGATGAACAAATACGGTTCCGATAAACCGGACACCCGCTTTGACATGCTGCTGCAGGATATAAGCGAATGGGCGGTCAAAACGGATTTCGGCGTGTTCAAGAGCGCCGTTGAGGACGGCGGCACCGTTCGCTGCATCGTTGCAAAGAACGCCGCGGCTGTTTACAGCAGAAAGAAGATCGATAAACTTACGGAATATGCCAAGGGCATCGGCGCAAGGGGGCTTGCCTATATCAGATGGGCGGATGACGCCCCCGCCTGCTCCTTTGCAAAATTCCTGAAAGACGGTGAGCTGGATGCGCTGCTTGATCTTACCGGCGCCGAAAAGGGCGACTGCGTATTTATCATAAGCGGCAAAACGGCGCTTACGCTTTCCGTATTGGGCGCGCTTCGCCTTGCCGTTGCCAAAGAGTTGGACATGATACCCGAGGGCAAGTGGAACTATCTTTGGATCACGGAAATGCCGTTTTTTGAGTATGACGAGGAAAGCGGCGAATGGGTAGCCATGCACCACCCGTTTACAATGCCGATGGAGGAGTGCATTCCGTACCTGGATACGGATAAGGCAAAGGTGCGCGCAAAGGCGTTCGACCTTGTTTTAAACGGAACGGAGCTCTCCTCCGGCTCCATGAGAATTACCGACTGCGAGCTGCAAAACAAGATGTTTGAACTGCTTGGCATGACGCAGGAGGAGATAGACGCAAAATTCGGCTTCCTAGTTGAGGCGTACAAATATGCCTCTCCCCCGCACGGCGGAATGGGCATAGGGCTTGACAGGCTTGCCATGCTCATCTGCACAGCGGACAGCCTTAGGGACGTTACGGCGTTCCCGAAAGTACAGAATGCAAGCGAGCTTATGAGCGGCGCACCTACTTATATTGACGATATTCAGCTGGGCGAGCTTGGCATAAAACTTGCAGAGGAAAAGAGCAAAAACGATGAGTAACTTTTTTGCAATGGTGAGCCGCATGCGGCTTATAGACCGCTGGGCGCTCATGCAGAATACCGCAGAGGAAAATATAGCCGAGCACAGCCACAACGTTGCCGTTATCGCGCATGCGCTGTGCGTTATAGGAAACAAAAAATTCGGCAAAACCTACAATGCCGAAAGATGCGCGCTGCTTGCGCTTTATCACGATACTACGGAAGTGATAACCGGCGATATGCCCACCCCGGTAAAATACGGCAGCGAGGAAATGAAAAACGTTTACAAAAATGTGGAGGCTCTTGCCGGCGAGCGGCTGCTTGCCATGCTGCCGGAGGAATTCAGGGCGGACTACGCGCCGCTGTTTGAAAAGCAGGAGAACGACAAAGAGCTGTGGAAGCTCGTAAAAGCGGCGGATAAAATAGACGCACTGATCAAATGCATCAACGAAACGCGCATGGGCAACCGCGAGTTTGAAAAGGCGCTGGACGCGCAGGAAAAGCTGATAGATGAGATCAATATGCCGGAAGTGGACTATTTTAAAAAAGAATTTCTGCCGGCTTATTACCTCACGCTGGACGAGCACACAAAGCGGTGATATGAGATCACCGCTTTTACACATTAATAAATATTCAGAGGTGTTTATAATGGATACGCTTGAAGCGATCAAAACAAGAAGAAGCACAAGAAAATACAAGAGCGACCCGGTTCCGCAGGAACTGCTGGACAAGATCATTGAGGCAGGTCTGTACGCGCCGAGTGGCATGGGCAGGCAGGCAACGATCATACTTGCTGTTACCGACAAAGCCATGCGGGATAAGCTTTCCGCCATGAACGCAAGGATCATGGGCACAGACAGCGACCCATTTTACGGCGCGCCGGCGGTGCTGGTTGTGCTTGCAAAAAAGGACTGCCCCACCGGCGTCTATGACGGCAGCCTTGTCATGCAAAATCTGATGCTTGCCGCGCACGAGCTTGGGCTTGGCAGCTGCTGGATCCACCGCGCGAAAGAGGAATTTGAACTGCCGGAGGGCAAAGAAATTCTGAAATCTTTAGGCATTGATGAAGCGTATGAGGGAATCGGCCACTGCATCGTAGGCTATGCGGACGGCGATACCCCCTCCCCCGCCGAAAGAAAAGAAAACAGGGTATTTTATATAAAATAAAATATTATTTTGAGCAAAAAAGCGCCCGGCAGGATTTCAGATCCGCCGGCGCTCAGCGTGTAGAAAAAGGTGTAAATTCAGAAAAATGGGCAGTCCTACACGCTGAGGAGACTTCGAGAAATCGAGCTGAATTTCGTTTTTCGCGAGTGGGTGCCGTACATATAAGCTGGCGAGAGCCGAATACGATATGGTTTTAACCGGCTGCTTTCCGTCTGTGCTGCGTTAAAAATCTCGGTATACAGTAGTATACCATCGATTTTATGCCTTGCCCAATCAAAAATCAGCTCGGTTAAAACTGCAGGGCACTGAAAATGATGGCGGCGTGGATGAATTTTTGCTTTTGAAACGGCAGATGTGC
>OIXS01000288.1_pt1 | contig 33583 bp, 29 predicted proteins | sample 1587841 | NCBI WGS metagenome assembly OIXS01 (sample SAMN03283254) | human gut metagenome | biome: human-associated habitat; material: feces | host: Homo sapiens | place: USA | collected 2013
TAGGCCGTTGATGTCCGCTCCGGCGTTGAGCACATTGTCCCGTGCTGCCAGCAGGGGCCAGTAATCCATGCTCGTATCGTTGTGAATATGTCCGTGGATCATATAAGACCTTTGGGCGTGCTTCCACGTGACCATGGGATAGTGGCACAGGGTCAGGGCGTGCTGCCCGTCGGTGGTTTCCAGAAACTTGTCAATGCTTTCAAAATATCTCGAAATATCCGCCTTTGTCATCCATGAGCCGTCGTGATTGCCCACGATCAGGCGCTTTTTACCCTTGAGCCGCTTTAAAATTTCTTCAAAATTGACCGACCGAAAAAACATATCGCCAAGGATATATACTGTGTCGTTGCCCTTTACACGGCTGTTCCAGTTTGCAATCAAAGCCTCGTCCATCTCTGCGGCGCAGGAGAAGGGACGGCCGCAAAAGCGGATGACGTTTTCGTGCCCGAAATGGGTATCCGCAGTAAAATAAATCATTTTGCTTTTCTCCTTCCTCCAAATAAAAACAGAGCTGCCGAACACGACAGCTCTGCACGATCCTGAAATCTCTTCAATTACCGTTTTCGTCTGCGCCGTATGCGTAAAAAGTCCCTATGCAGTTTTAACCCGGATTCCACGGAGGACAATCCGAGCGTAATGAGATTCGATTTTAAAATGATCGTATGCAGCATCGTTTTTCCTCCTTCGGGCAGTTAGTTGTAAGGGATATGATACACGGTTTTGGGTTGTATGTCAAATGTGCGTCTTACGCCGCCTTGCTCAAGTCAATGTAACTGGATAGACGGCTCTTTCACGCAAAGTACAAATACCTCTGAATGAAACCTGCAAAATCCACGATAAATCGGCAAAAAACATTGATTTTCTTCTCAGTTTGCTGTATAATTATGCTGTGTTTTTATATCTACCCGAAAGTGAGGGCGAAAAATGGATTTGAATGTAGAACGCTGGTGCTCGATGAAGGAGATTTGCGAATACCTTGGCGTCAGCCGGGACACGGTGCTCGCATGGATCGAAAAAAGAGAAATGCCCGCCACGAAAATCGGCAGGCTGTGGAAATTTAAGATAAGCGAAGTGGACGCTTGGATGAAATCCGGCGTTGCGGCGGAGAAATAACGGAGCACATGATGGACGAACAGAGATTGAAAGCCTTTGAGGATATGCTCGCCGCTATTCTCAGACAGTACGACGATACGACGGAAAAGATGGCGAAGCTCAAAGCCGAGGGCAAGGAGAAAACCGTCACCTACCGCCAGCTTTTTGCCAATAAACTGCAACTTCAGGCGATGTTGAGTTATTATAGGACTTACGGACTTGTTGGTGAAAGAAGCTAATAATTAAAGCATGGCAAATCAATTAAAGGATTTACCATTGAGTAAGGAAGAGAAAATGAAACCATACAAATTCAAATTTATAGATTTATTTGCAGGCATAGGTGGATTTCATCAAGCCATGCGATATCTTGGCGGAGAATGTATCATGGCTGCCGAAATAGATCAGGAATGTGTTAATACCTATAAGGCAAATTTTCATGTTAAAAAAAATAGTATTTGGGGTGATGTGAATGACATTGCACCTGAAAGTATAGAACCTTTTGATGTTCTATGTGCAGGATTTCCTTGTCAACCATTTAGCAAAGCTGGAGCACAAAGGGGATTTACCGATGAAGTTCGTGGCAATTTGTTTTATAAAATTATGGAAATTTTGGATGGACATCCCGAAGTGAAATTTGTAATTTTAGAAAATGTACGTAATTTAGCTGATAAAACAGAAAATTGGGATGTTATTACCACTGAATTGATGAAGCGTAATTTCTATATTACTGAAGATCCGATTATACTCTCTCCTTCTGATTTTGGAATCCCGCAAATTAGAGAACGTGTGTATATTTTAGGTATACGTAAAGATATCCGCAATAATCAAATTTTGACAAACGGATATATTCACCGTATTGACCTAAATTTAGATAAGCACTTCAAAAAATGTAAAATGGGCGATGCGTGGAAAATTTTAGAAGATGATGTTGATGACGAATATATCATATCTGATGAGCAAGAACTAATGATTAATGCTTGGGATGAACTTCGTTTATCAACTGGGATAAAAACAATTGGTTTCCCCCTTTGGTTAGATAGTTTTGGAATAGGAGAAAAAGATAGTGATTTAGTTTTTTCAAATCAAGGATATGAAAATATGCCTAAATGGAAACAGAATTTTCTTCGACGTAACAGAGAGTTTTATATTAATAACCAACAGTTTATTGATGAATGGGTAAATAAATACGATATGTGTAATCGAATAAAGCTATATAAAAAATTTGAATGGAATTGTGGAGAAGATGTTTCTGATATGAAGGGGGCGCTAATCCAAATTAGGCAATCCGGTATAAGAGCCAAACGGCCAACATTTTACCCATCATTAGTCGCAATAGTCAACACACCTATAATATGGGATAAAAGGAAGCAGCACTATAGGAAAATAACACCTCGAGAAGCGGCAAATTTACAAAGTTTCCATAAAAAGTACAAGTTTCTTGGAAACGATAAAACTATATATAGACAACTCGGAAATTCTGTAAATGTAAGAATATTAAAAATCCTAGGTGAGAGCCTTTTTAGTCTTGCTGTTAAGGGATGGGATGGTGATGAACTTGAGTAAGAAAATAAATATCCGACCTACTAGCAGTGTTTACGCTACATATAAGCGTTTAAGTTATCAGCCTTGGACGGCAATTGCCGAATTTGTTGATAACTCTACCCAAAGCTTTTATGATCATAAGGACGAACTTATGTCGCAAAAATATGCCAAGGGTCTTAATATTACCATTAAATATGTTGAAGATACTATCGAGGGTGATCGATTAGAGATTATCGATGATGCCTATGGTATGGAATGGGAAGATTTTCAGAGAGCCGTTGTACTCGATCGTCCGCCACAGAATACTTCTGGTAGAAATGAATTCGGAATGGGCTTAAAAACAGCAGCTTGCTGGTTTGGCTCGTTATGGTCAGTTGAGTCCACGCAACTGAACTCAACCACAAAATATTACACGGAGATCAATGTTGATGAACTAGGAAAATATAAAACAGAAGAAATAAATGTTAGAGAAGAAACTGTAAGTAAGAAAGATCATTTTACTAAAATAGTAATCAGAAAATTAAATAAACGTATTGTTGGTCCAAGAACTATCGGAAAAGTAAAAGATTTACTCAGCAGCATCTATAGAGAAGATTTACGTACAGGATTGGTGAGGATAACCTATAACGGCAGTACTCTACAATTCAAAGAGGCTCCTGTATATGTTGATGAAAATTCTAAAATATGGGAAAAAGATATCTCTTTTACCGTACAACACGAGGGAAAGGAATTATCAGTTAAAGGATTTATAGCAATTAGAATACCTGGTAGCGTTAAAGACGCTGGCTTTACACTCATTAGGCGAGGTCGTGTTATTGTCGGAGGTTCAGAAAAGAACTATAGACCAACAGAGTTATTTGGAGATGCAAATTCTTATGCTTGGCAGCGTATGTACGGCGAACTACATATGGATAATTGGCCGGTTACACAGGCTAAAGATGGCTTTGACTGGCATAATAGCGGACTAGAAGAAGCATTTATTGACGAACTAAGCAAGTATACGCAGGATTACAGAAAGAAAGCTGAAAATATCAGAGTTAGAGAAAAACTTAATACACAAGACCTTGTAGAAACAGCAACCAAAGGCTTAATCGAATCAAAAACAGTAGAAAATGTAAAAATTGAGATAGTAGACCGTGAACCCTTAGGTGCTGATACACCTACAAATATCCCAACTCTAAATCCTGAACAGGAACATACCAATGAACCTCAAGATAGTCAGCAAGACCATATGGAAACAAATAACACTTCTCAGGGTATATCATCGCAAACTCAAAACGGCGGTAATGTCCAACTGGAAGGAGGAAAACAAATTAACTATGCTTTTACATATAAGCATTCTGATTATAAGTTCCATATAATTCTTGAAATGAATGATCCTGCAATGGATTGGCTTTTAATCGAACGATTAACAGATACTGAATATAATCTTTTTATCAATATGCGTCATTCTTTCTTTAAGCCTTTGATAGACAAAAGCGAGTTTTTGCCTATTATGATGAGGATGTCCATAGCATTAGCATTAGCAGAAATTGATTTAATGGTCACATCGCATGACGGAAGAATTGAGCCCAGCGCAATCAGATTGAAGATGAATGAAATATTAGAAACTGTACGTAAAGGAGAAGAGGAACTTTGAGTAGCGATTGGTTATCTGTAACAGATAGTGAAGTTGTAATGCCGTGGATCATTGATATTGACGGCTTTTTTAGAAAAAGTGTCGAGAACCGTATGCTTGCTGATAATATGACCAAAGAAGCTATCGATTCAATTTTCAATAATGCAGTTCGTATTTTAGGACGATGCCCTAATCCTAATATTCAGGAAGAAATTGCTGAAACTGGTATTGTTATCGGCAAAGTGCAAAGTGGTAAAACCTCTAATTTTATTTCCGTTCTCGCACTCGCGTTTGACAACGGCTATGATATAGCAATTGTTTTAGGTGGTAACACCCTGAATTTGCTTAAGCAGAATGCGTCTCGCATTTCTAGCGCATTCAGTGTCGATACCGAAAAGCTAACAGTGCTTAAAACCAACGATAATAAAACCCTCATCAACCCGGCAAGGATCAAAGATTTTATTGAAAATGGTCGTAAAGTCATTATTGTTGGATTAAAACACAATAAGCACATTGATCAAATCGCAGAGATATTTAATAATGAATTTTTGGCAGATAAATCAGTCCTCATTATCGATGACGAAGGAGATCAGGCCACTCTTAATACTCGTGCTTATCAACAGTCGATCAGCACTACATACGCCTCCGTCCTCAATTTAAAGAACAAATTAAAAAGTCATTGTTTTTTATCAGTAACTGCTACTCCACAGGCCAATATTCTGATTGAAGCATTTGACACTCTATCTCCTGATTTTGGCGAGTTAGTATATCCTGGTGAAGGATACTGCGGTTTGCAGGAATTTCATGCTGAGAACGCGGATAAGTATATTAAGGAGATTCCAGAATCAGAGCCTAATTTACTGGACGATATGGGTGTACCCGAGTCAGTTTACCAAGCTATGGCGCTTTTCTTTGTGGGTAACGCTATTAGAAGAAGTCGTGGTGATATGGGAACCCATGCGATGCTGATTCATCCCAGTCAGAAAAAATTTGATCATAGAATTGTTGAGCAGAAAATCCAAAGCATTCTTGATGAATGGAAATCAAAGGCAAAAACATATTTAGCAGGTAGAAGGGATATTTCGTATAACTCCTTAAGAACGCTACTGCAATCAGCATATGATTCTTTTGTTTCAGATGGTGTCATATGTCACCCTTTTGATGATCTTGAAAATCAAATTTTAGACAGAATCAAGCAATGCTCCCCGGTTCTTGTATGCAATAGTGATGAAAATGCTAGTGAGAATGCCGAACTTTATAAAACTAATATTTTTGTGGGTGGGAACCTTGTTGAAAGAGGTATTACATTCAAAGGGTTGGCTGTTACTTATATTACTAGACGTGCAAAAGGCAAAAGCAATGTAGATAATACAGAACAGCGTGCCCGTTGGTTTGGATATAAAGCGAAATATCTTGATGTATGTAGAGTGTTTACCACAAAAGATATTAAAGATGATTTTTCAAGCATACTAGAGCACGACGAAGATATGTGGGCTTCTATAGAGCGAGCTCAGGAACGTGGTATTCCATTTAAAGATATGCCCAGAATCTTCAAACTGGCTCGTAGCGCATATCTTAATCTTACAAGGAGAAATGTTGCTCGCACAGAAAATTTTGCACTTTCCGAGTGGAAACCGCAAAGATATTTTACGGCAAACGATCAGATAGTATCACAAAATACCGCTGCAATTGCGGATTACAGAAATAAGTATGAGAAACTGTTGATCGAGCAGAAACATAATAGTGTCCAGGTTCATAGAGTGCTTCAAAATCAACGCTTTGAACAGGTTTATAAAGAACTAATATCAAAAATGCAATTTGCAAGCAATGAAGTTCTTGATAGTAAGTACTTTGCAAAACTAAACGACGCCCTTATAAAACTTAAACTCGATATCCCTGTTGATGTGTATTGGATTAGAGATATTGATCACTCAACTCGTAAAATCAGTGAAGATTACTCAATCCAACAGTTGTTTCAAGGTCGAAATCCCAATACTTCTAGCCCAATGTATTATGATGGTGACCGTAGTTTAGCTGATAAAGAACCTGAGCACATGCAACTTCAAATTCACTTTGTAAAGCCTACTAATATGTCAGAAATAAGTTATTATGCACCTGCATTGGCTTTATATGTTCCGGAAAGTTGCGCAGACGCATTATCTAAATTGGTGGTGAGATCAAATGGATAGTAAAACAATTTTTGAAAAGCTTAGTGGCAAATCTGATGTTTCACAAACATATGAAGTTTTTTCCGTAGACAATAGTTCATGCTATTTTGGCAAAGACAAGGATAATAATATAGTATTTATGATTCCATCCAAAATGCCTAAAATAGCTCCTATCTATCAAGAAACAAAATCACTTAGATTTGTATTCAACAAAAAGTGTACGTTTAGAAGTGATGATGAAGAGAAAATCGAGGTCGTTCACTTGCTTACTTGTAAAGAAAAAAATGAAGATAAGATAATGGCTTTTATTAGACTTACAAGAGCCTTTGCTCAAGGTGAGAGAGACAATGATCAGTTATACTTATCAAAATTGTTTTCTTCGATTTCTTCTCTTTTTGATAGGCGAAAACAAGTATCTGAGATTGAACTTCAAGGATTATATGCTGAATTATATGTAATGCTTTACTTTTATAATGCGGGATGTGATATATCTAAATGCTGGCAGTCTAAAAATATGATGAAGTTTGATTTTTCTATTAACGAAAATAAACGGATGGAAATTAAATCTACCATAAAGACCAGTAGGACACATCATTTCAAACACGATCAACTGCTGAGCGAACTTTATGATATACGAATTGTGTCGGTAATGCTTCAGAAAAATGATTATGGTGAGTCTCTTGGTGAATTAATCGAACAGATTCGAGACAAATTTGCAGATAATTATGCTTTATTAATTCATATTGAATCAACTATATCTCAAATCAATAGTGAAGAACTATATCAAATAAAATACGACAGCACATATACTAAAACAAATTTACGATTCTACAATGCAAAAGATATCCCGCACTTTAATGAGAAAACTCCGGACGGTGTTTTCAATGCAGAATATGATTGTGCTCTTGACACATCGCCAACAATAAGCGCACAGGAGATGATTTCTTGGCTTACGGAGGTACAATATGTTTAAAACTTATAATTTATTTAACCATAGGAATATAAATGACCTAGTTCCTGAAATAATTTATTATTATTTATTTCAAGGCCTTAGTTTAACTGCAATAGAAGTAAAACTTTTTAGAACTGAAGATTACCATGGATGGTTGAGCAAGACCTTTCTAAATTATTATGGCATTGATACAGAAAAAGAAAATAAGGGGATATATGCAAATAAAACTGTTCCTGAAGTGGTTAATGAACTCTATAAGAGTTCGGAAATTGCACATATTCGGGTTGCTAAACTTCTAAAAGAAAAATATTTATAAGAATAAATGTAAACGCCTCCTTTGATCCCTAATGGTATCAAAGGAGGTTACTTTTCGAATGTGAAATTTTCACTTTCATATGGCTGAGCATAGAAGCTTTCCTTACACCTTACCCACAATATCCTCATACCTCACCAGCGTCACATTCCCCATCTCACTTGCCCGATCGGTGCAGCCTTTGGTAAAGCCGGTTTTGGCAAAGAGGTAGTAGTGGACATTCTTATAGGGGAACAGCTCGCTGCGCTTTACAAGGGTTTCCAAAACGCCGAGGTCAACTTTCTCATTCGTCCATTTACACTCCCCGAAAAGGGCGGTGTTTTTATCCTGTTCGGCGAGGATATCAATTTCCGCCTGACGCTTTTCTTTGGGATCGTTGCCCCACCAGCGACCGAGCGAGGAAAACTCCACCGGGCACTTGCCGGAGAGCAGCAGCTTCCAGAGATACTGCTTGCAGATTTCTTCAAACACCTTGCCCATATAGTCGGACAGATGCGGCTCGATGCGCTTGTATGCCAAGTCGGCAGCGCCACGGGCGATGATCGAATTGTTTTCCGGTACAAAACGATACCAAAAGCGGAACATATTGTCCGCAATCGAGTAAATCGCTTTTCGGGACGCCCTTTCCCCATAGGGCGTCTCTTTTTCGATAATGCCGAGGGAAATCAGGTTTTTCACATAGGCGGAGCAAATGTTGGTGCTTTCGCCGACCTTTCCGGAAATCTCCGACATACGGGAAGCGCCGGTGGCAATGGCCGTGATAATCGCATTGTAGAGCGCCGGTTCCCGCACCTCCTGTTTGAGAAGATTTTCCGGCTCTTCAAACAGGGCGGAGTTGGGATTCAGGAATGTGTTTTTAATATTGTCCTCAATGCTCAGCTTATCGCTCATCTGAAGCAGATACTGCGGCGTGCCTCCGACAATGCCGTACACATAGGCTTTCTCTTCATCGGTGAAATTTTTGAAATACCGGCAAGTCTCCTCGAAATCAAAGGGGAGAATTTTCATCTGCGCCGTCCGTCTGCCGTAAAGCGGCGCCTTGTAGGCGAGGACATGGTCTTCCATATAGGACATGGACGAGCCGCAGAGAATCAGCATCAGTTTAGAAGTATCCTTGTATTGATCAATCAAAAGCTGGATGGTGGAAGCGAGGCTTTTCGACGAACGGGCGACATAGGGGTATTCGTCAATGGCAAGAATAATCCGTTCCTTTTCGGACAGCTTGAACACATACTCCAAAGCCGCCTGAAAGGACAGGAAAGAAGTTTCGGCATCCATGCCGGTATGATAGCTCAAAATACTTTTGCTGAAATTTTCAAGATTTTGCTTGGCGTTGCTTTCAACGCCCATAAAATAGATGGCGTTTTTATCGTCAATAAACTGGCTGATCAGCGCCGTTTTGCCGACACGGCGACGACCATATATTACTACAAATTCAAACTTGTCCGATGCGTATAACTTATTCAGCGTCGCAAGTTCACGCTCTCTGCCGATAAACATGGATTACATCCTCCCATCTCAACGACACGCATTATTTCTAGTATAACTAAATACAGTATACCACAAAATTAAAATTAGTCAAGTACGATTCGGTAAAACACACTTGACTAATTTCTTTCTTGCTTTTTCTGTTGTTACGCAAAAATCAAGTCGGCATAAACGGTTTCCGCCGCACGGCTGCGGATGTTGTTCATTTTCTGTACCCACTCCGTTGGATTTTCCGCTTTCAGTTGTTCGGTCATGCCCTCAAGCTCGGCGTATTCCTTGACCAGGCGAAGAAAGAGGGATTGCGCCTCTTCCTCTATATCTGCGAGATGGGAGCGGAGCTTGCCAGAAGTGAGCAGATTGCAGTAGAGAATTTTATGGTGCTGCTTTAGATACCGCAGGCGGCGTTGTGCCCAGACGCCGATGGGGCGTTCATCTTCGGCGGGTAATGTAAGATCGGGCAGGCAATAATCACCCTGCATTGTGTATGTGCCGTCCATTTGTTCAAATATTGTTTTAGCCATAATGTAAAACCTCCTTTGATACCGTTATTGTACCAAAGGAGGTTTTGCTTTACGAATGTGCGATTTTTAAAATTATAGTTTCTACCAAAACTCTCTTTTTCTATTGGAATAGTTGACTTTTCATCGTATGGTATATATAATTTGAATTGTAGGATATGTTAAATTTGAATCAGTTTGTATGCCGGATCGACGAGAAATTCCAAAGAACAACCGGGTTCGAAACGCCTACGATGAAAAAATTGTAATTCTGAGATACTATCAACATCGATTGAAATTCTCGTTACGATGCTGAGAACCCACAAGATAGGCTCCGAGAGATATTTATCTCTTTTGAGGTGAGCCCAAGTTGCTGTATCAAAGCTTTACACCATACAACATTAGGCAACGGCTTCGGCTGATGTCTTTGTTGCTATGTGTGTAAAGTTTCGACTCGGATCGTTGATGCCTGTACACACATGGTTGTGTATGGGCTTTTATTTTGATCCGGGTTGGAGGTGATACAATGAAAATATGTAAATCCAATGCGTTGCGCCTGTGGGACGCATACTATGGCAATGTTCGTTTCGCAGAGGATTTCCATGGCAACCTAATGTGCAGAGACGGATATGGAAATGCAGATTACTGCGTTATTCGTTGGGGAAGGACGGTATATTGCGGTTGGAATATCCACCATATACTGCCCATTGCTTGTGGAGGTACCAACGAAAAGCAAAATCTGATTTGTACAAATATCTATACCAATGATATGGCGGAAGATAAAATTACATATTGGATTGATGATTGCCTGTATCAGGTTCAACGCATATATGGTACACGAGAACATGAAATTGTTAAATTGAATTAGGAGGTCAAATATGGGAAAAAGTGTTTTTGACTACAATGACGGTGATTTTATCTTTTCTACATCTTCTTTGGGATTTGATTCCGACGGAAATATGATGATGCATTTAGGAGACAACATGGCGCTGGAAGTGGATTCCGGAGAACTTCACATAGTTTCTTCGTGGGAGAACGAAGAATAACGTGCTTTCATATTAAAGTATCAGCCGCCTCGAAAGGGACGGCTGATACTTTAATATTTTTTCTCCGCACCTCCTTCGCTGTCTGCTGTGTGCAGGTCACGGATTTTCCGCCAGCTGGAAAAGCCTTGCAGGGTACGGATGTGCCACGGCGATTTGCGGGTGATGGTGCGGAAGTAGGTAGAGCAGAAGAACTCACCAAATAGACCTTCGGAATATGGTTGACATTGTTTTTTCGGAAAGACTTGATGTGCCCCTGATTGCACCAGTTGTTGATAGCGGTTTTTCCGTAGCCGGTGATTTTGGAGACCATCTGGGTGGTCAGTACATCGGGATAGCCGGAGAGCAGCTCGGTATAATACAGCCGCAAATGCTCCTGCACGATTGGGGGAACTTGTTTCTCCATCTGGACAGTATAATCACCTTTGTACCAGCCCGCCGGGGCGGAGTAGCTTTCGGGGAACACCTTGCGGTTTTCCAGATAGGCAATCACATCCTCTTTCTTGATTTTGTAGCAGCGAGTTTTCCTGCCCGTGTACTCGCAGGGGATTTTCCCGCTTTGGAGCAGATACAGGGCGGTGGATTTGCTGATGTGGCAAATTCGATACAGCTGATCCTTCGTGATTATATCGGGAACGGCGTCCCAGTTGATTGCGTTTTCTTTCATGACAATACACCTCATATCTTGGTAAGCTTTGCCGGCATTCGAACTGTCCGTGTATTGCCTTTTGATTTTTGTTCTTTCCGTTCTTTCCGCAGTTCTTTCCAAAAGCGGAAAAATCGCTGATTGGAACCGATGGGCGATTTCTCAGTGTTTTCGGGCGATTTCTTCAAAAAATCCAGATTTCATGCGGGTTTGTAGGCGTACAAGGCTGACTGAAACTGACAGAAGAAACCATGTAATTAACAGACGGCGATAAAACTCGAAATCAGTTAGGGAGCAATCCCCCGCGAGTTCGAATCTCGCCGTCTCCGCCATAAAAAAACAGGTGCACTTTTGTGTGCCTGTTTTTTTATAATGTGAGATTCGAAAAGGGCAATGCGCAGCATAGAAACAGTCCGGTGGACTTCGTCGGTGCAAGTTCCATATCACTCACCCCGCCGCAAGCGGCAGGTCTCACTCATTCCACTGCGCCTCCTCTTCCCAAAAAATCTATGATTTTTCGGGATCCCTAAAATGCCCGGGTGCGTGCCGCCGAGCGCAGAAGCGAAGCGGGCGAATCTCGCCGTCTCCGCCAGCGTCGTCACGGACTATGTATCGTTCGTGGCGGCTTTTTTATAAAAAAGCCACCCCTCGCTCACGCCGTCGCTCCTCCTTTCCCCAAAAGTTTTATTGAATAAAATTTTAGGTTATGCTACGATGATTAAGAGGTGATGTTCTTGAAGATCATTGATTCATATAACGAACTTTTTAGCTGCTATGAAAACGGCGTTTTTATCAAAAAACGTTGGGAAGATTACGTTGAGAATGTTTATCCCGGCTTGAAAACACTTATTGAAAACGACAGCGCCAGACTTTTTGAATACAAAGACAAAGCCTTTTCTGTTCTGAACGATGTTGTCAAAAAGTTTGAACTTTCAGAAAGAGCACATAGATCTTTTATTAAAGCAACGGAAGATCTGGGTGAAGAAATTTTACATAAATTTAAATTAGATTTAGATGTTACGGTCATATTTTATTTAGGCCTTTGCAATGCCGCAGGCTGGGCAACTGCCGTGAACGGGCATAAAGTTATTCTTATCGGTATAGAAAAAGTTGTTGAACTCGGTTGGTGCGGCGAAAAGGATATGAAAGCCCTTATCTATCATGAACTCGGACATATTTATCACGCACTTTTTGAACGCAAAAAACCTTTATTAACGAAAAAAGAACAAGGCATCCGGCAGCTATACCGAGAAGGCGTTGCGATGGTTTTTGAGCAGACACTTTGCGATGATGAACGGTTTTTTCATCAGGATAAAGACGGCTGGCTTGAATGGTGCAGAGAAAATGATGAACTGATAAAAGCGGAGTTCCTTAACAGACTGAAAAACCGCCAAAGTGTGCAGGATTTTTTCGGCGACTGGCGCGCATTTATGGGGCGCTGTGATGTCGGCTATTATCTTGGCGCCGTGTTTGTGAGATACCTGATGAAAGACCGCTCTTTGAAAGCTGTTGCCGCAATGAAATTAAGTGAGGTCTTGAAGCTTTTTTATGAATTTGTCGGGCAGTGAGGCTTATCTTTTTTTGCAATGCAGAAAATTCTTTTCCGCTTCGCTCCAGTTTATGATTTTATACCAGTTATCTATATAATCCGATCGTTTATTGAAATAATTGAGGTAGTATGCGTGCTCCCATACATCCAGGGCGAGGATCGGGCAAAAGCCCTGCTCAACGGGACTGTTTTGGTTGGGCGTTGTCATGATCCGAAGCCCGCAGCGCCCGTAAACGAGCCACGCATAGCCGGAGCCGAAAACGGAAAGCGCGGCGTTTTTAAACAGTTCATAAAAATTCTCCATACTGCCGAAGCGGCAGACTAATTCTTTGGTCAGGTTCGGTGCGCTGCCGGGATCGGAGGACGGGGACAGCCCGTTGAAAAAGAACCTGTGGTTATAAACGCCGCCGGCATTGTTTATGACGCCGGTTTGGATTCGTTTGGGGAATTTGCCGGAATTTCTGAGCAGCTGCTTCAAGGTCATGTTTTTAAGCGCGGGTTCGTTTTTAAGCGCGGCATTCAGATTGTCGATATAAGTCTGCAAATGCCTGTCGTGGTGCAGGTGCATCGTTTTTTCGTCTATATACGGCTCCAGCGCGTCATAAGCATACGGCAATGGCTGATTTATAAAAGGATAACGGCAGTTTTCCATAATTACGCTCCTCAATCGTTTTTTACCATAGTATGCCGCTCAAAAAATATTGCCAATGGAATAAGCTGCCGCAGCGGAGATATGAAACGGCGGCTGTGCTGAAAGTAAGTGTATATATAAAAAGACAGCGCCCGCCCGTTTGGGGGTGGAAGCTGTCTTTTGTTCTTTCTATGGTATATAAAGCGTTATTTTTCCGCGCCGAAAAATGCCTGCGCAAGGCGTACGGTCTCCATGGCGTCCTTTGCGTAATGATCTGCATGGATCATATCGGCGTAAGCCTGCGTAAGCACGGCGCCGCCGACGATCACTTTTGCGTCTGTATTTTTATGCAGCAGTTCTATGGTCTTTTCCATAGCCGGCACGGTGGTCGTCATCAGTGCGGAAAGCCCTACGAGCTTTGCGCCGCTCTCCTGCACGGCTTTCAGCACGTCCTCCTCCGGCACGTCCTTGCCAAGGTCGATCACGTCAAAACCGTAGTTGGAAAGCAGCACCTTTACGATATTTTTGCCGATATCGTGAATATCGCCGTGGACGGTTGCAAGCACGATCTTTTGCCCGCTCTCCTCTTTTTTGCCGCTTAATACAAGCTTTTCCTTGATTACGTCAAACGCCGCTTTGGCGCTGTCCGCGCTCATGAGCAGCTGGGGCAGGAAGATCCTGTTTTTCTCAAAGCCGTCGCCCACCTCGTCAAGAGCCGGGATAATATAGTTGTTGATCACGTCCAGCGAATCCAGCGTTTTGAGCAACTCTGCGGCGCATTTTGCCGCGTCCTCCTTTATGCCTTTTACGATCGCGGTGTGCAGCGTGGTCTCGCCTGCCGGTGCGCTCTGTTCCGGCACGGTAACGCTGTTAATATATTCGGTGCAGTTCTCGTCCAGCCCGCTCAGCGCGTTAAAGGAATAGTAAGCGTTCATCATGCTCTGTGAATTCGGATTTATAATGCCTGCCGAAAGCCCGCTCTGCAGCGCAAGCGTAAAGAACGCGGTGTTTATCGCGTCCCTTTTGGGCAGACCGAATGAGATGTTTGAAACACCCAGCACGGTATTCACGCCCAGCGTATTGCGGATATAGTCCACCGCTTTCAGCGTTTCTTTTCCGTTGGAAGAATCGGTGCTGATCGTCATTGTAAGCGCGTCCACGATCAGATCCTTTTTCTCTATGCCGTATTCGGCGGCAGTGTTTATGATTTTTTCGGCGATCTTGATTCTGCCCTCGGCGCTTTGGGGAATACCGTTTTCGTCAAGACAGAGGCAGACGACGATGCCGCCGTACTTCTTCGCAAGGGGGAAAACGGCTTTCATATTCTCCGCTTTGCCGTTTACGGAATTGATCATCGGTTTGCCGTTATAGATGCGCAGCGCGCGTTCCAGGGCGGCAATGTTGGAAGTGTCTATCTGAAGCGGCGCGGGTATAATGCCCTGCAGGCTTTTTACAGCCGTCTCCATCATCTTGACCTCGTCTATCTCCGGCAGGCCGACGTTTACGTCAAGGATATGCGCGCCGGCGTCCGTTTGGGTGAGGCCTTCTTTTATGATATATTCAATATCGTTCCTGCGCAGGGCTTCCTTAAACAGCTTTTTGCCTGTGGGGTTTATGCGTTCGCCGATGATCACGGGCTTTTTGCCGAGCGCAACGGTTTTGCTGTAGGAGGAAACGAAAGAATAAGCTTTCTTTTCCGGAACGTTTGCCGGAATATTGCGGCATGCCTCTATCATCGCCTTTATATGCTCCGGCGTGGTGCCGCAGCAGCCGCCGAGGTAGGATACGCCGATATCGGCAGCTTTTTTCATATCCCGCGCAAAATCCGCAGGGGATACGTTGTATACTGTTTTGCCGTTCACGCTTTCGGGCAGACCGGCGTTGGGCTGCACGATAACGGGCAGGCTTGTCCATTTTCTGATCTCTTCCACAAGCGGCAGTGTTTCGGCAGGGCCGAGGCCGCAGTTGAAGCCGATCGCGTCAACGCCAAGCCCCTCCAGCATTGTTACCGCCGTTTTTACGTCCGCGCCGGTGAGCAGCCTGCCTTTTTCGTCAAAGATCATGGTCACGAAAACGGGCAGGGCGCAGTTTTCCTTTGCGGCAAGCGCGGCGGCTTTTATTTCATACGTGTCGCTCATTGTTTCTATGAGCACGATATCGCTGCCGTCCTTGCCCGCGTTGATCATCTGGGCAAAAATGTCTACAGCCTCTTCAAAATCCAGTTCGCCCATGGGCTTTAAAAGCTTGCCGGTGGGGCCGATGTCCAGCGCAACCTTTTTGCCCGTGCTTTTTGCAAGGCGCACGCCGGCACGGATGATCTCTTCCGGCTCCTTGATTTTTAAACGGTTTGCGCCGAACGTATTGGTCGTTATATACTCGCTGCCCGCCGCCGCATACGCGCGGTGAACGGCAAGCACTTTCTCGCTGTCTGTAATATTAAGCAGTTCGGGCAGCTCGCCGGCGGCAAGCCCGGCGCTTTGCAGCATGGTGCCCATACTGCCGTCAAAAAACTGAATATCCATATTTTTATCCCTCCGCAGGCTCTATGCCCGCAAACGCAGTAACGGATTTTGTGGGTATCATCTGGCAGGTGCTGCTGAGCGTGATGCCGCAGCGTTTGGTTATATCCGCCATCGCAAAAAGCTTTTTCTGCTCCGTTATATCCAGGTCAAAATAGCCGGGTGAATATCTGCTGCGTGTTTTTACGCCCTCATTTTTTTCGATCTGCGCCTGTAATGCGTCGCACACCTCTTCTATCTTGGAGGCAAGCGCCGCCTGCATAACCAGCAGCATGGCGCCGTCTGCGGCGTATTTGCGCAGCAGCATATCGCCGTTTACGCCCACGGTTGCGGCCATTACCGCCACCCGGCGGCAGCCGGCAAGGTTCTCTGCAAGGCGGCGGCTCGTGAATTCAAATCCGCCCGCCGTAAGCGCTGTTTCGGTCACTTCGCAGTCAAATATCTTGTAAAGGCATTTGGGTTCGCACACCCGGTCTATCTCTTCCATAGCGGAATTGACCAGCCGCAGCAGGCGTTCATCGTCCACGCTGCTGTTTGTGCGCATATACCTCAATATCTCTTTTTTATCCATTTATAATTGCCGAAAGCCCTTTCATTATGGATCCTGCAACGTCCGGCTTATTCATCGTGTAGATATGAATATTGTTCTGCCCGTTTGCCATAAGGTCTATGATCTGTTCCGTTGCGTAGATGATGCCCGCCTGCTTCATCTTTGCCGGGTCATCGCCGAAACGCTCAAGGATCTTTTCGAATTTCTTTGGAAATTTACAGCCGGAAAGCTCCACGCTGCGCTTGATCTGCCCCGCGTTCGTGATCGGCATAATGCCTGCGATGATCGGCACGTTGATGCCTTTGATCAGGCAGTTTTCCTTAAAGCGGAAAAAGACTTCATTGTCAAAAAACATCTGCGTGGTGAGAAAATCAATGCCGCAGTCCACCTTTTCTTTCAGATGCTGTATATCCTCCACGCGGTCTGCGCTTTCTGGGTGGATCTCCGGGTAGCAGGCGCCGCCTATGCAGAATCCGCCCTTTTCCTTGATGACCTGCACAAGCTCGTAAGCGTGCTCAAAATGCTGCCCGTCCGGGAATTCAAAGCCCGCCGGTATATCGCCGCGCAGGGCAAGTATGTTTTCTATGCCGTTTGCTTTCCATTCGTCCAACACGCTGTCTATCTTATCCTTGGTGGAGGTAAGGCAGGTCAGGTGGGAAAGGGGGGTCACGCCGCTGTCCATGATCGCGCGGGCGATCTCCGTTGTAAAGCCGGTGCGCGTGCCCGCGGCGCCGTAGGTAACGCTCATAAAGGCAGGGCTGCTCTTTGCCATCTCCTGCACGACCAACCTTGTGTTTTCTATCTTGCTCCATTCCTTGGGCGGAAAAACCTCAAAGGAAACGGTAACCTCTTTTTCTTTCAGTATCTGTGCTATCTTCATATTGCGCACCTCCGCTTTAAACCAAACAAATCTAAATAATATATTATAGTGTAACAAATCGGCAGCGGCTTTTCAAGTTATAATTGGCGCAGCCGGGCGCGGTTCAGGCTGCGGGGCGGAAAGAAAAACATAAATTAAAAATCAGAAAACAAGAGAAAATATTACGAAAACAAGAGAAAACGAGAGTAACTGCTTATTTTTTTAAATTCGGTGTTGACTTCTTTAGCCCCTTGTGCTATTATAATGCGGCAAGTTAAAAAACGAATAACGCGTTTGGAGGTAAAGAAAATGTCAACATTTATGCCAAAGGCAGACGAGATCGAACGCAAATGGTATGTTATTGACGCCGCAGGCAAGCCCCTCGGCAGAGTTGCCGCTGAGGCCGCCGTTCTTCTTCGCGGCAAGCAGAAGCCCGTTTTCACACCCAATGTGGATTGCGGCGATTTCGTGATCATCATCAATACAGACAAGGCCGTTCTTACCGGCGATAAGCTTAACAAAAAGCTTTATCAGCACCACACCGGCTATATCGGCAATCTGAAAGAGGTAAAATACGGCACCCTTATGAAAGAAAAGAGCGATTTTGCTATGAAGCTTGCGGTAAAGGGCATGCTGCCGGATACAACGCAGGGCAGAAAGCAGCTCACAAGATGCCGCATTTTCAAAGGCGCAGAGCACAAGCATGAGGCACAGCAGCCCGTTGCTTGGGAATTCTAAGGGAGGTTAAGAGATTATGTACGAATCCAATCCATATTTCTACGGCACAGGCAGAAGAAAAGAATCCGTTGCCCGCGTTCGCGTATATGCCGGCACAGGTAAGGTTACCATTAATGACAGAGATATAGACGATTATTTCGGCCTTGATACTCTTAAGCTCATTGTTAACCAGCCGCTTGTTCTTACGGATACAAAAGAAAAGTTTGATATTGTTTGCCGCGTAAACGGCGGCGGCGTATCCGGCCAGGCAGGCGCAATCCGCCACGGTATCGCCAGGGCGCTCCTTCAGTATGATGAGTCCCTGCGTCCCGTTCTGAAGAAAGCGGGCTTCCTCACACGTGATCCGCGTATGAAGGAAAGAAAGAAGTACGGCCTCAAGGCTGCCCGTCGCGCGCCGCAGTTCTCAAAACGTTAATTACGTTTTGTTCCTGCGGATCCTCGCGGCACAGCCGCTGCGGTTGCAGCTGAAAATATGCCACCGGCATATTTTCCAAACGCTGCAACAGTTCTCCAAGAGATAATCTGCTGTTCAAGCTGGTTCAAAGAGGCAATTACATTTCTATTACAAATTACAGCTCCGTATTCGGCGGGGCTGTTTTTTGTGCTTTGAACTGTGTGAAGTCAAATTGGACGCGACTGCAGGGTCGGTACTTACATTAAATCGAAATTTCGTGCAAAAAAAGCCCGGGCGCTGTGCGCTCGGGCTAAAGTCTGTTCAAAATATCAATACTGTCCGCCATTCGGGCCCTGCGGGGGCTGGTTGCCGTAAGGCGGCTGTTGGGGCGGCTGCTGGGGAGGCTGCTGCCCGTCAAAACCGGTTCCCATCGGCTGTTGATACATTTGAGACGCAATCATCATTGCGTCATTTCCTATCTTTTTGGGAAGCTGAGTCTGCTTTACACAGCCCACGATCGCCGTGATGAACGGAATAAAGCATACGAACCAGCCTACGCAAAGACCGATGATCTTACCCGTCCAGTCTCCGTCTGAAAAACTGATGGAAAGTGCGCCGTTTACAACCATGCATGTAGCCTTGATACCCTGACCGAGACCAAGCAGCATATTTATGCCGCCGGTATCCTTATCAAAGGTCAATACCACGGAATTATTGAAATCCGCAACGGTAACGTTAAAGCCCTCCATTCTGTACTTTTCGGCAAGCTGACCCGCAAACATCTGCAGGTTGAAATCCGGTGGAACATTGAAAAAAACGGAATCTGCCATAATTTCTCCTCCTAAGCAATTATAGAATTATTTTATACAGCCAAACGGCAAGCATAAGCAAAGCGTTTATAAGGATCGCCGCAAGCATGATACGGCGGTCTATCTTCTTTTTCAGAATAAACTGCATGTAGATCACGGAGATCAGCTGAACAAACAGAAACGGCGAGAGCGGGTGGTACTGCACCGCGGCTTTGAGATCGCAGAGCAGAATGCAGCAGAACGCGCGCGTCAGCCCGCAGCCGGGGCAGTCTATCCCCGTTATCATTTTAAACGGGCAGTGGTAAAATAACAGCATAAGCCCAATGCAGAACGCTGCCAAAAGCAGCTTTCTGAAAACGTTTTTTGCAGATACGTCCGGGCGATATTCGGTTATGGTTGTTACGTTGTTCATCTCAGTTCAGCTTACTTATGATATTTTCTTGATTTTATAATATCATATGCGCAACTTCCTTGTCAATATAAATCAAAATGCAAGGTTTTTCCTTTGCCATCGCAATGCGGTCAGGAAGCAAGATATTCTTCCAGGCATTCGCCGCTGTCATAGATGCGTGCGGCGGCAGCCTTTCCCACATATCTGTAATGCCACGGTTCATAGTCTATGCCCGTGACTTGCGTTTTATCCTCGGGATAGCGCTGGATAAAACCGTATTTGTATGCGTTTTCGGCAAGCCACGTATATACTTCTTCGTCCGTGCTGGCGCTCTCGTCTGCGTTTATATCCACGGCAAGCCCAAGCTCATGCTCGCTCGTTCCCGGCAGGGCAACCGTTTCCAGCGCAAGCGCTTCGGCACGGGCGTGGGAATAGCCCTCGGCCTCGTATGCAGATATGCGTTCGTCAAGCACGCGCTGCTGTTCCTCGTTTGAGCGGTATCCCGCGCGCACAAAAGGGTAAATGCCCTGCGCTCGCATATCGTCAAACATTTCCTGCAGATCGGGGTAGATCATGGTCGCCACCTGTTCGTCGTTGGAGAGCGTTGTAAGATCAACGCTCCAGCTGTCCGGCACCGGGTTATCTGCGTTTACGAGCGTAAGCTCCGGAGAACGGTTTTCCCTGTCCGTGAAAACAATGGTGCCGGAATCGGTCAGCCGGACACCGCCCGAAGTGAACGCCCATACCAAAAGAAACGCGGCGGCGCAGACGATGAGCGAGGCGATAAGTATCTTAATCCTGCTTTTCATTTTCCTCTTCGTTTTCCTGCGCGTTCGGCAGCATGACCGTAGCCTTGAAAAGGTCGCCGTCTATGGAGAGCGTGAGCTTGCCGCCGTTTAAACGGCAGAGCTCCTTGGCTATGGAAAGACCAAGCCCGTTGCCCTCCTCGGTTCTTGCCTTATCGCCGCGAACGAAACGCTCCGTAAGTTCCTCTGCGGATATGTTTAATGGTTCTTTGGAGATATTTTTGATCTCAAAGCAGCTGAAATTCCTGCCGGAATAGAGCCGTGCGTAAACACGGGTGCCGGGCGCGGAATATTTCTGCGCGTTTGAAAGCAGGTTTTCAAACACCCGGTAGATCTTTGTGCCGTCCGCAAAAACGATATGCTTTTGCGCGGTCTCCTCAAAAATAAGGTTTAGATTGTTTTTCTCAAAATCATCGGCATATTCCACGATCGCCTGCGTGGTAAGCTCGTTCAGATTGATTTTTGTTTTGTTCAGCACGACGTTGCCGGTGGAGACTTTGGAAGCCTCTATCAGGTCTTCTATCAGGCGCTTTAAGCGGTTTGCCTTATCGTCTATTACGCTCATATATTTCAGGGCGGTCTCGTCCTGAATATCGCATTTCTTCAAAAGGTCTATATAGTTTATAACGGAGGTGAGCGGTGTTTTCAGGTCATGGGAAACGTTTGTGATAAGCTCTGCTTTTGTGCGCTCGTCCTTTACGGCCTTTATTACCGCCTGCTGAAGCTCCGCGTTCTTTTTGTCCAGCGATTCGGCAAGCGTTTTCAGGCTCTGCGGCAGTTTGGAGGTGTCTATATCCACAGGCTCGTTCTTTACGCTGCAATCTATCAGCCTGTCAAGCGAACGCATAAACTGAAATGCCTTGTAAACGCAGAAGGCGTCTGCCGCAAGAAGCGCGCAAAGCAGGAACAGACCGAGCAGCACATTCCCGCCGCCGTAAGGCGCGGAAGCTATGATGAGCGAAACGACGCCCATGCTCACGATATTGAAGAAAGAAAAGAGCGTTACCGCCCGTACGGCTCTTTTATCAAGCTGCTTCGGCAAAAAGGCAATGGTGCCGAAAAAGTTTTTGATGCCCATAAACGCCCGCTTAAGCAGGCGGAAAATAAGGCTGCAAGCCATGTAAATAAAGGTGTGCTTAAAAATGTTCACGCCCGTTTTTGCGTTTCTGGCAACGGACAGAGAAAATCCCAGAAGAATGAGATATACCGCCGCGCCTATGGCAAACAGGATATTTTTATACAGCTGTGAGGTAAAGAAACCGCTTGAAATATCTGTAAAATAATAATTATATTCATAGCCGAAGACAGCGTACTGCTCGCTTGCGTAGAAAGCGAACAAAAGCATTCCGAGCACGAAAACGGCGCCCCCGGCAAGGATAAAGCCGATATCGAGCGGCAATTTGTCCGCAGCGGCGGCGGCAACGGTGCCGTCGCTTCTGTTCCCGGCAAGGCGCAGGGAGATAACTGCAAAAAAGATGCAGCCGAAAAGCGCAATCACCGCAATATATAGCGCCGCGTTTGCCTTTTCCGCAGCAATGCCGGAAAGGTTTGCATTGATCCTGTCGTAACGGTCGTTTTGCGTAAAGTTCGGGTCAACGGAAACATAAAGACGCAGATCTTCCGCAGTGTCGCCGTAAAAATTTTCACTGTATACGGCAATGCGGCTGAGCGCGTCGCTGGAACGGGAGCTGCCGTTTTCATACAGAAAATATTCGCCCTCGCCGTTTCTTACGGCATTTATGAGCGCCGCCGTGTCCTCCACATTGGTTGCAACGGAGCCGTCGGCAAATTCCGCGTAATACCTAATGTTTTTAAGCCCCAGCGCGGCGGATTCGCCGGCGTCTGAAGTGGTGTGGCAGTAATCGTAATAAACAGTGTTGCCGAACTGCGTATTAAAAAGGTTCGTCAGCTCCTCTTCGGATTTGGAAAAGATATCGGTGGAATCAAAAGATATCTGTGAAGCCAGTATCTCGTCCTGCACATCCATCTCAAAATAAAAATAATCCTCGTATTCATCAAACTGAAGCGCGTATACGCTGTAGTTCTCCGCAGCGTAGGGTATGTCAAGCTGGGGATATTCAGTATATGTGCTGGTGTAGCCGTTTTCCCACATGGAATAGGCGCTTATCTGATCCTTGTAATCTTCAAGATAGGAGCGGGAATAATTCACAAAGCTCACGGCAAGCGAAACGGTCGCTTCTTTTGCCGCGTCATACGCCGCCTGGTTGGTATTGTGGCTTACGTCGTCAATTACGGTTACCAGGTCTTCGTTTAATGCTATGGCAAAATCCGAGGTGTTTATATACCCCACTGTATTGTTATTGATAATCCCGTCCCCGCCGAAGTAGGAGATATGGCGCAGCACGGTTACGCTGCTCACACAGCACAGCCCCGCAAGCACAGCGGCAAGGAGGGCGCAAAGAAATTTGTTCAGGCTTGAGTATTTAAATTTTATCCACTTTGTATCCAAGTCCGTACACCACCTTGATATATTTCGGGTCTTTTGGGTTGATCTCGATCTTATCCCTTATGTTTTTGATATGCACGGTAACTGTTTTTTCGGATTTGTATGCAGGCTCGTTCCACACAGCCTCATAGATTTGGGCGGAGGAGAGCACGCGCCCCATATTCTTGCACAGATATTCAAGGATCATGTATTCGCGCGCGGTAAGCTTTATCGGCTCGCCGTCCACGCTCACGGTCTTGGCGTCCGTATCCACAACAAGCCCGCCCGTTACAAGATGCGTCTTTTTTTGCACGAAGCCGGCAAAGGATATGTACCGCCTGATCTGTGATTTTATTCTTGCCACAAGCTCCAGCGGGCTGAACGGCTTGGTAACATAATCGTCCGCCCCGAAGCCCAGCCCGGCGATCTTATCCGTATCCTCTGATTTTGCGGAGAGCATTATGATGGGAAAGCTGCGCTGCTGCTCGCGTATCTTCAGCGTGGTCTGAAGCCCGTCAAGCCCCGGCATCATGATATCCAGCACCATGCAGTGCACCTCATTTTCCGCGGCAAGCTTCAGCGCTTCGTTTCCGTTTTCCGCTTTGAGCACGTTAAAGCCCTCTGCTTTCAGATAGATTTCAATGGAATCCAGTATCGCTCTGTCGTCATCGCAAACAAGAACGGTCTGCATAATTATCACCTCACAAAACAGTATACCATATTTTGAAATGCAATAAAACAAAAACCCGCTGTATTTATTAAACCAAAGTATAATAAATCGCGGGTAATAGAAAAATAAAGATGTGATTAAGTTTTGGTTTTCTTTTTGTTTGTAAACACCGTTAACAGCACAACGGCGCAGACGGCGCAGACTGCTTCGCTTGCCGTAAATGAGAGCCATACGCCGGTAATGCCGAAGAGCTGCGCCAGGATAAACGCCGCCGGAACGATAAGCACAAGCCCCCTCAATATGGATATGATATGCGCCGGCAAAGGCGTTTCCCGCGCGGTAAAGAACATTGCCGCAACGATATTGAACCCTGCGAACAGTGCCCCTGTAAAATAAAGCTTGAGTCCCTGTGCGGCGATCTGCTGAAGCCGGGCATTGTTTTCGCTGTTGAACACGGCGGCGATCTGCTCCGAAAAGAAGAATACAACCGGGTATATCACCGCGCATATAACAAAAACGGTTATAACGGCATATTTAAAGAATTTCAGCTCGGCTCTTCCGTCGCCCCTGCCGTGCGCCTCGCTTACGAGCGGCTGCATGCCCTGCGCCGCGCCTGTGTAAACGGCGATCACTACAAGCGATATATTGGTTACAACGCCGTATGCCGCAACGCCCGTATTGCCGGCTATATTCAGGATTATAGTGTTGAAAACGATGATGACGATGCCGCTTGACAGTTCGGAAACAAGGGACGGTATTCCCAGCGCGCAGATGTTTCCGCCAAGCTTCGGCGCCGGCGGCGTTTTTACGATATGAAAATCATTTTTGCGCTTTATCTTATGCATGCTCAGCACGCACATACTGATAACGGGAGAAAGACCGGTTGCGAACACCGCGCCGAAAATGCCCATATCAAGCGGAAAGATAAAAATATAGTCCAGCAAAACATTGGAAAGGCTGCCTGTGATCATGCCCGCCATGGAAAGCTTCGGGTCACCGTCGTTCCTGATAAAAGCAACGAAAATATTGTTTAAGATAAACGCCGGCGAAAAGAGCAGGATCACTTTCAGATACGTATTCGTCATATTAAAAACGGCGCTGTCCGCCCCGAGCGCAGCGGTTATGCTTTTTGAAAAGAAGATCCCTGCCGCAAGGAATACCGCGCTGAAAACAGCGGCAAGAAACAGCGTGTTTGTAAACACTTTGTTTTGCGCATTTGAATCGCCCCTGCTTTTGGAAACGGCATATTTCGCGCCGCCGCCAACGCCAAGCATCAGCCCCGTTCCGTTTACAAGGTTATACACGGGTATGGCAAGATTCAGCGCCGTCAGCCCGTCTGCGCCAAGACCGCGGGAAACGAAAAACGTATCCGCAAGAATGTAGCAGGAAAGCGCCGCCATACCCAGAACATTCAGAGAAACATATTTAAAATAAAGCGAAACGGGATTCTTTTTCATAACAGACCTCAGATGATGAAAATAAGATCGCGGCTGTATGATCTGCCCGTAACACCAAAGCAATAAAAAAGCGCCCTCTTTCCGGCGTCTTCTAAGACCTAACGACGCGGATAAGGCGCAAGCCTCTGCCCGGTGGCAGACATGTTATTACGATCTGAACCGATTATAGCATCATCTGCAGCGTTTTTCAAGCCGTAAAATGCAAAAAGCGAACGAAAATGCACATATATGTTATATAATTTAAAATCTTTTATTAATAAATCGGCAGTTTTGTTGAAAAAATTGCCGCTTTTATATATAATATTTTAAACTTATAATAAGAAACCGGCTGAAAAGGAGATAGAAAGAATGAAAAAAGCTGTTGCACTTTTTCTGAGCGCCGTAATGATAATATGCTGCTTTGCAGGCTGTTCCAAAACGAGCGCGGAGCTGACGGAGGAGAATATCACCGCCACGGCGGACGTTGTTTTTACCGCGCTTAAGGAATTTGATACGGATGAACTTGAAAAATATGTAAGCTCATCAACGCTCAGCACGATCATGTCTTATGCCAAAAATCATGACCAGTTTGCGGATCTCGGCAGGGCTATCTTTGAAAATCTGACTTATGAGATAACCGCTATAGATACGAACAGCAAGACCGTTACGATATCTGTTTTAAACAAGGATCTTGCCCAGCCGGCGGCGGATTTCGTGAATGAACTGCTCAGCACGTATTCCACCCTGACGCTGCTTTCACATCTGTCCAATGACGCATGGCTTGATGAAAATCTTTCCGATCTTACGGGCAGGATAGACAGCGCCCCCATGATGAGCGAAGCGCAGGAGATCACCATAACCATAACGCAGGGTGAGGATAACCTGATATTCGGCTTTGACGAAACGGCGGAAAACGGCGTTTCCGGCGGCGCGCTGGGCGCAATCAAGAGCGCTGTGGGCTTTTAAGAGACGCAGATAGACATTTTAAGCAAAATGTGTTATACTGTTCATATTGCCTGTATTTGACAGAACCAATACAGTATCAGAGGTGTAATCATGGCAAATAAATTTTTAACCGCCATTTTCGGCGATTATTCAACAAAAGAAGTCAAGCGCGTTTCCAAGACCGCGGATAAGGTGCTTGCTCTTGAAAGCAAGTATGAGCCCATGAGCGATAAGGAGCTGGTTTCCCAAACGGATATCCTTAAGGGCAGGCTTGCGGACGGCGAAACGCTGGATGATATTCTGCCGGACGCTTTTGCCGTGTGCCGCGAGGCGGCGTGGCGTGTGCTTGGCATGAAGCATTTCCGCGTGCAGGTCATAGGCGGCATTATTCTGCACCAGGGCAGGATTGCGGAGATGAAAACGGGCGAGGGCAAAACGCTTGTTGCAACCTTGCCGGCGTATCTGAACGCGCTGGAGGGTAAGGGCGTTCATATCGTTACGGTAAACGATTACCTTGCAAAGCGTGACTGCGAATGGATGGGCAAGCTGTATCGCTTTCTCGGCCTTACGGCAGGTCTGATCATTCACGAAAAAACAAATGCCGAAAGGCAGGAGGCGTATAACTGCGATATCACCTACGGCACGAACAACGAGATGGGCTTCGACTATCTTAGGGATAATATGGTGCTTTATAAGGAGCAAAAGGTGCAGCGCGGCCACAACTTTGCCATTGTGGACGAGGTGGACTCCATCCTGATAGATGAGGCACGTACACCGCTGATCATCAGCGGACGCGGCGAGCAGTCAACGGATATGTACCGCCGCGCCAACGATTTTGCCAGAACGCTCAAAATGGATAAGGTTGCGCAGATGAACGAAAAAGAAGATACCGAGTCTGCGTATGACGGCGATTTCGTTGTGGACGAAAAGGCGCGCACGGCAACGCTTACCCAGAGCGGCGTGAAAAAGGCGGAGGAATATTTCGGCGTGGAAAATCTTATGGATATGGAAAACACCACGCTGCTTCACCATATCAACCAGGCGATCAAAGCCATCGGCGTAATGCGCAAGGATATAGACTATGTTGTTAAGGACGGCCAGGTGCTCATCGTTGATGAATTTACCGGCCGTATCATGCTGGGCAGGCGCTATAACGACGGCCTGCATCAGGCAATAGAGGCAAAAGAAGGCGTTAAGGTAGAGCACGAGAGCAAAACGCTCGCCACCATCACGTTCCAAAACTACTTCAGGCTTTACAAAAAGCTTTCCGGCATGACGGGTACCGCTTCAACGGAATCGCAGGAATTCAGCGAGATCTATAAGCTGGACGTTGTTGAGATACCAACCAATAAGCCGCTTATAAGAAAAGACATGCCCGATGTCATCTTCCAGACGGAAAGGGCAAAATACAAGCACGTGATTGAGCAGATCAAAACCTGCCACGAAGCGGGCCAGCCCATACTTGTGGGTACCATAAGCATTGAAAAGAGCGAACTGCTTTCCAAGATGCTCAAAAGAGCCGGCATCGCGCATAATGTGCTGAACGCGAAGAACCATGAGCGAGAGGCGGAGATCATTGCGCAGGCGGGCAAGCTGGGCGCCGTTACGATCGCCACGAACATGGCGGGCCGTGGTACGGATATTATCCTCGGCGGTAACGCGGAATTCCTTGCCACTGCGGAAATGAAGAAGATGCAGGTTCCGGAGGAGATCATTGCGGAGGCAAAGGGCTTTGCGGAAACGGATGATGAAGAGATCCTTGCGGCAAGAAAGACGTTCCGCGAGCTGGAGGATAAATATAAGGAGCAGATCAAGGGCGAGGCGGATAAGGTCCGCGACGCGGGCGGTCTGTTCATACTCGGCACGGAGCGCCATGACTCACGCCGTATAGACAATCAGCTCAGAGGCCGTGCCGGCCGTCAGGGCGATCCGGGCGCTTCACAGTTCTACCTTTCCACAGAGGACGATCTTATGCGCCTCTTCGGCGGCGAGAGAATGAAAGCGATGATGAGCCGCCTTGCCGTGGACGAGGATATGCCCATAGAGAGCAAGATGATCTCCAACACGGTTGAATCCTCTCAGAAAAAGGTGGAGGGCAGAAACTTCGCGATAAGAAAACAGACGCTTCAGTATGACGATGTTATGAACCGCCAGAGAGAGCTTATCTATAAGCAGCGCGATATGGTGCTGGATGGTATTGACCTTACGGATAAGATTGTTGATATGCTGGAATCCAGTATAGAGGCGAACGTTCCCGTATACTGCGCAAAGGACGCGCACAGGAATGACTGGAACCTGAGCGGCCTTAAAGAGAAATACCGCGGCTGGCTGCTTTCCGATGAGGACTGCGATAAGCTTGATGAAATGAGCGTGGACGAGATCACGCAGTTCCTTAAGGAAACGGGTAACAAAAAGCTCAATGAAAGGCGCGAGATGTTCGGCGACGAGATCTATCAGGATCTTGCCCGCAAGATTTTGCTCAGAAACGTGGACTCGCTCTGGATGGATCATATCGACGCCATGGATAACCTGAAAGAGGGCATCCACCTGCGCTCTTACGCGCAGCAGGATCCCGTTGTTGCGTTCAGGATCGAATCCTACGATATGTTTGATGAGATGACGGAAACGATCCGTGAAAATACTGTAAAGATGATGTTTACAACCGTGGTAAGGCGCCGCGAGGATACCGAAAGGCAGGCTGTGGCAAAGATCACGGCAACCTCTTCCGGCGGCGGGGACGAGAGCGTGAAGAAAGAGCCTGTAAGAAAAGCAAAGAAAGTCGGGCCGAACGACCCGTGCCCCTGCGGCAGCGGCAAGAAGTATAAAAAGTGCTGCGGCTCGCCCGAAAAGCTTGCCGAGCAGGCCGCCAAGAACGCGAAATAAGCAACGGCGCTATTCGGTATTTGGCTCACACGTTTTTGCCAGAATGATAGAATAACAGAGCATCAAAAAAGCTGTGATCTTGAACGGATCACAGCTTTTAATTTTTCGAAATTATATATAATTTACTTAAACGGTAAAAAACGCCGCGCTGAATGAACAGCGCGGCGAATTTATTGGATTTTTATAATCTTATGATTATTTGCTGCTCTTGATCGCTGCCTGTGCGGCTGCAAGGCGTGCGATCGGTACACGGAACGGTGAGCAGGATACATAATCAAGGCCGATCTCGTGGCAGAACTCAACGGAGCTGGGGTCGCCGCCGTGCTCACCGCAGATACCGCAGTGAAGATCCGGGCGGGTAGCCTTACCCTTTTGAACTGCTATCTTCATAAGCTGGCCAACGCCAACCTGATCCAGTTTTGCAAACGGATCGTTTTCAAAGATCTTAGCGTCATAGTAAGCGTCAAGGAACTTACCTGCATCGTCACGGCTGAAGCCGTAGGTCATCTGGGTAAGATCGTTTGTGCCGAAGCAGAAGAACTCTGCTTCCTTGGCGATCTCGTCTGCCGTAAGAGCGGCGCGCGGGATCTCGATCATGGTGCCTACTTCGTACTTCATCTCTACTTCTGCTGCTGCGATCTCCGCATCGGCAGTTGCAACAACGATGTCCTTAACATATTTAAGCTCTTTGGCGTCGCAGGCAAGCGGGATCATGATCTCGGGAGCAACGTTCCAATCCGGATGCGCCTTCTGAACGTTGATTGCGGCGCGGATAACAGCCTTTGTCTGCATTCTTGCGATCTCGGGATAGGTTACTGCAAGACGAAGTCCGCGGTGACCCATCATCGGGTTGAATTCATGAAGAGAAGCAATGATCGCCTTGATGTCTTCAACAGACTTGCCCTGCGCGTCTGCAAGCTTCTTGATGTCCTCTTCCTCGGTGGGAACAAACTCATGAAGCGGAGGATCCAGGAAACGGATCGTAACGGGGCAGCCCTCAAGCGCCTCATAAAGCTTTTCAAAGTCACTCTGCTGATAGGGCAGGATCTTCTCAAGCGCGGCTTCTCTTTCCTCAGCCGTGTCTGCGCAGATCATCTCGCGGAAAGCGGCGATCCTGTCCTCTTCAAAGAACATGTGCTCTGTACGGCAAAGGCCGATGCCCTCTGCGCCGAGCTCGCGAGCTTTTTTGGCGTCTGCCGGGGTATCTGCATTCGTGCGGACCTTAAGTGTTCTGAACTCGTCTGCCCAGCCCATGATCCTGCCGAATGTGCCGGCAATCGTAGCGTCAACCGTAGGAATGACACCCTTATAGATATTACCGGTTGAGCCGTCAATCGAAATATAATCACCCTCGTGGTATTCCTCACCTGCAAGCGTGAATTTCTTGTTTTCCTCGTCCATAACGATATCGCCGCAGCCGGATACGCAGCAGGTGCCCATTCCGCGGGCTACAACGGCAGCGTGGGAGGTCATACCGCCGCGAACGGTGAGTATACCCTGAGAAGCTTTCATGCCGGTGATATCTTCGGGAGATGTCTCAAGGCGAACAAGAACTACTTTTTCGCCTCTCTTGTTCCATTCAACTGCGTCATCGGCAGTGAATACGATCTTACCGCAGGCAGCGCCGGGAGAAGCGCCGAGGCCCTTGCCGGCCGGAGTAGCTTCCTTAAGCTTAGCTGCGTCAAACTGCGGGTGAAGAAGTGTGTCAAGGTTACGGGGATCGATCATCTCAACAGCTTCCTGAGGTGTTCTCATGCCCTCGTCAACAAGATCGCAGGCGATCTGAAGCGCTGCCTGCGCCGTTCTCTTGCCGTTACGGGTCTGAAGCATAAAGAGTTTGCCGTGCTCAACGGTGAACTCCATATCCTGCATATCTCTGTAGTGATCCTCAAGGATCTTGCATACCTTTGCGAACTCTGCAAATGCCTCCGGGAACTTCTGCTCCATTTCGGAAATGTGCATAGGTGTGCGCACGCCGGCAACAACGTCTTCGCCCTGTGCGTTGGTAAGGAATTCGCCGAAGAGGCCTTTCTTACCGGTTGCAGGGTCACGAGTGAAAGCAACGCCGGTGCCGCAGTCATCGCCCATATTGCCGAATGCCATGGACTGTACGTTTACTGCCGTACCCCAGGAATAGGGGATATCGTTATCGCGTCTGTATACGTTTGCACGGGGGTTATCCCATGAACGGAATACCGCCTTGATGGCGCCCATGAGCTGCTCTTTGGGATCGCTCGGGAAATCCGCGCCGATCTTTGCCTTGTATTCCGCCTTAAACTGTGTGGCGAGCTCTTTCAGGTCGTCGGCAGTAAGGTCAACGTCCTGCGTAACGCCTCTCTTTTCCTTCATTTCGTCAATCAGCACTTCAAAGTACTTCTTGCCTACTTCCATAACTACGTCGGAATACATCTGGATGAATCTTCTGTAGCAGTCCCAAGCCCATCTGGGGTTGCCGGATTTTTCTGCGATAGCGAGTACAACTTCTTCATTAAGACCGAGGTTGAGGATCGTATCCATCATACCGGGCATGGATGCTCTTGCGCCCGAACGAACGGAAACGAGAAGGGGATTTTCCTTATCGCCGAACTTTTTGCCGGTGATCTCTTCCATCTTAACGATGTACTCTTCGATCTCCGCCATGATCTCGTCATTGATCTGGCGGCCGTCCTCATAGTACTGTGTGCAAGCCTCTGTTGTAATGGTGAAGCCCTGAGGAACGGGAAGACCGATGTTGGTCATTTCCGCAAGGTTGGCGCCCTTACCGCCGAGAAGCTCTCTCATGTTGGCATTGCCCTCTGAGAAAAGGTAGCAATACTTCTTTGCCATTGGAATTACCTCCTAAGATTTAATAAACATCTTTAAGTTTTTTATACTTCGTTGCGCCGTTTGCCGTAAGCGGGAAAAAGGCGCAGTATAACGCGATAGAATTATACCATAAACCGCGCTAAAATACAAATACTTTTTTTATAATAAGTTATATTTTCCTAAAATAGTGAAATTTTGTATTGAAAAGGGCGCGCTTTTCGTGCATAATGTAGTAGATAACACAAAAAAGAGAGGTCTTTCTTATATGAAATGCGCAATCATCCTTGCCGGCGGCAAGGGCACAAGAATGAAATCCGATATGCCGAAGGTCATGTGCAAGGTGCTTTTTGAGCCGATGCTCTATTACGTGATAAAAGCCGTAAAAGAGGCGGGGTGTACCGATGTGTGCGTGGTCACCGGCTATGGGCATGAGATCGTGGAGCAGTATCTGCCGGCGGGTGTTGAGGCTGCTTACCAGAATCCGCAGCTCGGCACGGGGCACGCCGTTATGTGCGCGCGTGATTTTGCGCAAAGGCATATAGATGATGATGTTCTTATCTTAAACGGAGACGGCCCTTTGATGGACGCCGCCACCATAAACGCCGCGTTTGATTACCACAGGGAAAATGAAAATGCCATTACGCTCGTTTCCGCAATCGTTGAGGATACGAACGGCATAGGCCATGTGAAAAGAGATGAAAACGGCAAGCTGCTCTGCATCGTGGAGCACAAGGACGCAGATGAAGAGGAGAAAAAGATAAACGAATCCAACGCCGGCACCTATTGGTTCAAGGGCGGCGATCTTCTTTACGCGCTTGATCATATTACAAACAACAACGCGCAGAATGAATATTATCTTACGGACAGCCTTGCCATTCTTTTGGGGCAGGGCAAAAACGCAGGCGCGTATGTTTGCGAAAATACAGAGGCCGTGCTGGGCGCGAACGACAGAAAGCAGCTCAATATTCTGAACAATATTATGCGCCGCAATATCAATGACGGCCATATGATAAACGGCGTGGATATCCCGTGTACGGACGGCGTTATGATCGGCGACCGTGTTAAGATCGGCCGCGGCACAACGATCCTGCCGAACACGATCCTGTGCGGCGATACGGAGATCGGCGAAAACTGCACGATAGGCCCGAACAGCTATATTGAAAATTCAAAAATCGGAAACGGCGTTGAGCTGAACAACACGCAGGTGACAGACAGCGAGATCAAAGACGGCGCGGACTGCGGACCGTTCGTAAGAGTGCGCGCAAACAGCGTTGTGGGTGAAAACGTGCATATCGGCAATTTTGTGGAGATCAAGAATTCCACGCTGGGCGAGGGTACGAAATGCGCGCATCTCACCTATGTGGGCGACAGCGATGTGGGCAGCAACGTAAACTTCGGCTGCGGCACCGTAACCGTGAATTATGACGGCAAAAACAAACACCGCTGCAAGATCGGCAACGGCGCGTTCATAGGCTGCAATACAAATCTGATCGCCCCGGTGGAGATCGGCGATCTGGCGTTCACCGCCGCAGGATCCACGATCACGGATAACGTGCCGGATAAAGCGCTTTCCGTAGCCCGCGCAAGGCAGGTCAATAAAGAGGGCTGGGTGGAAAAAAAGAAGCCTTATAAAAATATGGAATAAAATTTTGTGTTGATTTAGACGGAAAACGGGGCTGCCTCAGTATGAGACAGCCCCGTTCAGCGTGTAGAAAAAGGTGTAAATTTAGAAAAGCGTGCAGTCTTACACGCTGAGGAGACTTCGAGAAATCGAGCTGAATTTCGTTTTTCGC
>OIXS01000303.1_pt1 | contig 32767 bp, 30 predicted proteins | sample 1587841 | NCBI WGS metagenome assembly OIXS01 (sample SAMN03283254) | human gut metagenome | biome: human-associated habitat; material: feces | host: Homo sapiens | place: USA | collected 2013
GCGCCGCCCTGCAAAAACAGGACACGGTAGTTGTCGGGGATGCTCAGCAGACGACGCAGGGTTGCCTCGACGTCGTCGATAATCTGCTGGTACATGCTAGATCGATGGCTCATCTCGAGCACGGACATGCCACAACCGCGGTAGTCCATCATCTCGTCGGCGATCTCGGCGAGCACGCTGGTAGGCAGCGCGGCCGGGCCAGCTGAGAAGTTGTGCACACGTGCCATCTTCTAGTTCCCCCTCGTAGTCGTTTGAACGTTCGGGATACTTTAGCACAGTGGAGCGCCAGGCGCGACCGCATCACGGTAAAACTCGACTGCGCCGCTATGATTTGCAGGATGGTTACATGGGGGAGGGGTGCTTTACTCCTCAGGCAAATCCAAATCTGCGAGCGAAGGCATGAGGCTTTCTAGGCGCTTGATCTCTTCGTCGCAAATTAGCTACCTCCTGCCCGCTACGACGCGAGCGTGGCGATGACGGCTTCGTCGCCGGCGTATATTAGGGTGTTGCCGTCGGGGATGATCGTTTGGCCTTCGCGCTTGAGCATCACCACAATAAACGGATGCTTGCCTTGCGGCACATCGCGCAGGCGCTGGCCGGCCAGGTGACCGTGGGGCGTCACGGTGACCTCGCGCAGCGTAACCTCGGCACGCTCTTCAAACGTCGGGGCAGCCATCACCAATAGGTCGCCTTCCTCAATTACGGTATCGCCGTTGGGCAACACCGGGTGCGCACCGTCGCGCAGTACCAGGACCACCAGCATGTTCGTTGCGCTGCCAATGTCGGCGAGCGAGCGTCCGGCAAACGGATGTCCAGCGCCTACTTTGAGCTTGACGAACGACATGCCGTCTTCGTCGCGGTAGTCGTTAAAGGTGCGACGCACGTCGCCGGTCGCATCGATCATATCGAGCTTCTTCGCCACCGCCGGCAGCAGCGAGCCCTGCACCACAATGCTCGACACGGCAATCGCAAACACCAGGTCAAATAGGTCGTGTCCGCCGGGAACGCCGGCCACTACGGCAAAGAGACTAAAGACGACCGAAGCCGCTCCGCGTAGGCCCGCCCAGCTTACGAGCGCGACCTGGCGGGGATTCGTCTTAAAGGGCGCTAGGAGCACGCCGACGGCGATGGGGCGGCTCACGAAGAGCATGAACGCCATGAGTGCCAGGCCCGGCAGCAGCATCTGCGGCAGGCGTGCGGGCGTTACGAGCAGGCCGAGCAAGAAGAAGATCGTCATCTCGGCCATCTCGGTGAGGGTGTCAAAGAAGTGCGCCATCTCGACTTTGCCGGTGATGTCGCTGGCGCCCAGCACAATGCCGGCCAGGTATACAGCCAAAAAGCCGTTGCCGCCCAGGTAGCTCGGCAGCGCGTAGGCGACGATGGCCACGGCGAACAAATAGATGGTCTGCGCGCCCTCGGCCGTTGCGTGCGCGCGTTCAATCAGGCGGCCCGCCGCCCAGCCGATGGCGAGGCCCAGGCCCACGCCCAGGATAATCTGCTTGGCCAGCAGTGCGGGAATGTTGATGTCGCCGCCGGCCGCGAGTGTAGCGAGCACAGCGGTGAGCATGTAGGCGACGGGGTCGTTGGAGCCCGATTCGACCTCGAGCAGCGAGTCGGTGCCACCTCTCAGCGACAGGCTGTGCTCACGCAGTACGCTAAAGACGCTCGCCGCGTCGGTGGATGCCACGACCGATCCCAGCAGCAGGCTGCCGATCCAGTCGATCCCCAGCGCGAAGTGGGCGAACACGCCGGTGATGCCGGCAGTGATGACGACGCCGAGCGTGCTCAGCAGCACCGCCGGCGCAGCGACGGGCTTGGCGCGGTCGATATTGGTGTTAAAGCCGCCGTAGAACATGATGAACAGCAGCGCCGTGCTGCAGACGGTTTCGGTGAGTGCGTAGTCGCTAAAGTCGATATGCGTCGGGCCGTTGACGCCCAACAGCATGCCGAGCGCGATAAAGATGAGCAGGGTGGGGAAGGGGAGTTTTTTGCCGACGGGTTTGATGGTCAGGCACAAAATGATGACGAGGCCGATAAAGAGAAGGATCTGGTTCATAGATGGTGTCCGCTCCTGGGTGGTTGGCGTGGCACGGTCAGTTGTCTGCGGTTATTTGTACCCAAAGATGGTGGGTTTATGGGGTTGGATTGCGGGCGTGCGCGATATCGTCATAGACGGCTGCCGTCTTTGCCTCTGCTCGGAAACCCTTTCCAGCTTTATTGCAACGGAGTACAATGGGTAACGTTTAAGTTCAACTTGAAGTTTTAGTTGCGGCACCGGGCTTCGGCCGCAATGCAAGGAGAGGCGTACCATGGCGATCTATGTGACATCTGACGCTCACGGGCACGTGCGTGCGCTTGACGAGGCCCTGTCTAAGATCTCGTTGACGTCCGACGACACACTGTACGTGCTGGGCGACATGATCGATCGCGGGCCCGATCCGGTCGGTGTTATTAAGCTCGTGCGCTCGCTGCCCAACGCCCGCGTGCTCAAGGGCAATCACGAGCAGATCATGCTCGATGCCATCATTGGCCAGGATCCGCTCGATGCCGAGACCTGGGATATCAACGGTGGCTGGACGACGCGCGAGCAGCTCAACGACATGGAATTTGAGGCATACGAGGAGCTCGTGCGATGGATGGCCGCGCTGCCGCTCTACGCGGTGGTCGAGACCGAGGAGCGCCCGTATCTGCTGGTACATGCTGGAATAGAGATGAAGGCGGCGCGCGCGTTTTTGCTTGAGCATGGCGTCGATTGTGCCGATGGCGTTGGAGCGGTGGGTGCCGATCGCGAGCTGCTGCAGCAGATGCTCGCGGTGCAGTCGTCCGATGACCTGCTGTGGATTCGTCATGGCTATTGGGATGCGTCGACCGGGCTGCTTTCTGCCGAGGGCAAGGGCCCGGTCGTGGTGAGCGGTCACACGCCCACGGTATCGCTTGGGCGCTATTGCGAGGTCGGTGGTCTGGCGGGGCTCGATGAGGAATCGGGACGCGGGCAGATCGTGCGCTTGGGCGGCGAGGACACTGCTGGTGTGCCCGATCGCATCGACATCGACTGCGCCGCCGCCACCGGCTCCGAGTTCGGCCGCGTGGGCATCCTGCGCCTGGACGACGGGGCCGAGTTCTACGCGAACATCAACCCGGGCGAATAACCTTGTTCCGCCGATCTACCGTAGCTAATTTGGGACGGGGCTTTTTTGACTACTTTCGGAGAGTAGCGCCTTCTTGCTCGGTAAGCGCTAGAAATGAGGAGCGTCTGCGTCCTCGACAGCGCGAAAATGCTCGAAAAACCGTCGCAACGGAGTCAAACGACGTCGCGGCGGTTCTTTTTTGGCTGCCCGCTTGCTAAGTGAGTAGACTTTTTTGGAAATGCCGAGCACCCAACATATTTGCCTCAATAAAACCGCAGGTCACAGACTTGTGCTCTGTTGGTGTGGTCGGGGATTCGGTAAAAGTCTACTCACTTAGTTTTGCGTGATGAATATTGTCCGCAACGAGACCCCAGACGGGGTGATTCCATCGCAAATTCCGGTGACCGGGCAGCTAATTAGGCGCCGTATGGGTTGCGGTCGCGTTCGATGCGTTGGCGGATGTGGGCGTACTCGATAATCAGTAGCACCAGGAGTAGGACCATGATGGCTAGGTAGCTCACCATAGCGCCCATCAGACCCAGCAGCTTAATCAGGATCACCGGCAGCACTACGCTTACGGCGAAGCAGATCAGGTAGATCTTGGTGACGTCGCCGGCATGGCGCAGCACCGTGATGATGGCGTAGATAAAGTCGATGGCTGCGGTGACGCCGCCGGCGACGACCATCAGCAGCGCCAGCGTGCGGTAGCGCTCAAAGTTAAGGCCGTACATAAAGCTCATAATGGGGATGCCGGGGCCTGCCATAAATGCGGCGCACATGCCGGTGATGACCACGATCAGCGCCATAACGGCAACAATGACCAAGTCAAAGCGGCGACGCTTGCGCGGATTCGCCCAAATGCTCGACAGACGCAGGAGCTGCGGTTTATAGATAAATCCAATGCTCAACAAAATGGCCTGCGCCGGAAAGAACAGTGCATTAAAATACAGCTGATACTTGTAGGCCAGCGTGCCTTCCATCACGAACTTGGGCATGCTCTCGATTAGGTTGAACAGGAACAGCGCGCCAAAGAGCGGGGCGCACTGGATAAACAGGTGGCCAGCCTCGCGCAGACTCATGCGGCGTGATTTTTCGGTTTCGAGCAGGGCGAGCGGGGCGGTGACCAGCACGAGCGAGGCGATGGCGGTGACACCCATGGCCATGGTCGAGATGGGCATGCTGCGCGTGAGGAACAGCGCCACGCTGAAGACCGCGATGACGCCGACGGAGCGTAGCGTTTGGCTCATGCCAGCCAGGTAGAGCTTGTCGGCCTGCTGCAGGCGGCCTTCGTACACGTCGGCGACGCCGTCGATGACCTTATACAGGTAGACGCCCAGGCCGATCGTCGCCATTTGCGCGTCATAGCCGCGGGCGCTGCTGTACATGAGGCCGCAGCCTAGGGCGAGCGCTCCGCAGATCCAACGATTGAGCTGGTAGGAGGCGAAGGACGTCTTTTCGTCGATGTCCGAGACCTGGAAATTGCGCACGCCGTAGTTGCATGCGATCATGATGAGCGTGCCGGTGACGAAGGCGATGGAGAATTTGCCTGCTTCTTCGGCGCCCACGAGCTGTGTCGACACGATGGTGAGCAGCGGAAACGCCAAGCCCCACACGGCGGTGCCGAGGGTGTTCCAAAGGTAATCGCGACTGGTGGCGTGCTCCTCGTATTCCGCTTCCTGCATGGAGAAGCCGCCGCCGTAGACGGCGCCGAGCAGACGGTTCCACCAAGCGTTGACCATGCGGCGGACGGGACCGGGCTCGCGATTGCGCTCGCGGCGACTGCGCGTGGCCTGGCTGCTGTCGGGGCCGCCGGCGTTGCGCTGGCTCAGCTCCTGGATGCGCGCAAGCTCCTCGGCCGTGTGCGAGGTCGGGAACAGGCCGTTCTCGATGCGGCCGCCCTGGGCCTTCGCGGCGCCGTCCTTCGATGCAGCGGGGTTGGAGGTGCCGTTGCGGCGGGCGATGGCGCGGCGAATGCTATCGAGGGGCGTGATACTCAAAGCGGAGTCCTTTCTATTGCTGCGCTTTAGTATAGACGCGACGGTGTTCGCTCGTGTTTTTGAACGGATTGTTCAATAATTTCGGCGGGCGGCTGTAATTTGTCGGTAAACGTGCGGTATCCTGTTGAAGTTTTGTGACACCCCCGATGCCGCCCACGCGGTACCAAGGAGCTTCTACCTATGGACGTCGCCGCATTCTTACTGGCTCTTGTGCCGATTATTTGGCTGGTCGTGATGCTGCTGTGCTTTAAATGGCCAGCTTGGAAGGCCGCTATCGGATCGTTTGTCCTTTCGTGCTTGCTTGCCTTCGCATGGTGGCACCTGCCGGCAGCGCAGATCGCGACCGCCTCGCTCGAAGGTTTTTTGATGGCTCTGTGGCCCATCGTCCTGGTGATCATCGCCGCGGTGTTCACGTATAACCTGTGCGTTCGTACGGGCGCCATGGACGTGATCGGCAGCATGATCACCTCCATCAGCAGCGACCGCCGTCTGCTGGCGCTGCTCGTGGCTTGGTGCTTCGGTGGCTTTATGGAGGGCATGGCCGGCTTCGGTACCGCTGTCGCCATTCCCGCCGGCATGCTCGCGGGCCTGGGCTTTGAGGCCGTGCCTGCCGTGCTCATCTGCCTGCTGGCCAACGGCGTGCCCACGCCCTACGGCTCCATCGGCATCCCCACGGTGTCCGTTGCCGACCTGGTGGGTTTGGATTCCCTTCACCTAGCGACCGTTCAGCTGGTGCAGCTCGCGCCGTTCTTTGTGGTGATGCCGCTATTTATTGTGCTGGTTGCGGGCCGTGTTGCCGATGACCAGGGCAATGCCGCGAGTGTGGGCGAGCGTCTGCACGGTGTTGCCGGCGTGGCGTTGCTCTCCGGCGTGTCGTTTGTCGGCGCGGCTCTGGTCGTTGCCATGTTTGTGGGCCCCGAGCTGGCCGTGGTCGTAGGATCCATCGTTTCGCTCGCGCTGACAGCTGCGCTTGCCATGCGTGCCGAGAAGTCGGGGCGTCTGGACGCACGCTTTCACATGAATATCGAGGCGGGGGAGAAGCTCACCGTTAAGTCGGCGCTTTCGGCCTGGTCGTGCTTCATCCTGATCTTTGTGTTGCTGCTGGGCACGTCTAACCTGGTGCCCGCTGTACATGCCGCGCTCGCGCCGTTTGCGAGCCACGTGCAGGTGTATTGCGGTGAGAATCCCGGTACGCTTACGTTTTCGTGGATCAACACGCCGGGCGTCTGGATTTTCCTGGCGGCGTTTGCCGGCGGTGCCATTCAGGGTGCTTCGCCACGCATGATGGGCGAGGTGCTGGCCGCGACTGTGAAGCAGATGATGCCGACGGTGATCACGATGCTTTCGGTGCTGGGCTGTGCCAAGGTGATGGGCTATGCGGGCATGATCTCTTCGATCAGCGCGTTCTGCATCGCCGTCGCCGGTGGGCTGTACCCGATTCTGGCTCCGTGGATCGGCGCAGTCGGTGCGTTTGTGACCGGCTCGGGCACGTCCTCGGGCATGCTGTTTGGCCCCATTCAGAGCCAGGCTGCCACTGCGCTGGGTGTGAGCGACTACTGGATGGTCGCGTTGAACGCCCTGGGCGTCGCCGCCGGTAAGATGATCTCGCCGCAGACCCTCGCCATTGGTCTTGCCGCCGTGCTCGTGCGCGGTAAGGATGCCGAACTCCTGGGCGCCGTCCTGCCCTACGCCGCCGGCATGCTGGTCCTGATGAGCGCCATAGCCATGCTCGGCCAAGGCCTGCCGCTGTAGTCGGCACTTAGGGACGTTCCTTATGTGCCGGCACTTTGGGAACGTCCCTAAGTGCCGGCATCCGGGGACACTCCTTGAATGTTGTCTGTTCAAGAGTGTCCCCAATGACTAGTCGTTTAAAAGCGTCCCTAACGACTAGGCCGCTTGCCTGCGATTTTTGACCGTTGGGCGGGCGCTTCGCCGTTGCCGCAAAAACGTTTTTGCATATCGGGTACAACGGGCTTTACGTGAGTAAAGTGCGCGCCGCGTCCACGTGTCGCGCTTTTAAAGGAGGCCCCATGCCTGGTGTTACCCCTGCAGAAGTTCTGTCCAACTTTGGTATTGCGCTGGTCGAAGATCCCGCCGAGAATCAGCCCCGTCTGCTGGTCGATCTATCCGCCGCGGAGCTCGTCGAGCACGCCATCCGCCGCGAAGAAGGCCGCATGGCATCCAACGGCGCGCTGGTGATCGAGACGGGGGAGCGCACTGGTCGTTCCCCCAATGACCGCTTTATCGTTGACACCCCCGATGTTCACGACAAGATTGCCTGGGGTGCCGTCAACCGCCCGCTTTCTGCCGAGAGCTACGAGGCCATCAAGGCCGGTATCGTCAACTACCTCAACGAGCGCGATGTGTTCGTCACTCGCGGTATGGCCGGTGCCGATCGCAACCATACGCGTCGCCTGCTTGTCGCCTGCGAGCGTGCCAGCCAAGCGCTCTTTATTAAGCAGATGCTCGCCCGCCCGCTTGCCCGTGAAATCGCACGCACCGGCGAGCCGGACTTCTGCGTGCTCGCCGCTCCCGGCTACCAGTGCGATCCCGCCATTAAGGGCCTCAACTCCAGCGCCGCCGTGGTCATCAACTTCCAGGAGCGCGTGATTTTGGTTGCCGGCACCGGTTACTCCGGCGAAATCAAAAAGTCCATCTTCAGCGTCATGAATTACCTGCTGCCCGTCGAGGACGACGTGCTACCCATGCACTGCTCGGCCAGCATGGATCCCGTCACGCACGAGACCGCCGTGTTCTTTGGCCTTTCGGGCACGGGCAAGACCACGCTTTCGGCCAACCCCACGCGGCTGCTGATCGGCGACGACGAGCACGGTTGGTCCGACATGGGCATCTTCAACATCGAAGGTGGCTGCTACGCCAAATGCGAGGGCCTGGACGCGTTCCACGAGCCCGAGATCTTCAACGCTGTCCGCTTTGGCGCGATCTGCGAAAACGTGGTGCTCGACGAGAACCGCAAGCCCAACTACGACGACATCTCGATCACGCACAACACGCGCGTGGCATACCCTGTGGAGCACATTCCCAACGCGTGGACCAAGGGCATGGGCACCACTCCAAGCGTCGTGCTCTTCCTGACCTGCGATGCCTTTGGCGTGCTGCCGCCCATCTCGCGCCTGACGGCCGACGCCGCCATGTATCACTTTGTGACGGGCTTTACGGCCAAGATCCCCGGCACCGAGGTCGGCGTCACCGAGCCCACGCCCACGTTCTCTTCGCTGTTTGGCGAGCCGTTTATGCCGCTCGACCCCATGGTCTATGCCAAGATGCTCGGTGAGCGCATCGCCGACGGCCGCACGCGTGTGTACCTGGTCAACACCGGCTGGATCGGCGGCGGCTACGGCGTGGGTCATCGCATCGAGCTTGCCTACACGCGCGCCCTGGTGGCCCGCGCCCTCGACGGTACCATCGAGGACAGCGAGTTCGTGCACGACGACATCTTTAACGTCGACATTCCCACCACGTGCCACGGCGTACCCGGCGGCATCCTGGTGCCGCGCCAGTATTGGCAGAGCACCGCTCGCTACGACGAGGCCGCGCACAACTTGGCCGTGATGTTCGAGGAGAACTTCGAGAAGAAGTACTCGCACCTGCCCGAGTCCGTCAAAGCCGCCGGCCCGCACGCCCAGATGTCCGCCGAGGCCCGTCATCACGGCCGCGGCCTGCTGGGACTCCGCCACTAGCTTCGCCGTGAGTCCATATCCACCACAAAGGGGACAGGCACCTTTGTGGTGGTTTTGCTCGTGTGGATGACTCGGGTTACAATACGCCTGACATATCGTTCCCTTCTCCGGATGGGGACAGCGCAAGCGTTCTTGTGACGGCACCGTAGGACTTTGAAGGTGGCCGTTGTAAGGGCGCTTTTTGTTTAGGCGCCCTCACTCGGGCGCGCACAATGAAGGGAGAGCGTATGAAGAGCTTTATTGCCGAGGATTCATTCTGGGAGCTGTTTCCGCAGGCAGCGGTCGGTGTTGTGGTCGTGGAGGGCATGAAGCCCACGGCTCAGATTCCTCAAGAGGACGTGGATGCGATTGCGGCGTTGCTCGACCGCGCCAATATCGATGCGGAGCGTCATCTGACCAGCGACACTATCAGCGAGAACGCACCGGTCAGGGCATGGCGCGAGGCCTATCGTCTGTTCAAGACCAAGAAAGGCGCGCGCTGCTCGATCGAGAACTTGCTCAAACGCGTGCTCAAAGGCAAGCCGGTGGGCCACATTACGCCCGCGGTGGATATTTACAACACGGTGTCGCTGACCTACGCGCTGCCCGTGGGAGGCGAGGATCTGCATGCGATCGAGGGGGACCTTCGCCTGAAGGTGACCGACGGTGGCGATGCGTTCTTGCCGCTTGGCGAGGAGACGGACGATCCGACGCTGCCCGGCGAGCTCGCCTACATCGATGATGCGGGCGCTGTGTGCCGCTGCTGGAACTGGCGCGACGGCGTTCGCACGGCGCTGTCCGATGATTCGGCCGATGCGTTCCTAGCGATTGAGTGCGTGGAGCCCGAGCGGATGGGGGATTGCCAGGCTGCGATCGATCGCTTAGCCGAGCTGCTTGAGCGCTATCTGGGAGCGACGGTTGTCATTAAGACGCTTGTGACCCGCGACAATCCTTGCGTGGAGCTGTAGCGGCGCCTAGAACCTATTGATGCCCCAAACCACCACAAAGGTGCCTGTGAACTGCCTCCCATTTCTTGGACATCGGGAAATGGGAGGTTTTCCATGAGTATAGACCTCAGGGTGAAGCACGACCTGGAGTCCAGGAGGCGGGCCGTCGAGCTCTTCGACGCCGGCGTCGGCTGCAAGCCGGCGGCCGAGGCCCTGTCCGTCCCCCGCGAGACCGTGAGAGAATGGCAGTGGGTATACCGGGCGTTCGGAAGCGAGGCGCTGCTGTCCATGGGCGGGAAACAATCCAGTTACACATTCGAGCAGAGGGTCGCCGCGGCGTCGGCCGTGGTCGACGGCGGGATGGCGAAGGCCGACGCCATGGCCGAGTTCGGGATCAGGTCGAAGTCCCCGCTGGAGCGCTGGTGCAGGCTCTACCGCGAGGGCGGCGCCGAGGCGCTGCGGCCCCGCCCGAAGGGCAGGCCGAGGGGGTCGAGGTCGAAACCTGGATTGGCAACACCTATTTGGACGATTCCGGGAGGGACAGCCCCGCTTCCCTGAACTCGACCGGCGACATGTAGCCCAGCGTCGAGTGGATCCTGAAGTTGTCGTACCGGTGCACGTAGTCCGAGAGCTTGGCCCGTAGCTCGCGCGTCGTGCCGAACGTCTCGCGGTGGACGAGCTCGGCCTTCAGTATCCTGTTGGTCGACTCGTCGACGGCGTTGTCGTAGGGGCAGCCCTTGGCCGACAGCGACCTCTCTATGCCGAAGGCCTCGAGCATCAGGTCGATCTCGGCGTTGTCGAACTCGCTGCCGCGGTCCGTGTGGAATACCTCGATGTCCGAGATGGGGAAGGAGAGCGTCGCGAACGCCGACTTGACCAGCCGGGCGTCCTTCCTGGGCCCGGCGGAGTGACCGACGATCTCCCTGTTGCAGAGGTCGACGAGCAGGCAGACGTAGTTCCACGAGGCCCCGACGCGCACGTAGGTCAGGTCGCTGCATATATGGGTGCGCGGCGCCCTGCCGCCGAAGCCGCGCGCGACGACGTTGGGCACGTCGGCCTCGTTGACCGCCCCGGGGTGCACCTTGAACCTCTTCCTGCCGTATGCGCTGACCAGGCCGTTCTCCCCCGTGATGCGGCAGACCCGGCGCCGGCTGACGGTGACGCCCGACCTCTCGAGCGACGCCTTTATCTTGCGCGAGCCGTACCGGCCCTTGCTGGCGGCGTGGGCCGCGACCACGGCCGGCGCGGCGGGGTCCGGCGCGTCGGGCCGGTCGGCCCGCGAGCGCATGGAGCAGTGCGTCGACCTCGCGACGCCGAGGAGCCTGCACTGCGCCGATATGGGGTAGCGGCCCTCGTTGGCCGCTATGGCCCTCACTTTCGAGCGTATATCAGCGCCGCTTGTTTTAAGACGTCGACCTCCATCCGGAGCCTGCGGTTCTCGCGCTCGAGCTCCAGGATCCGGTTCTGCTCGGGCGTGCGGTTGTCCGCGGCGCGCGGCGAGCCGGTCGCGTTTATCGACTTGATCCACCTCTCCACGGTGCTCTTGCCGAGGTCGTACTCGTCCATGATCTCGCGTTTGGGCTTGCCGGCGTTGTAGAGGTCGACTATCTGCCTCTTGAAATCGTCGGTGAAATGCCTCGGGTGCCTGGGGTCCCTCATATACGGCCCTCCCGTCTCCTGCGCCCCTCCCGGAACTGTCCACATCAGTGTAGCCAATCCAGGCCAGGTCTCGCGCACGGCCTTGGCGAACCCGCTCCCGCCGTCGGTGACGACCACGTCGGGCGCCGGGATCGGCGCCATGAGGGCCGACCACGCCCTCGAGTTCTCCGACCTGGCCATGTACCAGGAGACCACCCTCTCGCCGCTGCAGCATATGAGCACGACGAGGTCGCGCGCGACCCAGATCCCGTCGACGTGGAGCACGCGGTGCAGCTCGCCGTCGGGGACGGGCATGGGCCAGACCTCCCAGAACTCGGCCGTCCTGCGCCTGAAGGACCGCCCGCCGCCCGGCATCGTGGCCTGCGAGTCCTTGGAGAGGAGCCACCCGAGGAACTCGTCCAGCCTTGTCGCCGTGTCGTCGTACCTCACCGTCGTCGACGCGCCGCAGGCCGTGCACCTCTACCGCTGGGACCCCGATGAGGTCCTGCCGTTGCGCTTGGTCCGACCGCCGCAGTAGGGGCAATAAACGGCCTTCATGGGCACCTCTTCCGAAAGGGTATTTAACGGTTCCGGAAAAGGTTATCTACCTGCGGGAACGATAGGCAACCGGACACACATTCTGTCCGAGCGGTTAAAAGCGGGCACGGAATTTAAACGGCTGAAAAAGGGGCATCGACCTGCGCCGATGCCCCTAAAGCAGACACACATTTTGTCCTATAAGCCCCAGATGGACCTAACTTGGGACGACACCAGCGACAGCTGGTACGGAGACCTAGACCAGCGCCATCTGTACTTTGGCCTGACCGACGAGCTCATGGCAATCGCCCACTCCGGCCACACGGTCGTTCATTAATCAATGCATGAAATACGAATTGAACTTCAAAACAGATGAGGGCTCGCAAACTCCATCCATTTACGCATGGCTCCTTTACAACAAATGTATGGACCTTTTAAACCCCGAACAATACCGGATTGAGTATTGGGCCAATGAGCTCGCTCGCAACGAAGGAGCCAGAAAAGCCGCCTTTGAGTTCTTCTCCAAAGACGCCATAAAAGCTAAAGACGCACGCGAGCAGGCAAGAATTCTATACAACATATTGGCAGGAATCACCAACCCAACCGAATATCAATTCTCTTATTGGACTAAAGCCATTTCAGCAAATGGCCTCAAATGCGCAGTTGATGAGTTCTGCAAGCAAGATCTTTTTTAAAAAACAATGCCTTCTATATAAGATTCGTTATTAGGCGCAATCGATACCAGTTAATAAGCCACCTCAAGAGGAATAACCACGATGAGCCGTAATACCAATTTCGCTCAAACAAACTGAGTACCGCTAGTCAATTCGACACACCATCGTAAAAACCTTAGTGTCCATTTCTCTCCGCTCGATGAACAACCGACAGCACAAAATCCGCAACGTTGGCAGCAGCGTTCACAGCAAGCCTTGCATGGTAGTCCTCGATATTAACCCTTGATGCACCCACTCCGTGAGCATCGCCCTGTTTGTTTCTCATCTGGCCAATAGAGTCGACAATTTTATTGAGTCCATTTACCAGGTCGCAAATTCTCCTATCCATTGTCCTATCAGCATGAATGTTATAGAGACATTTGACTTGAGAGAACAGTTTTCCAGCATCGCCACTGCTCGAAGGCTGCATCCCCTTGCGTTCGATAGCCCAACAGAAGACCTCTTCTAGAAGTGTTCTCGCTTTAGTGAGAGCGCTATCAAAATTCCCTAGTTCAATATCTTCCTGAGCCCTTTCGGCCATATCTTTAATATAAGAACGGTCAATCGTGTTGATTGAAGGAATAGACATCTCGGGCACGTCATCGACTGACACAATAACGTAGTTATTACCGAAACATCTCAGTTCATGTCCGCCAAAGAATAGTACGCTGTTAATGGCAGCGATGGCACCCTCAACAACCGCGCCATGTCTCCGTTTTATTTCCTCCGGCATCAAGCCATAAAAGTCATTTTGAAAGCGTTCAAGGCTAAAGAAATAGGCCAACATATCAGAGACACGATTATTCTCAATGCAATGCTCAAGCAAGACATTCACATACATCCAGCGACTAGATGAATCATACGTAGCATCTATTCCAAACTTATTGAGCACCTCAACTAACATAGGGCCCGATTGATACGGAAGAGAGACATCTTCGTCAAGCGCATCTGAACGAAATGACTTATCTCCATCCAAGATAGCGTACACGTCCTTGGTTTTTAGCAAGTTAAATCCAACCTGCTCACTCTTAAGCATTAGCCCACCTTAATTTGAACTGAAACGCCTGGCTAATTGTATCTCTCTAAATTAAATGCAATGCAGCGTCGCCAACGAAGTACAAAAATCGTCTCGTTCCGCCACTTTTGAAAGTAGCGAGGCCATCACACCGCCCTGCTCCAACATAAAACGCGCGTGTTAGTCGCTGCTTCATATCCTACAGTGGACGTATCAAATCAAGCAATGCTGTATCCAAAGACAACCCACGATCAAAAGGATAATCCCGGTTGGTGGAGGAATAACCGGAGCATAATCAAGCTAAACAAAACCAAGCACTTCGCATACTTTGCGCGGCAGCAGCGTAGCTCCCGCAGCAACAACACAAGCAGAGACCACAAGCGTAACCGCCAGATTAACGACAGTTGCCATCAGTGGCGGAATCGCAACAAACCCAAGCACCTTAGTCACCACACTAAGCACCAAGATATGGCACAGGTAGATTCCAAAGGAGAGGTCACCCAGCTTTACGAGGTGACTGCGTGCAAATAGCTGCCGCAGACGGTGACCTGTCAGACCAATCAACACCACAAGTACCGCAGACGTGGCCATCGAGCTCAGCTTAAGCTGCGTCGTGGCCATGTTGTAATCGCCCCGCGCCAACCACGCAAAGCCCGATACCAGTTGAAGGAATAAACAGGCGACAAGCAACCCAGGCAAAAGAGAGCACCTCCGAGTCGCAGCGCGTCCGACCTTCCCCCAATCAAGACCCAGCACGTAGAACAGAAGCCAAGCCGGAAAGAGCACCTGGACCTGCGGTAGGGCAACCCCAACGATTACTGCAATCTCACGCACCAGTAGAAAAACCGGCGTGACGCAGTAGACCAAAAGACAGTGCGACCGAAGAGCCCGGTACAGCAGCGGTGTGAGCACCACAAGCTGCGCATACACGAGCAGATAGTACATCTGTGCAGATGACGTCCCGAACAGAACGCCCTTGACGATTCCACCCGCAGTCAGCCGCTGCGTAACCACCAGATAGATGCCGGACCATACCAGATAAGGTATCAGCACCTTGTGCAGGCGCTTAGCGAGACCCCCCCCCTCAAAATTTTAGACTCGCTCGTAAGCAACCCAGAGAGGAAGAGAAAACCCGCAACCGCCCAATTAAGAAACGGTCTCAGCACCACCGAAGCAGCGCACTGGGGAAGGCAGTGGATACAAACCACACATGCAATAGCAAGACCTCGTATCGCCTGTAGATACCCATCTCGTGCCATTAGCAACCGCCCTTGCGAACGACCTTGAACACCTTGCGCTTGACCGCTCTGAGCTTGCCACGGAAGCGCTGCTTTAGAGACGGTTTGAAGTCGTACTTAGACATCAGTCCCTCAATACCCATCCCTGAAGCAAAATCTGCCATAAACTCATCGCGCTTCTCATACGGGGCGACCGATTTGACCAGACTAGGATTGCCAGCGAGAACCTGCTCGATGGTCGCATCGTCACAGTCAACGGAGGCCATAATGCCCTTAAAAGCCGTGAAGCCCTTCTCGGTATTACAAATAACCGCAGAGACGCCCTTTGAATAGTCAACTTCGGGATGGATACCTTGGAATCCCCAGAAGTCGCCCAGGGTGATATCGGAGCCGCAGCCCCTTTTGGCCGGGCACATGAAACACGAGGATCTCAGCGAAGCGTTGGCCAAAAACGCCTTCATATACCAGTCTCGATTGAAAATGGTGGAATCACAAGAAGAAGATGGGTCTTTCTCCGCTATGTATTTATACATAGCGGAGTAAGACAGCCATCCGGCTGTCTTACTCCGCATATTAACGTCGCAGACGCTTGAACCGCGGAGTGAGTTCTTGTAGTCGATCCAATCAGACCAGAGGCGCGGTGCCGGAACGCCATGGCAGATGACGTCGACAGTCAAGAGCAGATTGCTCTCCCCCGCCTTTCCCAGATAGCGCTTGATGCCCGCTACCTGGCACGCGGTGCCAGCGAACAGCACCCGTCGCCCAGAACGGATTGCATCGCGGACTCCCTCGTAAACTTCTCGGTCCACGGAACTCTGAACGTACTTAGATCGCATGACATGGTCGAGGGACGCAACATCCTCGACTACGACATGCTCGACGCGGCGGCAACCGTCAGCCCAGGCGGCACCGCACACGGCACCGCCGTCCGCGAGCACGTCACGCGCCAGAAGGCCGAAGACGCCGCCGCTGGAAGATGCCTCCAGCAGCTCGCCAGACTTTCCCTTGGCCCAGCGAACCTCAAGGGCTTCGTCACCTGCGCCCTTGGCAAGCGCGGGACACGCCGACTCGCAAGCACGACACCCGACGCACGCATCGGCATTTATGACAGGGCGCGCGAAGCCGAAGTCATCCGCCTCCATGGAAATGCAGGCCTTAGGGCACTTGGCGGCGCACGCGCCACAGCCGCAGCAGGCATCGCCAAGCTTGGATATCATTATCTCATCATGAGGCACAGCAAACTCCTAACGAAGGAACGGTAGCCGCGCGGCGAGTATCTTCTTCTCGCCGGCATCGAGCACAAAGATCAACATGGCAGCCGCGAACAGAACGGTGTAGACGACACCCCAGCAGAGAAACATAACCCAACCCGTGACGGGCGCAAGGTAAGATCCCGCCAGGCACACTACGAGGACACAGGCGGAGACCAGCAGCACAGGCAGATTGCGGCGCCAGTAGAATCCCATGTCGAGCCCAATTTTCTTCTGGTAGTACCAGTTCATAAAGATACCGTTGCCCAACAAGATGCTCAGAATGTAGGCGATGGCTGGAGCCCAGTAGCCCAAAACAGGCGACATAACCCAGGTAAACGCAACGTTAATGCCAGCCATGCAGAGATAGACAACGGAACGGGCCTTGTGCTTGTTCTTGGCGCGCTGAATCTCAATACCCGTGTTCTGGCAGAGCAGAATGACCAAAGGAAGCGCCATAGTACTGATAAGCCAATAGGCGTCCATGAAGCCCTCGCCGGCCCATTTGACGATGAAAAAACGGCCGAGAAGAATAAACCCGCAGTAGACCCAGCAGAAAAGAAACATCTGGTAGCGGCCCACTCGCGTCATGAGACGGGTAAGCTCTGCATTGTCGTCGCTCTCGGCCACGATGCGGTTAATCTTGGGCACGAAAACGTTCGACATAACGGTGGAAAGTGAGACAAAAATGCCCCTGATATTGATCGAGACCGCGAAAACGGAGACCGTCACCGCACCTGAGAGCGCACCGAGGATCATATTCGGCACGCTCTGGTTGACCAGCTCGCAGACCTGGTTACCAAAGATCCATGCACTGAATGCAGCAATTGCGCGGAAGAGAGACCCGTCGAAGCAGGAGATATCGAACTTCATGCCGAGCTTAACGATCGCGAACCGGGCATTAAGGACCAGCAGCGTTAAAGTCACCGCGAGCTGAGCCGACGCGACGCCCACCGCGCCCATCCCAACGTTGAGCAAGACGAACGCGACGCCGGGAGTGGCAAGTGAAGTGAACATTTATCGCGACTGCTGGAACTTAAACTGCTCGTGGGCGAGAATATAGGCATCGAACACGGTCGAGAACAACGTCGCTGCAACGTTGAACGACATGATTGCCATAAGCTCTCCGGCAAGCCCCACCTGTTCAGACGTAAAGCTTCCTGCAAAGAACGTCGCCACGTTTGCCGAAAAGAGAAGACCAAGCGAAAGCGCCACGGTACAGACCACGATATAGAGCATGAGGTACATACCGTTAAGCCTACGAATATCGCACTCGTCGCCCTTTGCCTTTTCCTGCGTGTAAAAGCGAATGTAGGCCTCGGAGAATCCGAAGGTAAGCAGAGTGAGCGAGAAGACGAAAGAGTTCGCAGTCTGGTAAACGCCGTAGTCAGCCTGTCCCACGAACGCTAGCAGCATGGGCGTGTAAACGAGGTTGACAAGGTTCTTGACGATGATGTTTAGGTAGCCGAGCACAGCCCCCGCTTTGCGCTGGCTAGCCACGGGCGCCCTCCCTCCAGTCAGGAAGCTGCTCATCGAGGCATCCCTCGAGGTAGTTCATGAACTTCTCACGTTCATACTCGATTGCCTCGGGCACACCCTCGTAGTCGCTGGCAAGGGAAAGGTCGAAACTCGGCGAGCCGTAAACCTTCTCCTCGATGCCAAGCATCTGGGAGAGCTGCTCAAGACGCGAAAACATACTAGCCCCGCCTTCGCGGTGCACGATGGTGAGCGGAGTGTGAAGAATGGTGCTAAACACGGCGGCATGAAATGAATCTGTCACAACATGCGATGCATGGTCAATGAGATCGATGAACTCAGCGGGGCCCGCATCCGGCTCATTGGGCTTTTGCCGATCGGAAAGAGGCACCACAGGAATACGCCCACGATCGGTAACTTGATTCAGAACGTCGGAAGCCTCGGAACCCTCTCCTCCTAGCAAGTAGGTGAACACATAAGGACCGTTAGGCGTGCAGTGTTCGTCCGCTACAGCGCGCCATGATTCAGCAGGCAACACCAAAGTAGGGTCACATATAACCGCAGCATCTACACCAACATATTTTTTTATAAGTTCAGCTCCCCTATTTTCTCGAATCGAAACACGAGCAAAGTTGCTTACGCCTCTAGAAACCGCCCGCGCTTGTTTCGGTGTAAGTGAATCCAACCCAATACTTGGCGCAAGAGCAATCCTCTGCTGAGGTTTTGCGAAATCCAAAAAAAACCAGTCTTCGTTGTAAGCAAATTGACTTGGGTTCCAAGTCTGATCACTTCCGACGGAAAAAAACCTAAATTCCCGAATACACTCGGGGTCAATAGATTTCAAAAACCGGTTGTTCATGTTGCGATCGAAGCGATCAAACGCCGCCAAACGATGCTTACGCATACCGGCCTCAGGATTAGGTTCAGTTTTTCTCATAATAACGCGGAAAACCTTTTTCATCGCCCTTATAGCGTTGGGACGAACACCGAGATAAAGACTTGTCGGCTCATAACCCAAAGTCTTCCAAATGTATTCCGTAGCGTAATTTTGAAGTCGGTTTCCGTAATTAAACCGCCCTCCCAAAGTAATAATTCCGACTTTATCTCCCATCGGTTTCACCTTTCAAATTGTAATAGTGCTTTGGAGACTACCGAGCCATCAACTCATGTAGCCTATTTTCAGTAGCGAGAAGCACATAAGCCAGCCGATTGAAATTACTTAGAACAAGACGGAGGATAATGGCAGCATCAAATCGCAGTCTCTTTTTTGCGGAAACATTGTTCATAGCCTCCGCCAAGTCTTTGGAGTCCCGAACCATACCAGAAGCAAGATGAAAAGTAGACTCACCTTGACGCGCTGCATTTTGCAGATATCGGAAATTACCGAAGATAAGACTTCGATCGTTATCGGTCTCTGTCAATACGAAACCAGGAACGTCGCAGAAAGATTTCAACAGCTCGTGAAAATTCCGATAGAAAACTTCATAATCGTTCAGGTCACTAAATCGAAACGTCAAAGTAGTTCCAGACGAATTAAGGCGATAGTAATAAAGACCCTCATCGAGATAATAGGCGTTGCTCGCTTCATTAAGAACATACAGCGACTGGAGCAAATCTTCTCCGGAAATCATACCTAACATATTTGCTGGGTATTCAACCCTTTTCAGCAAGTCAGCCTTTATAGCCTTAGTGCACATACTGTTCAGACAGTATGTCCTCGAAAAAACAAGATTGAGATAGTCAGCCCTATCTTCATGCCCGAAGCAAACTGAACCAGAAAACGGAAACCTGCACTCAGCGCTCTTAAAGTCCTCATCCTGCGAGAATTCGAAGAACACCACGTCAGCGGGATGACGTGAAATGGCGTCGGCTAAATGGGCAAGTGCCCACGGAGCCAAAATATCGTCGGCATCAACATGGAGGACATAGTCGCCCGTAACGTAGGGGTAGGCGGCAAGACGCGCAGAAAAAGGTCCCCCGTTCTCCTTTTTAATTACTCTCACCCGCTGATCGGTAGCACTATAGCTGCTGCATATTTCAAAACTGTCATCCGTTGACCCATCGTCAACAAGAATCAGCTCAAGTGCTTCATGCTCTTGGCTAAGCACTGAATCTATGCAGCGTTCAACAAACTCTTGCGAGTTATAAACAGGAACGACCACTGAAAATACTAGTGGCTTATCGCCCAAGTGAGCATCCATGCCTAAAGCCTTTCGCATTAACTAAAAATCGACAAATACGGAACCGTAGCGTTCCTGCCCATATAGCAGAACGAGAACCACCAGTAAAACACCAGATAAGCCATGAAGATCAGTGCAGTCGCCACCTTAATGACAGAATCCCGTTCTTCATGCCCTGAAAGATATGCGCCGAAGACAAGAACACTAAAACAGTCGAAATATAAAGCGATCCTGCCATTGTTCTCGCCGCCAGAAACCAGCTGGGAAAGTGAAACTCCAAAGAGCATCGACAAAAAATAGAAATTTGCCAATGGCGAACAAAAACGTTTATCAGAGGCGGCCAAGAATGCAAATAGCACAAGCGGTAACCTAATTAGAATCTGGTTTGGCATAATGGACAGCTGGCCACCGATATAGTTCACATAGCGGCCGAGTCCCACCATAATAAGAACGTTGCCAAACACGCCAAGGAGGAAAGGTCCCAATAAAGCCACAGCGCACGCAAGAAGAACTGCATTCTTGTTGTTACATCTCGCGAACAAGTGCAGAAGCAGAAGTGACAGAACGCCAAAAAGAGCCGAATAATGGAAAAGCGATGCTAGAAGAATTCCCATAAAGCAGGGAATTTGGCTTGATAAAGAGTCTCCTCTCTTGTAAAGAGCAACAAGGGAATAAATGACAAGCGCCATCGCAATCCACTGTCTCATCATATTTAGCGAGACATTAAAATAAAGGAAAAAATAGGTCGCCATACCAAACGGCACGGTATATTTTCCGCCAGACTTCAGAAGCGCTGCAAAAATAGGAACGATCGTAAGAGCCTGCGTAAAAAATAGAAGCGCAGGGAAAGAATGAAAAAGCTTAGCCGAAATCCAGACCAAAAACACATAGCCCTGTTCAAAATCCGCGGGGCTCGCATCGCGCCAGTACCTGTACCAATGGGCATTATTGAAATCAGAGAAAGACGAGCTGCGCGAAGCTAAATCAAATAGCGGCTTAGCATAGCCGACGACGTCTGTTCCGATGGATTCAGCGCGAAAGGCCGCAAGGAAACACGGAATAAGAAGCGCAGCTATGGTCCAGAACCAGAAGCCAATTCCCTTGCGATTCCAAGTAGAGATACTAAAAAAAATAATTATCGAAATACTGAAGCTTACGAGATAAGGCCACATGTGTTAAATCCTGAAATATTCGTCATGCCAAACGTCATTGATAGGACCGAGTCAATTTGTTCAAAGCCAAAATACAATGTCAAGCAGAACACCATATCTAGCAGTCATTAAGAGCTTCCGTCCCATCGCTGCCATAAGCCAGGGACAAATCAATAAGCTCGCCAAGGCGCAAGTCATTATCCTTATCGATAATGTCGAATCCTGCCCCGTTGAACAAAGTCAGCTCTCCAAACACCAATCGATCTCCCAAGTCATACCAATCGCATCGGATTTGTGGAATGCCAGTACTCAGCCGCTCACTCAAATCGAGCATTTTATCCAAATTGCAAGGTCTAGGTACCTCGGAATCAGCAATAGGAATGCCTGCCCATTCAATGCGTATGGGGTTCCACTCAATGTCATAATAGTTGCAGGTATGGTTGCCAAACCGTCCACGATGGACCTCAATGAACTCAGGTTTACCTCCAAAACAGGTTACCTTGTAATCAACCAGCCCGGCATCACCATCCACATCTTCAAGGTATTCCTCAGCCATAACCATAGGCGTAACATCCTTGTACGGCCATTCACGCGTCCACCAGAAATAATTATGCTTCAGATGCTTAGCAAGCAGCTTACGCGCAGCAGCCAAATTAAAATCAGACTTATCGCGACAAATAGAAATACCGCCGCTGTCATGATTCGTCTTTAACACGAACTTGTCGGGCAGATTTTCAATGGAAATGTCTTCGACACACGACCAGGATGCATATGTTTCCGTTACATATTCATCACCGATTTTCTCAGACACCCAAGCTTTAACAGCGAGCTTATCGACAAGAGTGTTGTAAAGAGGATTGCGATCATGAAGTTTCAGCCAATTGAGCTTCTCATTAAACGTCTTTGGATCATCGAGATTTATTTTCGATCCAGTCAACACTCTATACATGATGCGAATATGAAGTTCATCGGGCACAAATCGAGTAAAACCCGCTTTGGAGATTAGCGAATAAACCCTCAACGGATGCGTGGCGTACTCCTTAATTTTCCTAAAAAGCTGCCGACTCATCAAACCACCTAGCTACAACCGATTCAATCATTACATGTACCAATGTCACTTGCATATCAAATAAGTTCTCAACCGAATCATAAAATAGCTTTTTAGCAGCGCTCTTCATTAAATAGCTCCTCAATTCTAATCTAAGTAATTAAATCTGCTAGAGCGCCTCATGCGTCTCATACACGTGCGCGTCCGCCTTTGATGCCTCGGACAAACCATCGTTGATCTTTGCGCACAGGTCGCAGGTGGAGCAGGCGTCGAGCTGCTCCTTGGTCACGCGGCCCTCCTCGTAGTCGCGCACGACCTTGAGCTCGTGCATGTCGTAGGGCCTCTTGGTGAACAGCGCCTTCACCTTGTGCTTGAGTACCCACCAGCCGGGCTTCCAGATGTACTTGTGCATGGCCGGGCTCACCGAGCCGATCATCCAGCAGTTGCGGTCGCAGTGGCGGACCTTCGCGCGGACCTTCTCGGCTTGGTCGGAGTTCCAGAGCTCGTCCCAGGACTCCTCGTTGAGGTTGCCCATGACCTCCTTGTCCTTGGTGCCGTTGCAGGGCATGACGTCGCCGTAGGGGTCGATGAAGAAGGTGTCGAACGCCATGTCGCAGGGCAGCAGGCGCGGCTGGCCGTAGATGTAGTTGATGAGGCCGTGGTTGAAGTAGGCGCGGAACCACTTCTTGGGGCTGTTGGACCTGAGCAGCTCGTTGACCAGGTCCTCGAAGTTCTTGGCCACCATGGGTCGGTCGTGGATGATGTTCTTGGCCTCGACGAAGTAGAAGCTGTTGTGAAGCGACGCCGTAGCGAACTCCATGCCCAGCTCGTCGGAGATCTTGTAGAGGGGCACCAGGTCGGGCGCGTTGAGGTCCTGCACCGTCATGCCGAAGCCCACGTCGGGGTGCTTGAGCTCGACGAGCTTCTTGAGCGTGGCGTAGCCGCGGTTGTATCCGTTATCCAGGCCGCGGATCTTGTCGTTGGTCTGCTGCAGGCCCTCGATGGAGATGCGGATGCCGACGTTGGGGAACTCCTCGCACAGGTCGATGATGCGGTCGGTGAAGAAGCCGTTGGTGGAGATCACGATGCGGTCGGACTTCTTGTAGAGCTCGCGCACGATGTCCTTGAGGTCCTGGCGGATGAAGGGCTCGCCGCCGGTGATGTTGGTGAAGTACATCTTGGGGAGCTTCTTGATGGTCTCGATGGAGAGCTCCTCCTCCGGGCGGCTGGGAGCCTTGTAGCGGTTGCACATGGTGCAGCGCGCGTTGCAGCGGTAGGTGACGATGACGGTACCGTTGAGTTTCTTTTCGGCCATGTGGATTAGTCCTCTTTCTTAGCGTAGGCAGGGTTCAGGATCGCTTCGAGCTTTTCGAGATGGTTCTGCGGTGTATATTTCGTAAGCACGGCATTGCGGCCATTCATGCCCTGGCGTTTGGCCTCATCCGGATTCTCCAGGTAAATTGCGATGGTTTTCGAAAGGGCATCAACGTCGCCCAGGGGAAGCACGGATCCCGTCTCCCCGTTCTCCACCAGCTCCGGCATGCAGCCGATATCGAAAACGACAACCGGCTTGCCATGTGCGTAGGCCTCTAGCACGGTGTTGGGCATGTTCTCAAACCAAGTCGATGGGCAGAGAACGCAAGCGGCGCCGTCAATGAGGCGCTCCTTCTCCTCGCCCTTAACGAAGCCTACGAAATCTACGCGGTCCGATATGCCGGCCTCTTCTACAGCCGTTTTAATTGACGCAGCGTACTCGTCGTCGGTACGACCAGTGATCTTGAGCCTAACACCGCTGTTGCGCATGGCGGCATCTACGGTTAGATCAACGCCCTTTTCGGGACTGATCCTACCAAGATAGAGTGCGTACTTTCCCGCGGCAGGACAGACCTCAGGCCGAGAAGGAGCCGTAGTAAACGTCGGAACAACATTAATCTTCTCCCCTGGTACACCGGACTTCTTGAGAAGGGTCGCCGTGAACGCGGAGGGGCAGACGAATGCATCCACATAATCAAACAGGCGCTTGCAGCGGTGGAACTTCATCGACGCGATGCGTACTGCAGTTGTGGCCCTCGAGCCATGGCAGCAGGACATATCGGCAGCCTTGGAGTAATCACCGTTGATACAAGCAGTACAAACCTCCCCGTTGCAAAGGAAATCGGAACGGGGGCACATGATATTGAAATCCGAAAGCCTGTGGACAACCCTTACGCCTTCATCGTGACACGCTTTGAAGATGCTGGGAGAAAGCGCGTTAATCTGCTGCAGAACGTAAACGACGTCCGGCCTCTCGTCCTGAATGAGACGGCGGAGATTCTTATATGCCTCGCGGTTATAGAAAGCGCAGGAGAGCAAACGAGCGACGTTCTTCGGAGTCTTTTTAACGTTGTTAAAGTAGGCGTCACCCGACTCGCTCTTCCCATGGGGAAAATAACGAGAATATGGCGTATCCTCATTGAGCGGGCTGCGGACCGAAAACGGAATAACAGTATGCCCGGCGTCTTCGAGAACGCGCTTAACGTTGAACATATAAATCTCGGGACCGCCCGAGACATAGTAGCGATAATTCGCCAAAATTATCTTCATCGGGCCTCTCCTTGATAAAGCTCGAGGGTCCGTTCGACGACGGAATCCCAGTCATAGTTATTTCTCACGCGCTCGCGAGCACTCTCGCCGAGCTTGTTGGCCCTTTCCGGATTATCCAGAAGGCCGCGAAGGACGCAGGTAAGCTCAGAAACGTTGCCTTTGGCAAAAGTTGCGCCGGCGCTTCCAAGAACGTCAGCGCATTCGGGCACATCGCTCGTAACGCAACATGTACCGTAGGACATGGCTTCCATAAGAGAAAGTGGCATACCTTCCACATCGGAAGGGAGCACGTAGACATATGCATTCGAATAGAGCTCGGCGAGAAGGTCACCCGTGACGAATCCGGTAAAAATAACGCGCGGGTCAGAACCAGCCCGCTTTCTAAGCTCAATCTCAAATGCATCGGTGTCAGAACCTCCGCCAGCAATGACCAAGCGCTTATCGGTATCGAGCCGACGGAAAGCATCAACGAGCAAATCACCGCGCTTCTCGGGCACCAGTCGGCCAAGATACAAGATGTAGTCGCCACGAGATAGGCCCCAACGCTCAGCGATTAAACTGGCATCAATACGCTCACGGATTTCCACTCCATTGTGTATGAGAGTGGCCTCACGACCGTATTCCTGCTTGAAGTAGCCCTCCGCAGACGACGACAGGACAATCAGCTCATTCGATTGGGTTGCAGCCGCCTTCTCGCCCATCTTGATACAAGTGCTAGCAAGTCGTCCCCACTTGGCCCTCTGCCAGTCAAGACCGTGGATCGTTGCAACGGTGCGAATTCCTGCCCGACGGGCAAGTGGCAGTGGAACACAGGGCCCTTCGGCGTGGTAATGAATCACGTCAGGACGGTCCTTAATCGCCTGTCGAGTCGCAAAATAAGACGAAGAAAGTGCAGCAAGGCCCTTCTTATCAATTGTCTTTACCGGCACAATACGAACACCGTCAACGATGCGCTCGGAAAGGGATGTCGCCTCGCCGGTCATTACGTCGGAGCCGGATCGATCGTAACATGTAACCTCATGCCCAAGAGCAGCCATACGACGCGCCAGTTCCGAAACAACGACTTCGACCCCACCTTCACGAGAGCCAAACCGCTTATGCCCAATCATTGCGATTCGCACGCTAGCAACAGCCCCCGTAATAGCGCTTATACCACTTGGCGAAGGCCCTCAGGCCGTCCTCGAGCGGCGTCGCGGGCTTGTAACCCAGGTCGCGCTGGAGCGCCGTGGTGTCGGCGTAGGTGACGGGCACGTCGCCGGGCTGCATCGGCACGAGCTGCTTGTGGGCCTCAAAGTCGTAATCGGTGGGAAGCACGCCCTCCTCCACCAGCACGCGCTGCAGCGTGTCGACGAAGTCGAGCAGGTTCTCGGGATGAGAATTACCGATGTTGTAGACGCGGTGCGCGGCGAGGGGCAGCCCGTCCTCGCCCATCTTCACCTCGGGGGCGGCGTCCATGACGCGCTTGACGCCCTCGACGATGTCGTCGACGTAGGTGAAGTCGCGGCGGCAGTCGCCCATGTTGAAGATCTTGATGGTCTCGCCGCGGCGCAGCTTCTCAGTGAAGCCGAAGTAGGCCATGTCGGGCCTGCCCATGGGGCCGTACACGGTGAAGAAGCGCAGGCCCGTGGCGGGGATGGAGTAGAGCTTGGAGTAGGCGGCGGCCATGAGCTCGTTGGACTTCTTGGTGGCGGCGTAGAGCGACACCGGAGAGTCGACGCGATCCTCCTCGGAGAACGGCACCTTCTTGTTGCCGCCGTAGACCGAGCTGGAGCTGGCGTAGACCAGGTGCTTCACCGGATGGTGGCGGCAGGCCTCGAGCACGTTGAAGAAGCCGACGAGGTTGCTCTCGAGGTAGGCGCGCGGGTTCTCGATGGAGTAGCGGACGCCCGCTTGGGCGGCGAGGTTCACCACGACGTCGAAGCCGCCCTCGGCGAACAGGCGCTCGATGAGGGCGGCGTCGCACAGGTCGCCGCGAACGAAAGCGAAGCGGCCGTCGGTGTCTACCTCGGCCAGCATGCGCAGGCGCGCTTCCTTGATGCCGGGGTCGTAGTAGCTGTTGAGGTTGTCGAGGCCGACGATCACGTCATCGGTCTCCTCGAGCAGCTTCTTGACGAGGAACGCGCCGATGAAGCCGGCGGCTCCGGTGACGAGGACTTTTCTATCTGCCATTCATACCACCTAGTCTCGTTTAAACAGGTCGCGTGTATAGACCTTGTCCGCCACATCCGCGAGCTCGTCGCTCCAGCGGTTGGCGACGATCACGTCGCAGCCGGCCTTGAAGGCCTCCAGGTCGTGGGTCACCTCGGAGCCGAAGAACTCCGGCGCATCGAGCGTGGGCTCGTAGACCACCACGGGCACGCCCTTGGCCTTCACGCGCTTCATGACGCCCTGGATGGAACTCGCGCGGAAGTTGTCCGAATTGGATTTCATCGTCAGGCGGTAGACGCCCACGACCGGCTTCTCCTTGCCCTCGTAGACGCGGTCCCACACCATCTGCAGCACCTCGTCGGCGACGAAGTCCTTGCGGGTGCGGTTGGCCTCCACGATGGCCTCGATCAGGTTCTGGGGCACGTCCTTGTAGTTGGCCAGCAGCTGCTTGGTGTCCTTGGGCAGGCAGTAGCCGCCGTAGCCGAAGCTGGGGTTGTTGTAGTGGCCGCCGATGCGCGGCTCCAGGCACACGCCGTCGATGACGTCGCGGGTGTTGAGGCCGCGGACCTCACAGTAGGTGTCGAGCTCGTTGAAGTAGGCCACGCGCAGCGCCAGGTACGTGTTGGCGAAGAGCTTCACGGCCTCGGCCTCGGTGGTGCCAAGCACGAGCTCGGGGATGCCCTTTGAGCCGTCCGCGTTGACGCGCTCGAGCTCGACTGGATCGGCGCCCTGAGCGAGCAGGCCGGCAAAGCGCTCGGCCGCCGCGACGGCCTCGGCGTCCTCCTTGGGCGCGCCCACCACGATGCGGCTGGGGTGCAGGTTGTCGTAGAGCGCCTTGCTCTCACGTAGGAACTCCGGGCTGAAGAAGATCTTGCTGTCGCCCAGCCTCTCGCGCAGGCCCGCGGTGTAGCCGACGGGGATCGTGGACTTGATGACGATCCAGGCATCCGGGTTCACCGAGCGCACGGCGGCGATGGCGGCCTCGACGGAGGAAGTGTCAAAGAAGTTCTTATCGGAATCGTAGTTGGTCGGCGTGGCGATGACGGCGTAGTCGGCGCCCGCATAGGCCTCTTCCACTTCGACGGTGGCGTGCAGGTCGAGCTGCCGCTCCCCCGCCTTGGCCTCCGCCAGGAAACGCTCAATCTCGTCGTCCTGGATGGGCGATACGTAGCTGTTGATCTTCTCGACTTTCTCGGGCACGATGTCCAGGGCGTGCACCTCGTTGTGCTGCGAAAGCAGGACGGCGAGGGACAGGCCGACGTAACCGGTACCGGCGACGGCAATCTTCATTTTCTTCTCCGATTCGAATCGGGTATTAAAGTTAGGCATTAGTACGCATCGCTTCCGTTGAAGACCTCCAGAACCGTGAGGAGGACGATCTTGAGGTCCATGACGATTCCGCGTTTGGCTATGTACTCGAGGTCCCGGCGGACCATGCCGTCGAACCCGGTGGAGTTTCGCTCCGTCACCTGCCAGAGCCCCGTAATACCTGGCTTCACCGCTAGCCTCTGCAGGTCGTACTCGGTGTACTGCGCCACCTCATTCGGCAGCGGCGGGCGAGGCCCCACGACGGACATCTGCCCCAGGAACACGTTCAGGAACTGCGGGAACTCGTCGATGGAGTGCTTGCGGATGAACTTGCCGATCCTGGTGATACGCGGATCGTTTTTCATCTTGAACATGGCACCGGCGATCTCGTTTTGCTCCTTGAGCTCGGCGAGGCGCTCGTCGGCATCCCTGTACATGGAGCGGAACTTCCACATGCGGAAGGTGGACAGGCTGCCGTCGCGGTGGGTCTGGCCCACGCGGATCTGGCTGTAGAAGGGGTTGCCTTCGCTCTCCAGGCGGATGGCGGCGGCGAGAATCAGGCTAGGAATGGCGATGACTGCCAGCGCGCAGCCGCTGAACAGGATGTCAAAGACGCGCTTGACAGTGCGGTAGGCCAGGCGTGAGCGGTCCCAGTCCATGATGGATTGCATGGCCTTGTAGCGGCCGGCGCCCTCACGCCGGTCCATCGCCTGTGCAATCAAAACCGCCCCCACGGGCGCATTGCTCTCTGTTACTTCTTTAGCAGCCACAGTCAAACTTACGTCCCCGTTCCCCAGGGATCCCCCAATCGATAAATTCAAAAATGCGAACGAACAGCCGGAACAACGTCTCCCTTACGTCTTACTGGGAACGTCCAGCGCAAGCAGCTCCCTAAAAGCGGAGTTACCTTCGCCCACGTCTACCAGGCACCAGCGCTTATGACGGTCGATCTTCTTTACACGGGCCTCTTGCCCCACCAAGGGCCCTTGCTCTATATGCAGCACGCCGTCTTCTATGCGCGCTACGCTATTGCGCACCACGCCGTCGTCGTCGAGTACACTGCGGTACCAGTCCTGCGCATCGTCCGGCATGGGCGCATAAGCCCGCTCCCTGCTACCGGCAATGCGGCAACCAAAACTCAACTGGGCCAGGGCCTTATCGAGCAGGGCAGCATCGCGCGTGGCGACGAAGAAGTATTCCTTGTACATGGGTTTGGTTTGGAGCGACCAGGCGCCGTCCCGCTTAAACCAGAACTCCTTTTGCATCACAAAAGCGTCCTGCATCAGCTCGTGCGGGATAATGCGGCGGACCTTTTCGCAGGTCTCGCGCTCTTTACCGTTGGGGGTGTGGACCAGATACCAGCGGACGCGACCATGCTGGCTGTTGGTAGTAGCGCCGCTAAAGGCACCGGGCAGCTGCTCTTGGCGCCGCATTGTCTGTTCCATCTCTCGCCCCCTTTTTCTTGTCTCCGCGACGCACGCGGATGCAGGGGCGTTAAGAACAGGCTTCTCGCTCGCAGCTAGGCGCAGTCGCAAAAGTACAGGTTTTTGTAGAGGCGTATGGAGATGCGCCCATTCGCGGCGCATTTTGTGCAATCTGGGAAAACGCGAACAGTTTGCTCGTATAATGAGCATCGTCGAAAGATACAAAAACCTGTACCTTTTTGCACAACAAAAAAGCCGCTCTAACCAGCGGCTTTTCTTCTATAGACAACAAAAAAGGCGACCGCCCGCGAGGACGATCGCCTTTGTTAATTCTTGTATAGTTTGTGCTAGGCGCGAGTCTTGATCTCCTCGAGCACCTTGGCCACAAACTCGTCAACGCTCATCTGAACGGTCTCGTTGGAACGATCGCGGACGGAAATGTTGCCGGCCTTGACCTCCTTCTCGCCCAGGATGAGCATGTAGGGCACGCGGTCGATGCTGCGGGCCTCGCGGATCTTATAGCCGATCTTCTCGTCGCGGTCGTCGCAGACCACGCGGATGCCGGCCTCCTCCAGCTTGGCGCACACCTCGTGGGCGTAGTCGCGGCTCTTCTCGGAGACAGGAAGTGCCTTGACCTGCACGGGGGCCAGCCAGGTGGGGAACTTGCCCGCAAAGTGCTCAATCAGAATACCAATGAAGCGCTCGATGGAGCCAAAGCATACGCGATGCAGCATGATGGGGCGCTTCTTGGTGCCGTCGGCGTCCACGTACTCCAGATCAAAGTTGAGCGGCATCTGGAAGTCGAGCTGAACGGTACCGCACTGCCAGGTACGGCCGAGCGAGTCCTCCAGGTGGAAGTCGATCTTGGGGCCGTAGAAGGCGCCGTCGCCCTCGTTGACCTCGTAGTCCATGCCATGCTTCTCCAGAGCGGTGCGCAGGCCCTCCTCGGCGCGAGCCCAGTCCTCGTCCGAACCCATGGAGTCCTCGGGGCGGGTGGAAAGCTCAACGTGGTACTTAAAACCAAACTTCTGGTACACGGAGTCGATGAGGTTGACCACGCCCACGATCTCGTCGGTCAGCTGGTCGGGACGCACAAACAGGTGTGCATCGTCCTGGTTAAAGCAGCGCACGCGGAACAGACCGTGCAAGGCGCCGCGCAGCTCGTGGCGGTGCACCAAGCCAATCTCGCCGGCGCGAATGGGCAGCTCGCGATAGGAGTGCGGCTTGGAGGCGTACACCAGCACGCCGCCCGGGCAGTTCATGGGCTTAATGCAGTACTCTTCGTCGTCAATAACGGTGGAGTACATGTTGTCCTTGTAGTGGTCCCAGTGGCCCGAGGTCTTCCACAGCTGCTTGTTCATGATGAGCGGCGTGGAGATCTCCACGTAGCCGGCCTTGTGGTGGATCTCGCGCCAGTAGTCCAGCAGCGTGTTCTTAAGGATCATGCCGTTGGGCAGGAAGAACGGGAAGCCGGGGGCCTCGTCGCGCATCATAAAGAGGTCCATCTCGCGGCCGATCTTGCGGTGGTCGCGCTTCTTGGCCTCCTCCAGCATGTGCATGTGCTCGTCGAGCTCTTCCTTGGTGGCAAAGGCGACGCCGTTGATGCGGGTGAGCATCTTGTTGTCTTTGTCACCCTTCCAGTAAGCACCCGAGACGCCGGTGAGCTTAAAGGCCTTCAGCGCCTTGGTGTAGCAGATGTGGGGGCCGACGCACATGTCGATGTAGTCGCCCTGCTGGTAGAAGGTGATGCGGGCGTCGTCGTCCAGGTCGCCGATGTGCTCGACCTTGTACTTCTCGCCGCGCTCCTCCATAAGAGCGATGGCCTCGGCGCGGGGCTTCTCGTACACGGAGAACTTAAGGTTCTCCTTGACGATCTTCTTCATCTCGGCCTCGATCGCGGGCAAATCGTCCTCGCTGATCTTCTTGTCACCGAGGTCGACGTCGTAATAGAAGCCGTTATCGGTTGCGGGGCCGTACGCGAAGTCGGCCTCGGGATACAGGCGCTTGATGGCCTGCGCCATGATGTGAGCGGCGGAGTGGCGGATTACGTGGACGACGTCCTCGTCCGCGACCTCTGCGACGGAGCCGTCGTTATACAGTGCCTTCATGTAAATCTCCCTCTTGTAGATGAGCTTGGTACCAGAATATAGATGTATCGCCACGTGCTTGCGCACAATGTATCGATACCGCAAAACACCCGCCATCCACATATTTGGAAGACGGGTGCTTGGACGCGCATGTCACGCCGCGAAAACCGGAGCGTGCGCGCCTATTGGATGTGAGTTCGGCAGTACGGGCACACTTTCCAATGAGCGTCGAGCGGCTTGTGGCACGAGGGGCAGACGTTGCGAACCTGCGTGTTGCATACCGGGCAGACAATAAAGTCTTTCTCGATGGTGCTGCCGCACTTGGGACATGCGCCGTACTGGGCTAGCTGGTGCTCGCGGATAGCGACATCGAGCTCCTGCTCCTCGCGATCGGACGCATAGGAATTAGGGCGCAGGACAATGTATGCGATGAGGCCGACCAGCGGGATGAGCGCGACCAGGCCCCACGCCCAAAACGCCTTGACGCCGCGGCGCTTCGCGTCGATGAACACATAGACGACGGAGAGCACGTACAGTGCGACGATGAAGCCGATGAACAGATAGACCGCCATCATCAACTGCGGCGACATGAGCTCCTGGATATACTTCGACATAGCGATGCGCTACCTTCCTATCTGGTACGCCGACTTGCGGCGACATGGTCTTTGGCATTGTATACCGCATACGGCGGCTTCGTCCATTATTCATGCATTTTGATTCAACGCGGCCCGGCGGCGGCATCGCCCGGCAGCGAGAGGCCCCGTATGTATAGAAACGCGCCGGATGCATGGCGCCAGCCTGCCAACGGAACATAAGGCCGTTCGCGGCCGCTTATTGACGCTTCGTCTATATCATGCGTGCCAAGCCGGCCGCAGGGATACCATAAGCCATGAAACATGAACACCTGACACCGAAAAGGACGTGATATCAGGGTGAGACACTACGATATCGTCATCGTGGGAGCAGGCATCACGGGCTGCGCCATCGCTCGCCAGCTTTCACGCTATGACCTTGCGATCGCCTGCGTGGAGGCGGGCAACGACATCGCGCTGGGCTCGACAAAGGCAAACGGCGGCCTTGTCCACGCCGGATACGATCCGGCAGCCGGCACCGTCAAGGCGAGCGTTAACGCACGCGGCTGCGCGCTGTACGGCCGTTGGGCAAAAGAGCTTGGATTTGGTTTTAAGCGCACCGGCTCCATGGTGCTGGGCTTCTCCCC
>OIXS01000304.1_pt1 | contig 32763 bp, 27 predicted proteins | sample 1587841 | NCBI WGS metagenome assembly OIXS01 (sample SAMN03283254) | human gut metagenome | biome: human-associated habitat; material: feces | host: Homo sapiens | place: USA | collected 2013
AGTCCATACTGAGCCACGATGCCTTTTCTCATCAGCATATATCTTCTTTAAGCGTTTCAACAATAGAATCTTTCTTTAATTTGGATACGGCGTACAGCATGGATACACCGACGATCAGAAATACTGCCAAAATAACGATCAGGTAAAGAGGGATGTTGATCGTAAAGGGTATGTTGCTTGACTGCATAAGAAGATACATGCCAAGGGAGAGCAAAATACTTATGGGGATAGCGAAAACGATTGCTTTAAGCCCGTAAAACAGACTTTCAAGGCATATCATCTTGTTAAACCCGTGCGGCGTGATACCAACGGATTTGAACATGGCAAATTCTTTGCGCCGGAGATCTATCCCCGTGGAAACGGTGTTTATAATATTCGCTATGGATATCAGCGTAATCAATGCCACAAAGCCGTAAATAAACACCTGCAAAACGAATATGACCGTATTCATGGTTTCCATGGATTGCACAACGTCTATAACCGTAACGCCGGTCATGGAATTCTGATCCACGATTTTTTCTATCTCGTCCACCAGGGCTTCATGATCTTCCGTTTCATATCCGAGCGCCAGCACTACATCTTCACTGCTGTAATTCTCATAATAGGAAATATACACACTCAGCGGAATATACAGGCTTATGGTAGTTGCGCTGTTGAGATTGCACAGATAATTATCGGGATCGTATTTTACGAAATCGGTTGCAATCGCCTTAAGATTTTCATTTTCGGAATCCGGCAGAATGTTGCCGTTTTCATCATATGCGTCATAATAGAAAGCTTTGCCAAGAATATTATCCGTAAATACATCGCCCGTTGAATTATCATGGGAAACGTTATTCATGATAAGCGCCTTAAGCTCATTGAAATTTCCGGCATTTGTGTAATATTTACTGCTGTCAATCCCGTTATCTTCACAAAGTGAATCAAAATCTTCATCGTCTACAAAATTTATATATGCTACATTATCATCAAGCAATCTGCTGTACGACGAAGTAAGATTTGCCGTATCCGCAACACCTTGGTTCGTATACATATTATCCTGAGGCGTGCCGTTGCTGTAAAAAAGTATGCTTGTTGTGATGCTGTATGCATCATCCACGGCAGAACTATCGCTTGTTTCACGCTGAAGCATATCATAATCAGCTTCACTGCCGACATTTACATAGACCTGATACGGCATATCGTTTGAAAGATCGTTTGCCTTTACGAACATATCGCAAAAGGAATTTACGCTTAAAAACAGAACGATGGACAAAGCGATAGAAGCGGTTATGACCCTCGATTTTCTTCCGTTTCGCTTTAAATTCTTGTTCGCGAGTTCGCCCTCATAGCCGAATACGGCACGCACGAGTTTTGAAGACTTAAGCTTTTTGGACTTTATCTTGATCTCATTCGTCTGCCGCAATGCGTCGATAGGCGTTATGGAGGATGCTTTTTTAGCCGGTATCATGGCGGAAATAAATATTGTAAAAGCGCTGACTATAATGATACATATGATTACCCAAAGCGGAACGAGAACGTTCATCGGCACATTTTCACCGCCGTTGATCATGCCGGATTCCTGAATACGTGTACCAACGGCTCTGAGCGTTATATATATACCGAACAGACCGGCGCCGATTCCGACAGGAATACCCACAAGCCCCAGCAAAAAGCCCTCAAAATACACGGAGGCGCTTTTCTGCGCTTTTGTTGCGCCAACAGAAGCAAGCATGCCTAAATAGCGCGTCCGCTCGGAAAGCGACATGCCGAAAGCATTATATATGAGCGCTACGCTGGCAAAAATAATGACTGCAAGTATAACGGCAACCATCGGAAGTGTGGAGGTTGCCAGGCTGCTGTTTGAATCAAAAGAGTAGTTTGCGCTCAAATATTCGTCGTTAAGCTCATACCGGTCTGAATCTATTCCGCAGTCAGTCATGATCTGCCTGATATCTGCAACTGAATTTATATTTATATCTTTAAGTTCAACATACGCTATTGATTCGGAAAGCTCCGCTGCTGCAGCAGGGCGTATGATCTGATAATTTCTTGTTGGCAAATTACCGTTTAAGATTCCTGTTATTTGAAACTCTCTAATATCGTTTGCCTCAAAGCTTTCACCGGCGTAATAGTTACCATCGAGAAACAGCGTTTCACCGTCTTCGGAATAATATCTTGCACCGACGGGAACCGTTACCGTATCGCCGATCTGCCAGTCCAGATTATTATTTTCTATAAATTCTTTTTCTACAAGTATCTCATTTTCCGTTTTAGGCAATGAACCTTCCATATCGCAGGTGACAAGCTGCTGCAGCGCGGTCATATCCGCTGCAAAAACTGAGCCTGTAGAGGTGCGGGATGATACGCCGTAGTCTATCTTAAATCCGGAAGCTTCGGGAGCGAGCATGGCTCTTCTTCCAACTCTTTGGACATCAGCCTGAGAAGCGAGCTTATTAGCGGTTTCTTCCGATACGCCCGATACTCGCGCCTGCCAATGACCGTCACTGTAAAGCGATACATCGCCAATATAATTCATAATTGACGCAATGCTGACAAATACGGCCGTAATCATTGCAACGGAAACGCATATACCGAGAATCGTTACGATCGTTCTTCCCTTATTCTTTTTCAAATGCGCAAGGGTGAGCTTTTGAATGATATTCATCCCATTCTCACCTCATCTCTTGTTATTCTTCCGTCCTCAATCGCAATAACCCTGTCTGCCGAAAGAGCGATACGCTCGTCATGCGTAATCATGATAACGGTCTGATTAAATTCCTTGTTGAATTTTCTGAGCAGAGATATGATCTCTCTGCTATTTTCACTGTCCAGATTCCCCGTTGGTTCATCGGCAAGCAAAAGAGCCGGATTATTTATGAGCGCTCTGCCTATTGCAACACGCTGCTGCTGGCCGCCTGAAAGCTGATTCGGCAAATGGGAGAGCCTGTTAGAAAGGCCCAGCTTGGCAATAATATCGTTTACGCGGGCTTTATCCGGCTTTCTGCCGTCCAGTAAAAGCGGAAGCGTTAAATTTTCTTCTACTGTTAAAATAGGAATCAGATTATAAAACTGATAGATTAGCCCGATCTGCCTGCGCCTGAAGATGGCAAGCGCTGTCTCGTCAAGCGTTGAAATATCGGTTTTATCAATGATAACCGTACCTGAGGTAGCCGTATCAACGCCGCCCAATATATGAAGCAATGTTGATTTGCCGGAGCCTGACGGCCCTACGATCGCAACGAACTCGCCCTTTTCAACTGAAAACGATACGTTGTCAAGTGCGCGCACCATAACGTCACCTTTGCCATAAGTTTTTGACAGATTTTGAATTTCAAGAATTTTCATATCTATATCTCCTTTCGTTGGTTAGAGAATACCATGCCCACCTTACGGCAAAATGACTTTCAAATTACAATTTCGTAATTTAGACAACGAATTTATAAAAGCGTATTATAAATTTTGTGCCTATCCCCTCTTGACTCTCAACCGAAATATCTGCATTTTCCTTAGCAAACACCGCCTTTGATAATGCCAGACCGATCCCAACGCTTTCTGCGGAGGAATTTTTCCCGTGATAAAACCGTTCAAAGATATGCGGCAGATCTTCTTTGGCAATGCCGCACCCGTTGTCGCTTATCACAACCTCATTATAAATATTTGTGGTATTCGCTGTAATATTTAAAGCACCGCCGTCCTCAGTATGTTCAAGACAGTTCTTTATAATATTTTCAAATGCTTCGATACTCCAGTTTTCATCACCCATAAAAAGAAACGGCTCTATATCCGTGTTGATTTTGATTTGGCGGATTTCCGTCTGCAGCGCAAAGGGCTTAAGACTTGCGGCAATGATATCTTTACAGTTCAATTCCTTAAAAATAAAATCGGCAGTATCCGCGTCTATTTTGGAAAGTTTGAGCAGCGTTGTTATAAGCCACTTCATCTTTGTAAGCTGCTCCTCAATGATCTTAATAAAGCCGGCTCTTTTCTCAGCGTCCTTTTCGTTTTGCAGTACCTCGGTGATGATCATCATGGAAGTCAAAGGCGTTTTGAGCTGATGTGAAATATCCGCCAGCGAATCGGCAAGATAAAGCTTATCCTTTTTCGCTTCCTCGCTTGCCGTTCGCAGCAAGATCATGACCTTATACAGATTATTTTTTAGAATAGAAAGCTCTCCCTCCGCATTATCCGCAACCGCAAGCTCGTAATTTCCGGAGCAGACTTCGGATAGATAATTATTAAGCTCTTCAATATCCCTGTATCTCTTTTGTGTGAATACCGCAAATACCAGCACAATGAGCGCCCACACCGCAAGGCAGATGAAGGCGCACGCTACATTGAAAAACAGGCAGATGAAGAAGCAGACCAATGCCATGGCTGCCGATATGCCTATCATTAATTTGAATTCAAAATTTTTCATTTTTCAAGTATATATCCCAGTCCGCGAACCGTTTTGATAATGGACGGCTGCGCGGGATCCTCCTCTATTTTATCTCTTAGGCGTTTGATATAAACGGTCAGAGTATTGTCGTTTACAAAATCACCGGCAACGTCCCAGATATCCTCCAACAGCTTTTGGCGGGTAAGCACGATTCCGCGGTTATTTATAAAGGTCAGAAACAGCCTGTATTCCATAGCGGTTAAAATGATCTCACTGCCGTTTTTATATACCTTCGCCTCATTCGTATTGATTTTTATATCAGCCAACGCAACAATACCGTCTGCAGTGTCCTTGTTATATCGCCGCAATACGGTCTTGATCCTCGCAAGAAGCTCTTTGACTCTGAATGGCTTTGAGATATAGTCGTCAGCGCCAAGCTCAAGACCCATTACAACATTTACCTCATCGTCATACGCCGTAAGGAAGATAACGGGATAATCCCCCTGCTTTTTTATCTCTTTACAGACGTCGTAGCCGCTGCCGTCCGGCAGGGTAAGATCAAGAATATACAGCGTAAACACACGCGAACGGATAATATCAAGCGCCTGCTTAACGGTTTTTGCAACGGTTACACTGTAGCCTTCGTTCTCAAGAGAATACGAAAGGCCGATTCCGATGGCGTTATCATCTTCAAGAAGTAAAATATCCATACATATACCTCCGATATTATATTAACATATTTACACTCTGTACTCCATTACAAAATTGTAATATTGAATAACAGGCAAAATAAAAGGGCGTAACATCACGCCCTTAAGGTTTTCAGATATTCTTTAGTTGCTTTATCTACTCTGTAGCTGTCACGGATCTTAGAGATCGTCATATTGTGGATCTCGCTGCTCAGCTGCCTGTTTTCAAGCAAAGGCAGAACTTTATCTTTATATTTGGAAAACGCCGTGCAGAACGCCCAGGCAGCGCCCATATTTACATAATAGTATTCACTTCTTATATTTTTCAGATAATTCAGGGTATAATCTATATACTCGTCGTCAAGATAATAATCCATAAGCGTGATTACAGCAAAACGAACATCGTATTCCTTATCTGAATACATATATTTTTGCAGAAAATCAAGAAATTCTGCCTGATTCTTTTTAACGAATTTGAGCGTGGAGCAGACGCAGTCGCACACCGCCCAATTATCTATTTTGGGTATAAATTCTTCAAGCATCTTTAATCTTTGAGAAAGATCAAGTTTTTTATACCCAATATAAAAGCCGTGCAGCATGATCTCCTCATAATAATCCCAGCCGAAATCATCGTTATCAAGGCACTTTGCGATTTTCCTAAGCTGCGGGATACGGACGCCGATGATTTTTTCCTCGGAAACATTCGGAATCAGCTTTTTATGAAATGTTTTATACTCAACATCTGCATATTTAAAAAGCTCATTTAAAACATTCATAGAATCACCAAGGCAATTATATCATTTTTTGCGCTCGGTTACAATACGCACAGCAATATAAGATACCGCACAGAATAAAAGTGACACGGCTAAAATCATAATCAGATTATTTGAATGATAAATGATCTCAAAAACGGACGGCGCAACTACAAACGCGCCCTTTGTCTCAAACCAGGAAACCACAGCACTGCCGATAAAGTTTATCAACAGCGCAAGAAAATACACCGGCGGTTTGGTAAACAGCAGAAGGAGCAGCGCAGGCGCAGGATTTCCCGATATCAGCATGAAAGCGCTCAGCAGAAGATTTGCTTTAAAATTCTTTCTCTCGGTCAATAAAATACCTAAAAGCGAAAAGATCAGTATTATCCTTGACGAAAGATAGTAAACAAGCTGTGAATTTTCATTAGCCCTAACAATATTCGATACACCGCTTACAATGCTGCCGTTTATCAGACGAGCACCACCGTAAGATGAGAATAATATCAGCGATTCAAAATCAAATATTCCCGCTGTATTAAAAACACAGTCAAAAAAACCGAATGAGGTAACGGATTGCGATAGCCTTTCTGCCGCCAAAGAAAAAGCAGAATTTCCGATAAAGAAATACGCCGCAGTGTAAAATAACGCCGTTAACAGCAATACGGCCTTAAAGAATTTTCTGCTTACCCTGTTAATTATAAAATAGGAAAGGCATAATACCGTTGATAGGAAAAAAACAATATCAGCCGCCGTGGTATTGAACAGCCGTATGATATAGCAGATAACAGAAATAACGGATAACAGGATCACCGGATAATACATAAACGTCATATCATAATGCTTAAACTTTATCATTTTCATGCATTGAATATTGACGGATTCCATAAAAAATAAACACACGCTGCCGCGGCAGCGTGTGTCAGCATAGATTTATATCATGCTTTGTTCCATTTGATGTCATTATAATCTGCACATGCTTTATTTTTGAATGCAGCGCGAAGTTCCGCATAACAGCCGCATTTGACGCACATGCCGGAAATCAGTTGATCGCAGCTGCGGCAGACCGAAAGGCGCTGCCGGTAGACATCGGCACTTACCTTCAGCGAATCATCCACAGTTTTAAGATAATCCTGTAACCCGTCATAGGAGGCTTTCTCACCCGCTTCCAGCAACAGACACCTTTTACAAACATGCTCCATTATTTTACGGTAAATTTAACGATACTGCACGGAGGCAGTACAGCTTTAAAACCGTTTTCCGTAATTTCAAAATCAGTAAATTCTTTTTCTACAACCATATATTTGTCTTCAAAGGTATTGCCGCTGTGGATATCGCCTGAAATGATCGTAGCTTTCACAGAAGCAATCGCTGTATGCGCGATCTCACAATCAATTTGTGCATTGCGTTCAGAGCAGGTATTGACAACAGTTGATGTAATCGTGCCGTTATCATCGACCGAAGCGGATTCAATAAGCTGAGGCGCGCATTCTCCGTCAGCTTCCCTGACCGGCGTTGTGATATAAGAACCCAAAAGCGTGTTATTCTGATGCGCTTTAAACATTTTAAACACATAGTAAGTCGGGGTCAGCACCATATCTGCGCCGTCCGTCAACGCAACGGACTGCAGCACATTTACGGTCTGCGCTATGTTTGCCATATGAACTCTGTCAGCATGTTTATTAAAAATATTGAGGGTCAGCGCCGCAACGACTGCATCTCTCATGGTGCTCAGCTGATATAAGAATCCTGGATTCGTTCCGGGTTCAACATCATACCAGGTGCCCCACTCGTCTACGATAAGACCGACACGCTTATCAGGGTCATACTTATCCATAACCGCGCTGTGGCGCGAAACGATCTTTTCCATTTTATATGCCTTGGCAACAGTAGAAAAATATTCGTTTTCATCAAACTGCGTTGACGAGCCTTTATGCTGCCAATTACCGGTGGGAACCGTGTAGTAATGAAGTGAGATACCGTTGAATTTATTGCCGGCTTTTTTCATAAGAACATCCGTCCAGTTATAATCCTCACCGTTCGGACCGCAGGCAACACGATAGATCTTTCTATCAGCATCATAATCACGCACATATGTATTGTATCTTCTGAAAAGGTCTGCATAATATTCCGGCATCATATTGCCGCCGCAACCCCAGCTTTCATTACCGACACCAAAATATTTTACGGCCCACGGCTCTTTTCTGCCGTTTTCCGTGCGCAGGCGAGCCATTGGAGACTCGCCGTCAAAGGTCATATACTCAACCCATTCATTCATTTCCTGAACCGTGCCGGAGCCGACATTGCCGTTTATATAAGCGTCACACCCAAGCTGACTGCAAAGCTCAAAAAATTCATGTGTACCGAAAGAATTGTCCTCCACTACGCCGCCCCAATGCGTATTCACCATCTTTTTACGCTTTGATTGATCACCGATACCGTCTTTCCAGTGGTATTCATCTGCAAAGCAGCCGCCCGGCCAGCGCAAAACAGGTATTCCCATCTCCTTGAGCGCATTTACAACATCACTGCGCATGCCGTTTACATTCGGAATGTTCGAATCTTCCCCAACGTACAGCCCCTCATAGATGCATCTGCCCAGATGCTCTGAAAAATGGCCGTATATATCCTTGCTGATTTTGGACATTTTTTGATAAGGATTGATCAAATACTTCTCCATTGCTATAACACCTTTCAGAATAATAAAATTACCATATAGAAAATTCAATGTCAATAATAAATTGACAGTTTAAATAATTTATTTTAAAATATTTACGGTGATACAAATGAGAATGGATAAAGCAGTTGATATTATTAAAAATGCGGGCGCTGACGCGCTGATTCTGTTTAACGAAAGCAATATGCACTACTTCTGCGGATTTTCCCCAAGTGAGGGCGTGGTGCTGATTCTAAAAAACGGAGAAGGCTTTCACATTGTGGATTCACGGTACACGGAGACCGCGCAGGAACATGCAAAAGAAACAGGACTTGAAGTACGTGAAGCGCAGGGCTCTTTTTCCGATTACATTGCAGAAATCTGCAGGAGCCGCCATATAAAAGCAATCGCATTTGAAGACGAAACGATCTCTTTAAAAACATATGCACTCTATAAAGATAAAACAAAATGTGAATTTACCGGTATCGGCGATGCTCTGATGCGCATAAGAAACGTAAAAGACGAAACAGAGCTTGAATATATGAAAGCCGCAAACTCTATTGCCGAAAAGAGCCTTGCAGAGCTTTTAAACCACATAAAACCTGGTAAAACCGAAAAAGAGCTTCAGGCTTATTTTGATTATATTATGCTCAAAAACGGTTCTGACGGCGTTTCTTTTGATACGATCCTGCTGACGGGCTCGCATACTTCCCTGCCGCACGGCGTGCCTGAAGACAGAACCGTTAAAAAAGGTGATTTTATGCTTATCGATTTCGGCGCAACATACAAAGGCTATCATTCGGATATGACGCGCACTTTTGCCGTTGGCAGTGCAAGCGATGATATGAAAGAAGTTTACGAGCTTGTTTTAAAAGCGCAGCTGGCGGGAATAGACGCATTAAAGCCTGGAGCTGCGTGTGCCGATGTATACAAGGCGGCATATGATGTGCTGGAAGAAAAGCAAATGGGCAAGTATTTCCGCCATTCGCTGGGGCACGGCGTAGGTTTGGACATACACGAGGGCTTTAACGCATCTCCGCGAAGCACGGATATCTTTGCCCCCGGTAACGTCACCTCCATAGAGCCGGGTATATATATTCCGGGCAAATTCGGGGTAAGGATAGAAGATGTTTGCATCATTACCGAAAAGGGCAACGAGGACATCTCTTCCTTCAGCAAGGAACTTATGATCCTTTAGCTAAAATGTCGCTTAAAGCCATTTGCTTCATTGATTTTAATACGCGGAGAAAATATGTATGAATGCTGTTTTGCTGAATACAGAAAGATTGCAATCAGAAAACTCAAGGCTTCAGATTGGCGGTCTATGTGTTTGATAGCCGATGATTTTAAAAAAAGATTAGGCTTTGAGCTGCAAGGCACTGAAAAATTGTCATTTCATAAAGATGAAAACGGAAATGATCTCTTTTTTACCGGCGGAAACTTTTTTCTGAAAGTATAGAGAAATGACAAAAACCGTGTGCGATCCAATCGCACACGGTTTTAATTTTACTGCCGATCAAATGCAAGGCTTACCGAACGGTCTTGATATATTTATACCCGGCGCCCTCAACGGCGGATTGAATTGCATCGTCTGCTGCATCGCCGTTTTGAATATACGCTTTGCCTACTTTATGATCCGCCTTTACCGAAACGCCTATTTTCTCAAGCGCTTCGGTTACATGTCTTTCGCAATTCTGGCACATCATGCCATCAATCTCAATATACGGTTTTGAATCTTTTTTAAAAATGCTCATATCAATATCTCCTTTTCTGTTTTTCTTATACACAGGCTTATCAATATTAACAAGATTCAGCCTGAGAGCATTCATTACAACACAAAAGCTTGAAAGGCTCATTGCCGCAGCGGCAAGCATAGGATTGAGCGTAATGCCGAAAGCCGGTTCAAGCACACCTGCCGCAATGGGTATACCGATAACATTATAAATAAACGCCCAAAACAGATTTTCCTTAATATTAAGGATCACTCGCCTTGAAAGCGAAACGGCTTTCGGAATATCGTGCGGATCGCTCTTCATGAGCACAACATCAGCCGCATCAATCGCAACATCCGTTCCGGCGCCGATCGCTATACCCGTATCAGCTCGTGTAAGCGCAGGCGCGTCATTTATACCGTCGCCCACCATGGCAACGCTCCCGAACTGAGAAAGCTGACGCACCTTTTCCTCTTTTCCGTCAGGCAACACTTTTGCGAGAACTTTATCTATGCCTACTTCTTTTGCTATGGCATTTGCGGTCTTTTCATTATCACCGGTGATCATAACAGGCGTTATCCCCATCTTATTCAGATCTGAAACAGCCTGTTTGCTTGTTTCTTTTACGGTATCCGCAACCGCAATCATGCCCATAAATTTGCCGTTTGCCGCGAAAAACAAGGGGGTTTTTCCTGTTTCAGCAAACGCAGATGCAGCAGATAGATATTCAGATGGAATATTGCAAAATTTTGAAATATACCCTTCATTACCGGCATAGACGTGCTCACCGTTTACGATGCCGCTCAAACCGTTTCCTGCAACCGTTTTGGCATTTGAACAGGCAAGCAGCTCAATATTATTGTTTTCACAATAATGGATCACGGCTTTGGAAAGCGGATGTTCGCTCCTGCTTTCCAGTGCATAAGCAGTCTTTAATAGTTTATCTTCGTCCACGGCAACAATATCCGTTACAGACGGATCCCCCAGCGTGATTGTGCCTGTTTTATCAAGACAGATAATATCTGTTTTACCGCATGCTTCAAGACTTTCAGCCGTTTTGAAAAGGATTCCGTTTTTTGCGCCTTTACCGCTGCCGACCATGATGGCAACAGGTGTAGCAAGGCCGAGCGCGCACGGGCAGCTGATTACAAGCACGGAAATACTTCTTGAAAGCACAAATCCCGCGCTTTCCCCGGCAATGATCCAGCCGATCATAGTTACAATACTGATCGCGATAACGACCGGAACGAATACGCCGGATACTTTATCTGCGATCTTGGCAATGGGCGCTTTTGTTGCAGCGGCATCGGAAACCATCTGAATAATCTTAGAAAGAGCCGTATCCTTGCCCACAGAAGTTGCGCGGCATTCTATAAACCCGGAACGGTTGATCGTAGCCGCAGACACTTTATCGCCTGCGGTTTTGTCCACAGGCACGCTTTCACCTGTAAGCGCCGATTCATCAACAGCGCTTTCCCCTTTAAGGATCACGCCGTCAACGGGAATACTCTCTCCCGCTCTGACAACAAAAATATCGTTGACTTCAACTTCATCCGCTTTGATCCTGACTTCCTTGCCGTTGCGTACAACAACGGCTGTGTCGGGCGCAAGCTTCATAAGACTTTTTAAGGCGTCCGTCGTCCTGCCCTTTGAATAGGATTCCAGCGTTTTGCCGACGGTAATCAGCGTCAGTATCATTGCTGATGATTCAAAATACAGATTGCCGTGCAGATATTCGTGCGCGGCGGCAGTATTGCCCTGCGTGATCTGCCAGCTTATAATAAATAGGACTATGGTACTGTAAACAAATGCAGCGCCGCTGCCCAGTGCAACAAGCGTATCCATATTGGGCGCTTTATGCACAAGCCCCTTGAAGCCGCTTATAAAGAACTTTTTATTGATCATCATTACAGCTATTGTTAGCAAAAGTTCAAATAAAGCGATTCCCATGATATTCCCGTCTAAAAAGGACGGAACGGGCCACCCCCACATGATATGGCCCATTGAAACATACATCAAAAACAGCAATAAAACGACGCTGGATATAAGCCGCCTGACCATTTTTGGCGTTTCATTATCCTTAAGAGAATCCTCGGCTTCACTTTTGGATTGTTTAGCGCCTTTTAAAGATGCGCCGTAGCCCGCTTCTTCAACGGCTCTGATTATCTCTTCATCCGTTGCGGCGCCGTCTACGATCATGGAATTCGTTAAAAGATTTACCGAGCAGGAATCTACATTATCCAGTGCGGAAACAGCCTTTTCCACTCTGGCGGAGCAAGCTGCACAGGTCATGCCTGTAACATCATATTGTGCCATTACACCACTTCCCTATTTCAGTAGTTTTTGAAGCGTTGAAATCAGATCGTCCACCGTTTCGTATTTACCTTCTTTAATATCATTCTCAACACATGTTCTGATATGATTGGAAAGCAGTTCGCGGTTAAACGCATTGAGTGCTGATGAAGCTGCCGCCGCCTGCGTTATTATATCCGTACAGTAAGCATTATCTTCAACCATGCGTTTTATTCCGCGTATCTGCCCCTCAATACGATTCAGACGATTGATCAGCGACTTGAATTCATCTTCGCTTCTTTCCTTAGTTTTATGCGAACAATTACACTTATCCATACTTCTCTCCTTTATACCCCTACCGGGTATTTATATTATATACCCCAGTGGGGTATTTGTCAACACAAAAAAACAGCCTTTCAAACGAAAGGCTGCTATAAGGATCAATACAATCAATTTTCAGGCACGTTCACCTTGCTGTTGAACTTATCAAGCACAAGGGCAATCACGATTCCGACAACGATACATACAATGTTAACGGCGGCTTCTTTAAAGCCTGCGGCGAAGCTGTTGAACGGAATAATTACGATGGTTGCCGCGATCACGATTCCGATTATACCGTGAAAAACAATGCTGTAATGCCTGTTCATCAAGGTATCGATCGCCTTGGCAAGCAAGATAACGGTTATCAATGCGCCGAGACCGGCGGGTATAATCACGTCAAACCTAACCTTATCAAATCCATTCACAACATCTGCGACGGAACCTATGCCGGAAACAAGGGGTTCATAAAGGCCGAGCGGCATCAAAAGCGTTGAAAAACTCATTCCGGGTGCAATTACGCTTAGCGCAATGCAAAATCCGCAAAAAAGATACCACCAGAAATTAGGTACGATTGTAACGTTTACGGCTTTCAAACCAAGCAGTAATGCTAAAACCACAACAAAGCAGACCGCAAGAGAAATAAAAGAGCCCTTGCTTCTGCCCTTTTCGCCTGCCTCCCTGAAAAGCGAAGGCAGCATGCCGGCAATAAGCCCTACAAACAAACATACGGACGGATCAGGGTATTTTTCAAGTAAAAAGCCGAGAAGTCTTGATATGGCTACAAAACCGATAGCAATGCCTATAACCACAGGTATCAGCGTTTTCGCATGCTTTTTAATTGCTTTGAACGGATGGGATAAAAGCTCCATGATCGGCTTATAAACGCCGAAGACCACGCAAAGCACACCGCCGGATATGCCCGGCAAAACAGCACCGAGTCCGATTATTGCTCCATGGATGAGCCGCAAAAGCATTCTGCCTATGTCAAAGCTTTTTTTATTTTCAATCTTTTTACTCTGTTCGTTATCTTCGCTCATACCGGTTCTCCTATAATGAACTTGCAAGCTTGTACGCAGCCTGCGTTGCGTTATATATCCTGCCGGACTTATCACAGTCACCGATGGCATATACGTTATTATACACGCCTTTCAGTTCGTTGTAAAGTGCATTATCGGGCTTTACCCCCATGGAAAGAACAATTCCGTCACATTGTATAGTATATTCCCTGCCGGTTTTTGTATCCTCAACGGCAATGCCATTGGGCAGCACTTTCAAAAGTTTAGTGGACGTATAAAATTTTGTGTTTGCTTTTACAAGCTTGGGCATTGCGTCATCAAGCTGTTGGAACCAAGCACCGGGAGCAATCGTATCCGCCATCTCAATTACAGACACACTGTTGCCCTGCTCAATAAGAAGTTCGGAAGTTTCAAGGCCGGTCATTCCCGAACCGATAACGCAAAGCTTTTTGCCGGTAAATTGAACTGAGCCGTTTAATACGTCCGTAACAGTAACAACATTGCTGCCGCAGAAAGCCTTTGGCTGTACTGCATTCGCACCGGTAGCAATTATAATATATTCAGGCGCATAGGAATCTATAACGTCTTTATCGGCTTTCACTGAATATTTGATGTCTACGCCTTTGCGTAAACAATTATGCTCAAGATCTTCTATACACCAATGGAGTTTTGCCTTATGCGGCGGCTTGTCAGCAAGATTCAGCTGACCGCCTGCACATGTTTCTTTCTCCAGTACCGTAACGGAAAATCCTCTTTCCGCCAGAAGCTCCGCCGCACAAAGCCCGGCAACGCCTGCACCTACGATCAGCGCTTTTCTGCCGTTTCCGTTTTTCTTAAGCGTTTCGGCCTCTCTGCCTACAAACGGATTAACAGAGCAGCAGCCGTGCGTTCCGGTATAAGCGCCGTTCATCATACTCTCAAAACAATAGAGGCAGCAAACGCAGCGTTTTACCAAATCTTCATTCCCGCTTTGCACCTTCTCCGTCCAATGCGGGTCTGCGATATGCGGCCTGCCAAGTGAAACAAAATCCTGGATTCCGTCTTCAAGCTGTTGCTCAGCCTGCTCAGGAGAGCGGATAAGATTTGCCGCAATAACGGGAATATCAACCACCTTTTTGACCTCTTCGGCAAGGTTTTTGCGCCAGCCGCATTCAAAGGTAGTGGGTTCAAGCCAGTAATTAAAGGTATCATAAGCGCCTGAAGAAACGTCAATGGCGTCAATACCCTTATCATTGAGCATTTTTGCCATCTTTATTCCTTCATCAAGTCCGTACCCCCTGCCTTTTTGACCGATCCTGTCATACATTTCGTCTACCGTAAGCCGAACGATCAAAGGAAAATCAGCGCCGCATTTGGAACGAACATCATCTATTATTTCATTTAAAAAGCGCATACGGTTTTCAAGCGAACCGCCGTATTTATCTGTTCTGTGATTTGTTGCCGGCGATAAAAACTGCTGGATAAGATAGCCGTGGCTTGCATGAAGTTCAACACCGTCGCAGCCTGCTTTTTTTACCCGCAGCGCAGCATCGCCGAACTGGGAAATGATCTTTTTAATCTGTTTTACCGTGAGAGCCTTGTTTGCACTTTCCGAAAACTTGCTTTTTTCCGTCTTACTCGGGCCCACGGTTTTGAAAAACAGATCTTTTTCCACCATTTTTTTACCCAGCGGCACAATACTTCCGTAAAGCAGCTTAGAATAAGAATTTTTAGGCATTATCTTATCCATGGCAACGGATATAGGGACCGTATTGATCATAAGATTGACATTTTGCCTGCCGGGATGATGCAGCTCAACAAACAATTTAGCTCCGTGCTTATGTATACGCTCCGCCAGCTTACTGATAGACGGAATATTCCTGTCTTTAGATGCGGAGAGCTGGCCGAAAGAGGAGGCGCCTGTAAGATCGTTCACTCTTGTTATTTCCGTAATGATAAGACCTGTACCGCCTTTGGCACGCTCTTCATAATAATCCATCATCTGTTCGGTAGCGTCACCGTTAAAGGTGCCGAATCCCATAAGCATCGGCGCCATAACTACCCTATTTTTAATTTCAACATTTCCGATCTTCATCGGGCTGAAAAGTTTATCGTATGAAATAAGAATCACCGCTTTCGTTTAATAAAGCTTCCGGGAGTTGAACCCGCTATGCTGAAAATGTGCCACTAAAAACCATATTGTGTTCGATTTGCATCAGCTAAAGCAAGTATAACATTAACCGTGATTTAAATCAACAAAAAAGCGCCGTAAAATACAGCGCTTTCTATTATTAAGGTTTTATTTCTTTTTCTTCTTAGCTTCATCCTTTGCCTTCTTTTCAGCTACCTTGCGCTTTGCTTCTTCAATGATGCGCTTCTGCTCTTCTTCATGGGCTTTGGCAGCTTCTTCGCGTTCCTTGGCTTTCTTCAGCTCTTCCTGACGCTCTTTTTCTTCTTTTGCCGCTACTTTGGCAAGGCGTTCTTCTTCAAGCGTTTCATCGGATTTAGCAGGTGCAATAACAACAGCCGTGTTGATACCGAGCGCAACAAGGAAAAGTACGAGTGCGATTATGTAGCCCCAGAAAAAGCCGCCGCTGATGTCATACGCGGCAAATTCGCCCACGGAGAATGCCTTTGCCTCTGCGCCAACGGACGCCGCCGAAGAAAACAGAGCAACAGCAACTACGGAAAATGCGATCGTGATGCAGTCAAACGTAATAGCGGATTTTGTTTTCGGCTTTTTACACTTGAAAATGTTCATAAAAAATGCAATTACGATAAATATTGCGGATAGGAAATAAAAGATGGTTCCGACCACCAAAAAAGTTGACGGACCGAAAAAATTTTCAAACTGCAAGTTAGACCATACCACAGAAAAATTGCTGAAAATCTGCAGCAAAATATCAAGAGCAGATCTTGCGCCGGTAAACGAAAAGAGCGTAAGCTGGAAGCTTTCGCCCGTGCTGTTTACGGCGGACCACGGAATTATGAAAGCAACCGCAGGTAAAAAAGTTAAAACGAATCTGACGATTCTGAGCTTAGTGCCGAAAAGAGAATAGCGGACACGGTTCATCGTTCTGTAGAAGACCGTAAACGCAGCTTCAGCATTCCTGTTATCCTCTTCAAGCCTGCTTACCCAATCAAAATTAGGTATTGAAACACCGCAGTTTTTACATTCTGCTTTTATATTCCACCAAGGAATCTTTTTACCGCAGTTCGGGCAAGTTGCCATACCTACACCTCTAATCCAAAATACTAAATAATATTTTATAATGTTTGCAGAAAAAAGTCAATATCTAATATGTAAGCGCACAAAAGACCTTTATTTATCAAGCTTTTTTCTTGACAGTCTATGATGTTCAAGCGTATCTTTTCTGAGCACGCCGGAAAGAACGATCAGCGATATGAGGTTTGGCACAGCCATAAGCCCGTTTGCTATATCGCTGAAAGACCATGCAACATCCAGCGCGGAAACGGCGCCGAAATACACGATAACGGCGAATACAACCCTGTAAATATAGCAAAGCGTTCTGTTTTTGAAAAGGTATTCAAGCGCTTTTTCGCCCTGATATTCCCAGCCTAAAATCGTTGACCAGGCAAATAAAAGTATGCCTATGGAAACAACGATCGCACCCGGTTTTCCGAGGACGGACTGAAAGCTTGCGATTGTAAGCTCCGCACCCTCGAGCATTTTACCGTTTGCATCAACAGACCCTAAAAGGCCGGAGGAAGCAATAACAAGACCCGTAATGGAGCACACGATGATCGTATCTATAAAAGTGCCGCACATATTTATGTAGCCCTGGTTCACATGGTTATCCGTTGTTACAGAAGAAGCGGTAATCGCCGCAGAACCGAGACCGGCTTCATTAGAAAACACGCCTCTTGATACACCGTATCGAATACTTTGCATAACGGAAACCGTTAGAGTTCCGGCAAGACCGCCTGCAACAGCTTTTCCGCCGAACGCCATAGACCAAATTGTGCCCAGACCGGAGGGAATATTCTTATAATTCGCGATTATAACGATCAGTCCCGAAACGAGGTAAAACACAGCCATCACGGGCACCAGAACGGAAGACACTTTAGAAATGGATTTGATACCGCCGAAAATGATGATACCCGTCAGCACCGCCAATACAAGACCGGTTATCCAGGTGGGCACGGAAAAGGTATTATAGATGGATGAAGAAATAGAATTTGCCTGTGACATATTCCCTATGCCGAACGAAGCGATTACAGTAAACACGGCAAAAGCGCCTGCAAGGAAAAGCGCGAATTTTTTATGCTTAAAGGCATTTTTGATCGTATACATCGGGCCTCCGCACATTTCGCCTTTTTCATTCGTTTCACGATATTTGATGGCAAGCGCGCATTCCGCGTATTTCGTTGAGATGCCGAATGCAGCGGCGATCCACATCCAAACAAGCGCGCCGGGTCCGCCCATGATCATGGCAGTGGCAACGCCCACGATATTGCCGGTACCGATCGTTCCCGCAAGCGCGGTCATCAGCGCTGAAAAAGGAGAAATATCCCCCTCTCCCTTATCCGTTTTTCGCGATTCAGGGCTGAATACCATAACGAGCGCCTTAGGCAGATTACGCCAAGGAAGGAAATTCAGCTTAAAAGTTAAAAATATACCTGTTCCAACAAGAAAAACAAGCATGACGGGGCCCCATACCACCTCGTCTATCGCTTCAAGAATCGATCCTAATTTTTCCATAACATACTCCTCGCATTCAATTATTTTCAAAGCCGGCAAACTGGCTGTTATACAGATCATAGTAAAAGCCGTGCTGCGCCAAAAGCTGCTTATGCGTTCCCTGCTCTATTACCTTGCCGCTGTTCATAACCAGAATAAGATCGGCATTTTTTATGGTTGAAAGACGGTGTGCAACAATAAAGGTGGTCTTTCCTTCCATCAGCACTTCAAATGCTTTTTGGATTCTGATCTCTGTTCTTGTATCAATGCTGGACGTTGCCTCATCCAGTATCAGCATAGGCGGATTCAAAAGCATCAGCCTTGTGATACACAGCAGCTGCTTCTGCCCCTGCGAAAGATTGCCGCCGTCCGCACCTATATAAGTGTTATAACCCTCCGGCAAACGTTTAATAAACGAATGTGCGTGCGATTTTTTTGCCGCCTCAACCGCTTCCTCAAACGTCGCCTGCGGTTTACCCATGATGATATTATCAAGTATGGTGCCGGATTTAAGCCACGTATCCTGTAAGACCATGCCAAAAGAGGAACGCAGGGATTTGACATTGATTTCCGAATACGGGATACTGTCTGCAAAGATCTCACCGCTGTCCACATCATAAAACTTCATCAGCAGGTTGATTATCGTAGTCTTTCCGCACCCTGTCGGCCCAACTATTGCTACGCGCATGCCGGGCTTTACGTTTATATTCAGATCCTCGATCAGTTTTTTATCCTTCGTATAGCTGAAATCAACATGGGAGACCTGAATATCACCAGAGGCGTTATTCAATTCCTTTTTGTTCGGACTGTCGCTCTCAATTTCTTTTTCTTCAATCAGATTTATCAGTCTGCCGGCGCAGGCTACCGCGTTCTGAAGCTCGGTCACTACGCCGCTTATCTCGTTGAATGGCTTTGTATACTGCGTTGCATAGGCAAGAAAGCTTGAAAGAATACCGACTGTAATATAACCTCTTACAGTCAATATAGCGCCGAAAAGCGTAACGGCGGCATAAACGATGTTGTTTACAAATCTTGTGCCGGGATTTGCAAACGATGAATAAAACGTTGCCTTGAAATAGTACAGAGCGACGCTTTTATTTAATTTTTCAAACTTTTGCTGATTTTCTTCTTTGTGTCCGTACGCCTCGGTGACTTTCTGATTAGTGATGATCTCGTCAACAAAAGCGGTCTGCTCACCTCTTGCCTCGCTCTGTTTCCGAAACATTTTATAGGTTTTCCTGGCAATAAAATTGGCTAAAAGCAGGCTCATCGGTGTTAGAACCACTACAAGGAGCGCGATCCAGAAATTTATATATATCATAAAACCGAGCGTACCGATGATCGTTACCACACCTGTAAACAACTGTGTAAATCCCATCAACAGACCGTCCGCAAGCTGGTCCGCGTCTGTGATGACGCGGCTCACGGTCTCTCCGCTTGAATGGCTGTCAAGGTAGCTGAACGGAAGAACCTGTAGTTTTTGAAATGCCTTGTTGCGCATATCACGCACAACGTTAAACGTTATTCTGTTATTTAAAACATTCATGATCCATTGCAGCAAAGCGGTCACAGCAACGGTTACGGCTATCTTATATAAAATGAGTAAGATCTTTTCAAAATCAACGTTTCCGGCGCCTATGATATAATCTATTGCCTGCCCAATCAAAATGGGCACATACAGCGCAAGGAGCGAGGAAACGGCGGCACATAGGATAGACAAGAAAAGTAAGATCTTATATCTGCCTATATACCCCAAAACTTTTTTTACAATCGTTTTAGTCATTTACTGCCGCCTCCTTTTCAAACTGAGATTCATAGATCTCTCTGTAGACATCACAGTTTTCAAGAAGCTCATTATGCTTGCCGATACCGACGCATTCTCCGTCCTCAAGTACAAGGATAACATCTGCAAACATAACCGAAGATGCTCTCTGGCTTACAATAAAGACGGTAGGATCGTAAGGCAGATTCAAAACAGCCTTTCTCATTGCCGCTTCCGTTGCAAAATCAAGAGCGGAAGCGCTGTCATCCAGAATAAGGATATCCGGCTTTCTGACAAGCGCACGCGCAACGGAAAGCCGCTGCTTCTGCCCGCCGGAAAGATTTGCGGCATTTTGCTTTATTTCGGCGTCAAGCCCGCCCTTTTCTATAATCGTATCGTAAATCTGCGCTGCCTTTAACGCCTCCAGCATTTCGCTGTCCGTTGCGTTTTTATTGCCCCAGAGCAGATTTTCACGAACAGTGCCTTTAAACAGCGCCGCTTTTTGAAGCACGAATCCTATATTGGAACGCAGTTCGTCATCACGTTGTGCCTTAACGTCTGTGCCGTTAACATAAACCGTGCCCTCGCTGGAATCGTAAAAATGCGGAATGAGAGAAACCAAACTTGTTTTACCGCTGCCCGTGCCGCCTATTATTCCGACAATATCGCCTTTATTCGCGGAAAAGCTTATATTTTTAAGAGATTCTTCCGAAGAGCCTTTGTACTTGAGCGAAACATTATCAAAGCAGACCGAAAAATCATTCTGCTTAGTTATATGATCATTATGCTCCAACGTGTTCTCCAACTTAAAGATCGTTTCAATACGTGAAGCGCAGGCGAAGCTTCTTGTGATCGTTACAACAAGATTTGCAAGCTTAATAAGCTCAACAAGGATCTGACTCATATAATTATAAAGAGCTACTACCTGCCCTTGTGAAAGATCGCCGGCATTGACTCGGATTGCACCTTCATTTATAAGAACAATCGTTGCAACATTAATTATAATAAAAGTGAGAGGATTCATCAAAGCGGATATTCTGCCCACAGCTTTTTGCAGATGCGACAGCGCTTTATTCTTATTATAAAAATCCTCTGTTTCCTGTGCCTCCTGCGTAAACGCCCTTATGACTCTGGCACCGGTAAGATTCTCTCTTGTTTTGAGCGTAAGCGCATCAAGATGAAACTGTATCGACTTATATCTGGGCATCGTATATTTCATAATAGAAACGATGACAGCCGTAAGCACGGGAATGGTAACCAGAAATATCAACGCGCATCTGACGTCTATGGTAAACGCCATTATAAGCGCGCCGAAAACAATAAATGGGCTTCTTAAAAACAGGCGCAATACCATATTGACGCCGTTTTGAACCTGCGTGGTATCATTCGTCATGATGGTTACAAGCGTTGAAGTACCCGTACTGTCTATCTCATTAAAAGAGAGAGATTGAATTTTTTGAAACAGGTCATACCTTAATTCGCGCCCGAACCCGGCAGCGGCTTTTGCTGCGAAATACTGAGCCGTAACAGACACCGTCATGCCGACAACGGCAAGTGCAGCCATGATTCCAACATCAGAAAGGATCCTTTTATAATCATTTTTAAGGATACCGTTATCTATGACCGAAGAAACAACCAGAGGAACGATGAGTTCAAAAATCGCCTCCAGCATTTTAAAAAGAGGCGCAAAAAAAGATTCCTTTTTATAATTTTTCAAATAAACAAGAAGACTTTTCATATAAACACCATTTTAGTTAATATGCAATATATTATAATATAAAACTAAAACTGTCAACAAATACGTAAAAATATCGTAAATTCAAACAAAATCATTTTCCAAAACAGCAAATCCTTGTAAAATAATGAATAAATCTTAATCAATAACCTGTTCAGTTGCTTATCATGAACAATTTGACGAAAGATCGGAGCATAGTGTGAAGAATCACACTATCTAGATTATAGCTCAGTTGCGGTACTCAAAATTCCTGTTGGAATTTTGACCGCTGCCAGTTCTTTTTGCTTCCTTCATCTCGCACTGCGAGCGGTCGCAAACGAACCCCTCAAAATTCGCCTGCGGCATAATTTTGAGATGGCTGTAATCACCATTAACGCCTTGTCAGGCTACAGCAGGGTGTTGATGATTTTAATAAACTATTTGTAGCCTGAAAGGCTATGGTGATTATTATGAAAATATACAATTTCGGCGGCGAATGCCGCAAATCCGAAAATTGCAAATGCTGTATCTGTACAGTTCAAGGAGAGACCGGCGCAACCGGTGCGACGGGGCCGCAGGGAAACACCGGAGCAACAGGCCCGCAGGGTGTTACCGGGGCAACAGGCGCAACAGGACCTACTGGGCCACAGGGTACTACGGGAGCCACAGGCGAGACAGGGCCGGCAGGACCACAGGGCAACACAGGCGCAACAGGAGAAGCAGGACCTCAAGGCGCAACTGGAGCTACCGGGGCAACGGGTTCAACCGGTGCAGCGGGAGAAACCGGACCGCAAGGAAATACCGGCGCAACCGGTGCGACGGGGCCGCAGGGTGCCACCGGGGCTACAGGCGAATCCGGAACAAATTCATTTGCCTCTTTTGTAGCTTTTCAGATTCCGTTGGTTCAGGGAGAATTGATACCTTTCTTTACGGCAGTAGAAGATCCGCAGGGTAATATTGTAGAAAACGGCAACACAATCATAACCCTTCAAAGCGGATATTATCTTGTTTCCTACAAGGTTTCGGCCATTTTTACTTCCGCTAACTATATGCAGGTTACGCCGTCCTTCAATTCAGCAGCACATCTTGAATACGGTATTTACTTTGCAACTTCCACAAACGGTTCCAGTGCAACAGGTTCTGCACATTTTATCATAAACGCACCTGCTGAAACGCAGTTTACTTTAACATATTCCGGCTCCGCAGACGCGCGTGCCGGTGAGGTTAATATAACATTTTTAAAACTGAACAGTTAATAGACAGATACGGATTTCGGGTCCTAAATGCACGCAACCGAACCAGATATACCGAAAATAGTGCTAATTATACGAAATACAGCAGAAATTCTAAATAATAAAGCACAATATCAAAATTATTTATATCTTTGTTTTTATAAAATTGAAATATAGACTGCAAAGAGGTGCTTTATATGAAGAAGAAAAGAAAAAACCCGCTTTCATAAGAGTAATAGCTGTTATCGCCTTACTTTCCTCGCTGTTATCGGCATGTAATAATGCCGAAACGGTGGAGAGCAATCCCCGGTATTTGGCCGATGTTTCTCAATATACGTTTTGGATCAATTCCGCAGAAACATCGATTCCCGAATATCAAACATATAACCATGTGCATGATTTTCTTGATGTTTGCGAAATCAAAGACGATGGCGCAGTTGCTCCAAACGGAAAGATCAGAAAAGTACTGTTTATCGGTTTTGACGGCATGCGGGCGGATGCGTTACCATACGTTCTTGATAATGCCGGAAATTCCAAAACCGGTGTAAGCGGTATTGCCGAGCTGCAGCAAAGCGGAGGCTTGTATCTTGCCTACTGCGGCGGCGAAACAGGCACGGATACCGAACAGACCACTTCAACGTCCGCAAGCTGGACCTCGCATTTCACGGGGGTTTGGGGCGCACAGCACGGTATAAAGACGAATGAAGACAGCAAAAATATGCAATACAAGACCTTTATGCTTGAATTTGCTGAAAAAGGGCTTAATACTTCCATAGCATTTGACTGGGATCAGTATTTTGATGTCAATTTAAAAGAAGAGATCAAATACGTTATGGAAGCAGATCTTCCCATGCAGTTTTGTGATATTGCCCGAGAAAAAAAGGATGACCTGGAAGACACCAACGCCGAAACGCTTGAACTCTATAACTTTGTTGCGCCTGAAGAACCGTCTGCCTCAGCGCCGTATGACACGGGTATACGGGATCACATACTTGAGAGAATCGATACCGGAGACGATATTATTTGCGGTATTTTTCATAATATCGATTCAGCCGGGCACACGTACGGATTTGGAATCAGCACCGAATATACCGGCACGGTCATCAACTGCGATATGTATGCACATTCCGTTTTGCAGCAGTGAAAGAAAGAGAAAAGAATTACAATGAGGAATGGCTTGTTATTTTTGCAAACGACCACGGCGGCATAGGCCAATGGCACGGTGAACAGAGCCCTGAAGAGAGGACGACATGGATTGCGACAAACATTCCTTTTGATGAAAGCTATTATTCTAATAATTATAGCGTGTAAAGCGCAGAACCGTATAGCTTACTTAATAACAGAAAAGCGTAGACGGCAATTCCGCCGCAGGGAACGCATGACCGTATAATTTAGACATAATATTAAAAATATATAAGAGCGCAGGAAATGCTTATATCAAGTATTCCTGCGCTCGTATTTTTTATCATCTATATTTTCTAAATACTGTAGTTTTTAGAATTACCTTAGATTACCACACATTACCGTAAAGGCAATGCTTGTCACCAATCAAACGCTCATGCTCTTTGCTCCGAGGTCATAGAAAGACCGCACACAGTGCGTAGCCTTTTGCTTTAAACATTACAGCTTTTCATATTCCTCGTCCGTTACGGGCGCTTTCCATTCGTTTGAGGTCTCCTCACCGGGAACCTCAATAGCAATGTGTGAAAACCAGCTGTCCTTTTTTGCGCCGTGCCAATGCTCGACCTCCGCAGGAATGGTTATTACCGTTCCCGGCGTAAGGCTGACCGCTTCTTTGCCTTTTTCCTGATACCATCCCTCACCGGCAGTACATATCAGGATCTGCCCGCCGCCGCTTTTGGCATGGTGGATATGCCAATTATTGCGGCAGCCCGGCTCAAAAGTTACATTGGCAAGGAAAACGGGGCATTTTCCTGCCTCGGTCAACGGATTCAGGTACGAATTACCGATAAAATATTGTGAAAAAGCCGTATTTTCCTGACCTTTTCCAAAAACATTTTCCTTTTCAAAGCTTTTTTCATCTGTGATCTTCACAATAAAAATTCCTTTCCAAAATGTTTTAAATTCAATGAAATAAGATTTTGATCTATATTTTTATTTTTTTGAATCAACACCCCCAAAAAAATCTTAACAAATCTAAGTCATCGTCTTACGTTTAGTACATATAATAAGCGCATTCGTTGACATTAATCTCTGTTATTGAAGAAGCACGGTACTTCTGGATTAAAAAAGCGTATAATTAATTTCAGACGATTACCCAAATTACACGCACATTGCGGATATTCAAAGTGTTAAGTCAAAAATGCATAATATAGCGGTGTAACATAAACCGTCATATCAGCGCTAAGAATTTCAACGCTTTTTCTATATCATCTTTCAGGACACATATATCATCATATCCACAATAAATACAACCAGTACCGGGGTAAATATTCGCAGGGACAACATCGATAAATTCCACCGTATGACCGGACCCCTCCGCGCAATACTTAAAAAAGTTCGCAACAGGCAAGTATATCCATTTTTATTGGAACAACCTTCCTGAATAATGATTTTCATATCATTTTCTTATTATTAGAAGAAATTTATTTTCTTTATTGTTTTATTATAAACGAATGATTAATCAATGTCTAATGCCTATATTTTATCTCAAACGATGCCTATTTCGCATGAACAGTTCCGAACATAAAATCAAGAAAATGTGTAAAAAAGCGGCACGATTAACGTGCCGTTTTGGTGCAGAAGAAGGGACTTTCGTCAAAACAAACTCCTTGATTGAGGCAAATGCTTTGCATTTGCAAGAAATCACTCCGCTTATTTCTCCTCTCAAAAACTGCCGTACAGTCGTGCGGCAGTTTTTGTATTCGGGTGAGGGTTCAAGTCCTATAAAAAAACGGCACGAAAATCGTGCCGTTTTGGTGCAGAAGAAGGGACTTGAACCCTCATGAAATTGCTTTCACTAGAACCTGAATCTAGCGCGTCTGCCAATTCCGCCACTTCTGCATATTCAACTTTGTCCTCTACATTTTACACGGCGAGGACGGCCGAGGTGGAGCGTTTTGCCTGATCCACATTTATAATAACAGCAAATGCTGAAATCATCAGCTTTTCATCGTTGAGATTTTCAAAGCAATAACTGATTTGCAACAACGGTATATTACCACAAGTAGCTTGAAAAGTCAATCTAATTATTATATAATTGTTTTACAAAATTTTATGAGGACTGCAATGAGATCTGTTTTTAACGCATTATTAAGCCTTGCGGCTATTATTTATACCGTATTTTACATGAGCCTCAATGAGCTTACGACGAATGAAGGGGCGCTTTCAAAAACAGGGCTGAAGCACCCTGTTCTGTTTTTTATATGGGGCATACTGATTTACATTTCTCTCTATACAAACATCTTTATGCTTGCCAAGTGCTTCGGTAAGATCAGACAATATCATTATATAATGGCGGTCTCTGCGCTGATCGGTATGGCGTTTACGCTTATTTTTAAATTTGATTACTCGCTGCGGTTTCAATATTTTATGCACTGTGCCGGTTCTCTTGTATTCTCCGTATGTACGGGAATTGTCGTATTCTTTACATATTTAAGCGGGTTCAGGATCAAAGTATTTAACGCTGTGCTGACAATAATGATCGGAATAATCTTGATCGCTGATCTTATCCTTCTATTGATCTTTAAGCAAAATGCGTTGATCGAAGGTGTTCCTGTTATATTTGCACTTGCCGCAATGCCGGTTACCGTTATGATAAACAATATTCAAAAAGACGAAAAGGTTCTTACAAATGCTGCACGATGAATTAAAAAATCTGAATAAATATCCGTTTCATATGCCGGGACACAAGCGAAACGGGACATTCGGCATAGCCGGCTCCGAAATCGATATTACGGAGATCGTTGGATTTGACGACCTGCATGAGCCTAAGGGAACGATAGCGCAGGTCGAAGAGATTTATCAAAAGCTTTATAATAGTAAAAGTTCCGTACTGCTCGTAAACGGTTCTACCGTTGGTATCCTTGCCGCAGTATTTGCCATGACGCATTACGGAGATAAAGTAATTGTTGCCGCAAATTGCCACAAGAGCGTATACAATGCCTGTGCTTTAAGAAAGCTCAAAACGATTATTGCAAACCCGCGGTTTGACGGTGTGAACGGCATCTATACACGCCTGACTCAATATGAAGTTGACCGAGTGATAAAACTGCACCCGGATGCAAAACTGCTGATCTTTACAAGCCCTACGTATGAGGGATATATAAGTGAAATCAAAACAGATCTGCCCGTAATTGTGGATGCGGCGCACGGCGCACACCTTCCTTTTTTTGAAGAAACACTTAAATATCCCAAGGGCAATATTGTGATCTCAAGCTTACATAAAACACTGCCTGCCCTAACACAAACGGCAATCGCCAATATATACGACACAAATTATATCCGGCCGTTCCGTCATTATATCGATACCTTTGAAACAAGCTCTCCGAGCTATGTTTTGATGAACAGCGTTAGCATTTGCGCGAAATTTTTAAATAACCGAACCGATGAATTCCAAACACTGCAAACAGCTTTAAGACAGTTTTACAGAATGACTGAACTCAAACATTTAAAATTGCTGATCTCTGACGATATAAGCAAGATCAATATATCAACTGCCGGTACGAACATAAGCGGAATAGAACTTGGAAACATTTTACGAAACGAGTACGGCTTTGAATGCGAAGCGGCAAATCTCAGACACGTAATACTTATGGCAACGGTTGGCGATGATTACACAGTCTACGAAAAGCTTTCCGGCGTTCTTAAAGAGATAGACGGCAGACTGAAAAGCACGGTTATCAAGCCTATCCCCTGCCGCATATTCAATGACGGAGAATACGATTTCAGTTTAGAGCCGGCTGACAGCGAATTCGTTGAGCTGAACAAAAGCAATGGCAGGATCTGCGCTGAATTTGTTTACGCATACCCGCCGGGAATACCGATTCTGTTTCCGAATGCGCTTATCACGAGCGAAACGATTCATATGATATCCGATTTAATGAATCATGGAGTTAATCTGACGAGCACGGGTAAATTACTTCCCCGCTCTATATTGACAAAAAGGGAATAATAATATAAAATATAGTAAATCAAAAGAAACGAGGTTTTTAATATGAAAAGGATCAATACGTTAAGCTCACGCAATCTTTGCGAATCTGCTAAGAAAGGCGGCTGCGGCGAGTGCCAGACTTCTTGCCAGTCTGCAAGCAAAACTTCCTGTTCTGTTGCAAATCAGAAGTGCGAGCAGCTCAAAAAATAATTGCATCAATTCAGCACGGCGGTTTTTTACCGCCGTTTTTCTTTGGGAGAGCAAAATGATTCACGCATATAAAATGAACGGCTACAACATCATCATTGACCAGAACAGCGGCTGTGTTCACTCCGTTGACGATGTTGCTTATGATATTATAACAAACTATGAAAACGAGGATAAAGGCAAGATAAAAGAGTATATCCTTAAAAAATACAAAGACCGCGCGGATGTTACGCCGCAGGATATTGACCTTTGCTTTGAAGATATTGAAGCGCTTATAAAGGACGGCAGACTGTTTGCCGAGGATACCTTTGAAAAAACGGCGCAGGAATTCAAAAAAAGGCAGGGCGTGCTTAAAGCGATATGCCTGCATGTTGCGCACGACTGTAATCTTGCTTGCAAATACTGTTTTGCCGGTAAAGGCGAATATGACGGCCCCAAAGGCCTTATGAGCTATGAAACAGGCAAAAGGGCGCTTGATTTTTTAATTGAAAAAAGCGGAACACGGCGAAATCTTGAAGTTGATTTTTTCGGCGGTGAACCCCTTCTGAACTGGGATGTATGCAAAAAGCTTGTTGAATACGGAAGAAGCCGTGAAAAGGAATGCAACAAAAACTTTCGCTTTACTTTAACAACGAACGGCATACTGCTGAACGATGAAATCATTGATTTCTGTAACAAAGAAATGGGAAACGTGGTTTTGTCTTTAGACGGCAGAAAAGAAACGCACGACAGGCTGCGTATAACAAGAAACCGAACGGGTTCCTATGATCTGATAATAGATAAATTCAAAAAATTTGCAAAATCAAGAAAACAAAAAGATTATTATATGCGCGGCACATATACGCATTACAACACCGATTTTTTCGAAGATATCATACATATGGCCGATCAGGGCTTCAAAGAGCTTTCCATAGAGCCCGTAGTATGCTCGCCAGAAGAAGATTACGCGTTGAGAGAAAGCGATCTGCCGGTTCTTAAAGAGCAGTACGAGATTCTTGCAAACGAGATGCTGAGAAGATACAGAAGCGGCAACGGATTTACTTTTTATCATTATATGATAGATCTTGACAGCGGCCCGTGTATCGTTAAGCGCGTATCCGGCTGCGGCGTAGGAACGGAATACATGGCCGTTACACCGGACGGCAAGCTCTATCCCTGCCACCAGTTTGTTGGAGATGAAAAATTTTTGCTTGGTGATATTTGGCAAGGCGTTACCGATTTTGATATACTTAAGCAATTTGAAAGCTGCAATGTATATTCTCATAAGGAATGTAAAGACTGCTTTGCAAAGCTTTATTGCAGCGGCGGCTGCGCGGCAAATGCCTATCACTCTGCCGGCAGTGTTTCCGGCGTGTACGAATTTGGCTGTGAACTGCACAGAAAAAGGATTGAATGCGCGATCATGCTGAAAGTTGCCGAAGCGGAAGAAGGATTTAAAGTAACATATTAATAATTACAATATTGACAAGTAACAATAAAATGAGGTATTATTTTTTAAAAGACTTTTAAAGGGGTATAAATATGACTTGGCAAGAGGTTTATAAAAGCAAGCTTGTTAGCGCTGAAGAAGCAATAAAGGCGATACGCGACGGCGATAGGGTCGTTACCGGATTTGCCTGCGGCGAGCCTTTCGGAATTGAAAGGGCTTTGATCGATAATTACGAAAATTATCATGACGTACAGATCACAAATATGCTTTCTTTAGGCGATTCACCATGGTGCAGACCGGAGATGAAAGGGCACTTTACGCTGAACTGCCTGTTTGCGTCAAAAAGCAACAGAAAGGCAATTCTTGACGGCGTTGCCGATTTTACGCCTGTCAATTTCAGTGAGATACCGTTTGTAATAAAGAATATCATCCGCCCGCGCGTATCGGTCGTTATGGTATCCCCTCCCGATTCACACGGTAATGTTTCATTCGGCACAACAGTAGACTACACGAAAGGCACCACAGACTACTGCGAAGTCGTTATTGCCCAGGTCAACAAACATATGCCCCGAACTTTCGGCAACAGCACAAAGCACGTGAGGGATTTCACTTATTTCGTTGAGATAGACGAGCCGCTACCCGGCGTAAAATCCGTTGAACTCACAGATGTGGAAAAAGCAATCGGCAAAAACTGCGCGTCCCTTATAAACGACGGAGACTGTTTGCAGCTCGGTATAGGCGGAATACCGGACGCTATCTGCGAAGAGCTTAGAGGAAAAAAAGACCTTGGACTGCACAGCGAACTGGTTGGTGACGGCGTTGTTAAACTGCTTGAAGAGGGCATAATCAACAATAAAAAGAAACAGACGCACACCGGCAGGACGGTACTCGGCGCAGCTTTCGGTTCTAAAATCCTTTGCGATTATATTAATGATAACCCGGCAGTGGAAATCTATCCTATTGATTATGTTAATAATCCTTATGTTATTTCCCAAAACGATAATGTAGTTTCGGTAAATTCCTGTATTCAGGTAGACCTCATGGGTCAGGTCGTATCGGATACGATCGGGCTGTCACAATTTTCGGCTGTAGGAGGTCAGGTTGATTTCGTTCGCGGCGCTGCTCTAAGCAAAAACGGCCGTTCCATTATTGCAATGCCGTCTACAGCAAAGAATAATACGGTTTCAAAAATAGTGCCTATCATAGAGGATAAGTCAGCAATCACAACAACAAGAAATGACGTTAACTGTATCGTTACGGAATACGGCATCGCCTTTCTAAAAGGAAAAACGCTGAAAGAAAGAGCAAAGGCGCTTATCCGCATTGCGCATCCGAATTTCCGAGATTGGCTGAGCGATGAATTTGAAAAGCGCTTTAATGAAAAAATTTGAATAAACCGTTAAAATTTTTAAACAAATTTAATACAATGTAATAAATTGTATTGTAATATTCTTTGAATAAGTATATAATATCTGTGTTGCTGTTTTAAAGCATTAAATCAGCAGCACATTAATTTTTACAGGAGTAGTGAATCAATGGCAGTTTATAAAACAGAACATTTCGGCATTGCAAGAAAAATCGTATCCAACATGACTTCTCAAAGCTGGGAAGAGATCCCACACGCGGCGATGGGCTATGAAGCAGATGTAACGGATCTGCTCAAAGAGATCAAAAAGCTGAACGAAGGCGTAACAGACAAAAGCAAAAAGATCAGCATCAACACCGTTATGCTGAAGATCCTTTGCGAGGGGCTTAAAGCCGCGCCCAAAATGAACACCACGCTTGATTTTAACAGAAAGCTTGTTCGCGGAACGCTTTATTATCATGACAGCATTGATATTTCCATGCCGATGATCTTACATACAGGCGAAATGATGACCGTCAATATGCACGATATGGGAAATAAATCGCTTACTGAAATGACGGCTGCCATTCAGGATACCATTCGCAGAGCCAACAACAGTAATATGAATGAAGTCATGTTTGAAGTATCCATGGATAATACACTCCAGGGCCTCAAAAAAGGCAAGCTCTTGCAGGCAATCAGAAGACTGTACGGCTCAAAAATGCCCGGAAAGCATAAGGTAAAAACGCTTGGAGGAAGCGCTAAGAAAGAATATTATTCCATTCCCAAAAAAGACAGACTCACGAAACACGATATTGAACAGGGCACAACAACAATTTCCAATATAGGCTCTATCGGCAGGGATATCATGGGAACATGCTTCCTTTTAGAGATCATTCCGCCCCAGACCACCGCGTTTTGCATCGGCGCGATTCAAACAAAGCCGTGGATCGTTAAGGATGAAAACGGCAATGAAAAGGTTGAACCTCGTTCTGTTATAACGATCACAAGTGCGATCGACCACAGGGCGCTTGATTACGGCGACTGCCTGCCTATGCTTCAAAAACTTAATGAGATATTTAAAAATCCATCAATTATTAGAAGCTGGAAATAAACATCTATATACATAGCAAGACCCGTCTGCGTATGCAGGCGGGTCTCAGACTGTCGATAAAGTCGGCTGAACCGCGAAGTACACACTTTTACTTGTTCAAAATAAGGGAAAATAACAAAAAGCGAGAAAGTAACTTGATGGTAACCAAAGAATACGCTTGAAAACAGTTAATGCCGCATGAACCAAGTGTTCATGCGGCATTTGCGCTTTCCGTTTTTTGCTCGGGGGCAATAAGCTGACGAGAGCCGAATACAATATGCTGAAAATGTGCCGTCGCGGCGACTTTTCACTTTTTCACCGTTGATGGGCGGTAGCACATCTGCCGTTTCAAAAGCAAAAATTCATCCACGCCGCCATCATTTTCAGTG
>OIXS01000315.1_pt1 | contig 31979 bp, 30 predicted proteins | sample 1587841 | NCBI WGS metagenome assembly OIXS01 (sample SAMN03283254) | human gut metagenome | biome: human-associated habitat; material: feces | host: Homo sapiens | place: USA | collected 2013
GGAAGCAGAATCATATCCGGATTTTTCAGTTCGGAGACAGAGATTACGTAGCGGAGTGATACGCCTTCGATCCGCTCGAACGGGTTGAAATCGGTGAAGTTTGAAATACGCGGGAGACGGATGACCGCAAGGTCAATGAGACCGATCTCCTCTTTTCTGGTGAATCGCTCGGTCAGACTGTCCTCGTCTTCCACTTCGATGTGGAGATACGGCGCCACGCCGACCACCGGGATGTGTGTTTTTTCTTCCAGCATCACAACGCCCGGGTCCAGGATGGTTTTGTCCCCGCGGAATTTGTTGATAATCAGACCCTTGATGCGGTCGCGCTCATCCGGCTCTAAAAGCTCTACGGTACCGTAAAGCTGAGCAAAAACGCCGCCGCGGTCAATATCTCCAACGAGGAGCACCGGTGCATCCACAAGCTTTGCCATTCCCATATTGACGATATCATCGGCTTTCAGGTTGATCTCCGCCGGACTTCCGGCTCCCTCGATCACAATGATGTCATACTGTTCTTCCAGTGCATGGTACGCTTTCATGATGTCCGGGATCAGCTCTTTTTTGTGGGAAAAATACCTGCTCAGTTGTGATTTGTGGTGCTGGGAGGTGCTTGTGGGCAAGGCTAAGGCTAAGGCGAAGAAAAAGACGACGGGGGCGCGGGCTAAGCGTGATCGTCGTCGGAAGCTCGCGACCGAGGCTCCCGTATCTGCTGAGGAGCTGCTGGCAAGCGTGCCGGGGCTTGACGCGCTGCAGGACGTTCCGGCGTTTGATGACCTGCCAGTCGATGAAACCCAGCAGACTGCCTTTGATGATTTCTGCGCACATGCCGAGGAGCCCGAGCAGATGCGGCTGGGTGCCGTGGTGCGCTTGGATCGCGGGTTTCCGCTGGTGGCGACTGCCGACGACACCTTCCGCGCCGAGCATGCCGTGGGGTTTGCCAAGTCGCGCGGCGAGGACGAGGTCCTGTTGCCTGCCGTGGGCGACCGTGTGGCGGTGCGCCGCGCTCCCGGGCACGATATGGGCGTGATTGAGTGCGTGCTGCCGCGCCGTACGAGCTTTGAGCGTTGGCGCGGCCGTGCCCGTGGAGAGCGCCAGGTGCTCTGCTCCAACGTGGATAGCGTGCTAATCGTGCAGGCGCTCGGTGCCGGTGAGGTGCTGCTCGACCGCGTGGCGCGCTCGCTGGTGTTGGCGCTCGACTGCGATGCCGAACCGGTGGTGGTGCTCACCAAAGCTGATCGCTGCGATGCCGAGGAGCTCGAGCGCGATCTGGACCGCGTGCGCCGCCTGGTGGGTCCGGACGTGCGCGTGATCGTGACGTCCTCTGCCGAGGGGCGCGGCCTGGACGAGGTTCGTTCCTGCGTGCCTGCCGGGAGCTGCGCCATGATTCTGGGCGAGTCGGGTGCCGGCAAGTCGACGCTGCTCAATGCGCTGCTGGGCCACGATACGTTGGCGACTGGCGGTGTGCGCGAACGCGACGACCAGGGCCGTCACACTACCGTCGCGCGCGTGATGGTGGCACTGCCGGGCGACGCCGGCGTGATCGCCGATGCCCCGGGCCTGCGCAGCTTACCGCTCGTGGGTCACGAGCGGGGTCTGGCGCGCGCCTTCCCCGAGATTGTCGAGGCATCGCGCGCGTGCCGGTTTGGCGATTGCACGCATACCCATGAGCCGGGTTGTGCCGTTCGCGAGGCCGAGGACGCCGGGCAGATCGACAGCCTGCGTTTGGAAACGTTCCAAAACCTGGCGTCATCCATGCGCGTGAGTGCTCAAATGCTCGATCCCGATGTCCACCTGTAATTGATTTTTCCTATGACAGCCGTCTTCCAACTGTTCGGGAGACGGCTTTTTTGCTGCGAAAAAGCCTCGAAACATGCAGTTTGCTGACGTGCTGGCCAAAACCTTGCCACGAGCTTGACGGGCTGGTCAGCTTTTGGTCAGCGATTGGTTTGACATCGAAAACCAAGATCGCGATTGCGCCGCTTTGCGCTCTGACCGCCCAGACAATGGTGGTACGGGCATTCGCCCGGCACTGCCATGAGAGGAGCGGCCGTGAACAAGAGCAAGCGCATCGCCATCAGTCTGGTCGCGGGCGTGCTCGCTGCTCTGCTCTGCATGGTTTACGGCTCGTCGATCCGCTCGCAAGCCGAACAGGTCCAGGCTGAGACCTTGGCCAAGTACGGTGGCGATCGCGTCGAGGTATGCGTCGCGGCGCGTGATATCGATGTGGGCGAGACCCTCGATGAGACCAATGTCATAACCCAAGAATGGCTGACGAGTCTGCTGCCGCGTGACGCGGCGACCGAGCTGCGCCAGGTGCGCGGCGACGTGACGACTTCGCGTATTCCCAAAAACGCCGTGATCTGCAATGTCTACACCAAGGCCGAGAGCCACAAGCTCGAGGTGCCTAAGGGCAAAGTCGCCGTTTCGGTGGCGGTCGATGCCGAGCACTCGGTCGGCGGTGCTACGGGCGTGGGCAGCTACGTGGATGTGTATGTGCAAAAAGACGGCGTAACCGATCGGCTGTGCGGCGCGTACGTGATCGATACCAGTGAAGATTCCGGTGCCACGCGCGAGGGCAAGATCGAATGGGTGACGCTGGCGGCTGACCCCGAAGACGTCAAGGAACTGCTGGGGGCATCGGGCAAGGGAACGGTCAGCTTGACGATTCCCGCCACGGCGCGCGGCAAAAAGAGCGGAGGCGACGAGTGATGAAGGCGATCTGGCTTGCGTGCTGCGCGTGCGGCGATTACGGGCTGTTGCAGCGGGAAGTCGAGGGCCGTGATGCGGGTGCACAGGTGCTTCGCGTGGGTGACCTGGACGGGCTGATTTCCATGGCGCGGGCGTTTCCGTCGCGCCGCGGGGCTGCCATCATCGAGGCGTCTCTGTTTGATACCGAAGATGTGCGCAAGACTGTTGTGCGCCTGACGGCCGAAGGCCGCGTGAGTCGCGTGGTCGTGTTGATAGAAGCACTCGATCCGTCGGATATCGAGGGGCTGTTTCGCGCAGGGGCGACCGAGGTCATCGCTGCGCACAGTATATGCGGCAACGGGCGCGCGGGCGAGGGAGCGGTTGATTCCGATCGGCGCATGACGATTGAGCCCGATGCTTTTGTTGATAGGGAACCCGGGGCGCCTCGCGCTACAAGAGGCCCGCGTGTTGATGATTATGGAAAAGCGGAAGCCGAGCATGGTCGGCGCCCCCGGAACCCCCTTGTATACGATGACGCTGAAGGGCCGGCGCAGCATGCTGGCGACTCTCCGGCTGTAGATATGGGATACGTGCACGGCGTGAATCTGGCGGATGAACTCGACGAAGTTGAGGGCTTTGCCGGGTGCGGCGAGTTGTCGCTGATGCAGCATGAGCAGATTGCGCAGAACGAGCCTGCCTCGCAGACCGAACAAGCTGCCATGCCGGCTTGGACGCAGCGTGTGGTTGCGGCGGAGGAGACGGGGACGCTGTCACCGACGCCCGCTCCGCCGCCTCCGATGCCGCCGGCAGACGCTGCCGCTTCGCCGCATCGAGCTCCGGTCATCTGCGCCATTTCGGGTTCGGGCGGTTGCGGCAAGTCGACGATCGTTGCCACCATGGCACACGCATCGTCGCTGTTGGGCTTGCGTGCCGCCGTGCTCGACCTGGACCTGATGTTTGGAAACCTTTACGACTTGTTAGGCGTCGATGCTCCGCGCGATATGGCGGCACTTATCGAGCCGTCGGCGGCGGGCACGCTCACCGAGCCGGATATCGTGGCCGCATCGATGCGCGTCGCCCCGGGCGTTACGCTCTGGGGTCCCGTCGCGGCGCCCGAGCAAGCTGAGCTCATGGCACGTCCGGTGGAGCTGCTGCTCGATGTCCTGCGTCGCGAATCCGACGTGGTCTTTATCGATACCTCGGTCTTTTGGGGCGATGCCGTGGCGGCTGCGGTGGCGGCGAGCGACCGTTGCCTGGTCGTTGGCGATGCGGCGGTGTCGTCCGCGACATCGGCGTCGCGCGTCATTGAACTGGCAAGTCGAGTAGGTGTGCCGCGCACGCGCATGAGCGCTGTATTCAACCGGTTTGGCGCGCGCGGGGCAGACGAGGACGTCGCCATGCGCTTTGAGATTGCCTGTGCGTTGAGCTCCAAGATTCGTATCGCCGATGGCGGGCAGGATCTCGCCGCGCTCATGGCGTTTGGGCGCGCTGACGAGGCAGTGGGGCAGACCAGCGCTTTTGCGACCAGCGTGCGCGAGGCCACGCGCGAGATGCTCGTGGAACTGGGGTGCGCCGTCGGCCCTTGGAGCGATATGGTCGCCGACCGTGCAACGCGCACCGAACGTCCGCGTATCCGCCTTCCCTGGTCGCGCGAGGGTGATCAGCGATGAGCCTGCAAACGAGGATTAAGGCTGCCGGCGCTGCAGCGGCGGCAGCGCCTGTAGATGCGGGGCGTCGCCGCGCGGTGAAACGACGCACCAAGCGCGCCGTGATGGACCGCATGGGTTACGACGAAGTGGCGCGTATCAGCGCCTATATCGACCCGGCACTTGCCCGCTCGGAATTGCGTCCCGCGGTGGAGGCGGCGCTCAATGTTGAGGAGCCGACCGATCTCGCGACGCCCGAGCGCGAGACCATCATCGACGAGATTTTGGATGATGTGGTGGGCTTGGGGCCGTTGCAGCCGCTCATCGAGGACGACACCGTTACCGAGATCATGATTAACGGCTGCCGCTCGGCTTTCTTTGAACGCGGCGGCGTCTTGCACCCCATCGAGCATGCGTTTGAGGATGATGAACAGATCCGTGTGCTTATCGACCGCATCATCTCGCCACTTGGCCGCCGTATCGACGAGCGCAGCCCCATCGTCAACGCCCGCCTCAAAACGGGCTATCGCGTCAACGCGGTGATTCCGCCTGTGGCGATTGACGGACCGATTCTCACCATCCGAAAGTTCTCGGACCGTATCTGCTCGCTGGACGAGCTTGTGGGGCTGGGGTCGCTGCCGCTTTGGTATGCGCAGCTGCTGTCGTGCGCGGTGTCGCTGCGACAGGACCTGGCGGTTGCGGGAGGCACGGGATCTGGTAAGACCACCCTGCTCAACGCGTTGTCATGTGAGATTTCCACCGGCGAGCGCATCGTGACGATCGAGGACTCTGCCGAGCTCAAGTTTGCGCATCATCCGCACGTGGTGCGTCTAGAGGCGCGCGAGGCTTCAATTGAGGGCGAGGGCGCGGTGACGATCCGCGACCTGGTGACCAATGCTCTGCGCATGCGCCCCGACCGCATCGTGGTGGGCGAGGTGCGCGGTGCCGAGTGCTGCGACATGTTGCAGGCCATGAACACGGGCCACGACGGGTCGCTCACGACACTTCATGCGGGTTCAGAACAGGAGACCGTGGTGCGTCTGACGTTGCTTGCACGTTATGGCATCGATCTGCCGAGCGAGCTCATCGAGGAGCAGATTGCCATGGCGCTCGACGGCATCGTAATGTCCGAGCGCCACGCCGATGGCAGGCGTTTCGTCTCCTCGTATTCGGGGGTGCGTCGCGCCGCGTCGGGCGGCGTAGAACTCGAGCGCTATGTGACTTTCGATGCCGCCGAGCGAACCTGGACGCTTGACCGCGAGCCGCCGTTTATCGCAGAAGGCCTGCGGTCGGGGACGCTCACACAAGAGGAGGTGGACGAATGGAGGTCGCTGTGCCCCTCGTCGTAGGGGGTTTGGCAGGGTTTTCTGTTGCGACGGCGTGCGGGGCGGAACCTCGTGTGCCACAGGTGCCGCCGGCGGAGCTGGCGCGTCAGGCGCTCGAGACGGTGGCAGAGAAGCTGCCGCGTGAGCTGGTGGAAAACGATCTGCTGAAAAAGATCGCCCGTTCGTGGGCATCGCTGGCTCCGGCGCATCGCCTTGGCCTCGTGATCGAGGATGCTTCGGGGCGTTTGGCGTTTCTGCTGCTATCGAGCGGTGTCTGCTGCGTTTTACTAACGATGGTGTCGTTATCGCCCCTCGGATTTGCCTTGGGACTTGTTGCTCCGATTGCCGTTGGCGCCGCTCGGGATGGCTTTGAGAGCCGGCGCGAGCAACACGATGCAGAAGAGGCCATGCCCGAGGCGTTTACCGCACTTTCCATGTCGCTTGCCTCGGGACATTCGCTGGCCCAGGGCATGCGCTTTGTGGGCGCTCATGCGCAAGAGCCGGTACATACCGAGTTTTTGCGGGTGGCGGCGGCGATCGATTGCGGCATCTCGGCGACCGACGCGCTCGATGACTTGCTCGTGCGCATCGACGCCCCCGGTCTTTCGCTTGTGACCTTGGCGCTTAAGGTGTCACAGCGCACTGGCGCTCCGCTTGCCGACTTACTGTCCGAGGCGTCGAGCATGGTGGGGGAGCGCATTGAGCTCAAGCGCCGCCTGGATGTTAAGACGTCGCAGGCTCGCATGTCTGCGCATATGGTCGCGGCGATGCCGGCGGGCATGTGCGCGGTGTTGGCGCTGCTTTCGGCAGATTTTCGTCGCGGTCTTGCGACGCCTGCCGGCGCGGGCGCTGTGGTGCTGGGTCTTGCCCTCAACGCCGTTGCCCTGGTGGTTATCCGGCGCATTATGAGGGTGGAGCTATGAGCGCCCCAGTTGCAGTCGCGGCTTGCCTGTGCGCCCTGAGTGTATTTGTCGCGACGGGTTTGGATCGGGCGGATGCGCGCAAGATCGCAGGGGCCTGCAAGCGCGAGGCGGTGCTGGTCGCTGCCGCGGGTCGCTCGGTGGTCGATGCCCTGACCGCGCGAGTGAAGGGCGCGGTTGGAGCGGGCGGCCCGGCGCGAGTTTCGCTCGGCGAAGTGTCCGAGATGATCGATGTTGTGCGCTTGGGTCTTTCGGCCGGTCTTTCGTTTGATGCAGCGCTTGAGATTTTCTGCGCCAACCGCCGGTCAGTGCTGGCTCTTCGCCTTGAGCGGGCCTGCATGGCGTGGCAGGTGGGCGTGGGCACGCGTGAGGACGAGTTGTTGGCCGCCGCGCGCGACCTGGACGTGCGAGCGCTCGAGACCTTTGCCATTACGGTGGGGCAGGCACTCGCCCTGGGTGCCCCACTTGCCGAGACGCTGGCCGCTCAAAGTCGCGAGATCCGTGCGGCTCATCGCGCCGCGGTCGAGCGTGAGATCGAGCGTGCGCCCGTCAAGCTGCTGATTCCCACCGGCACGCTCATCTTGCCGGCGTTGCTTCTGTCCATATTGGGCCCGCTGCTGGGAGCAGGCGGGATGATGTAGGGAGGAATACATGAACACGATGACTGACGCTGCTGGCAAGGTCCAGGGCTGGGCGTTTTGCCGGGCGGCATATGTTCGTCAGCGCGCCAAGGAGCTACTGCAGGAGGAGAGTGCACAGGGTACCACCGAGTATGCCATCTTGGTCGGCGTGCTCGTGGTGATCGCGATTATCGCCATCGTCGCATTTAAGGGCAAGGTTAAAGAGCTATGGGATGCGATCAGCGAGGGCATCAACAGCCTGTAGAGGGCGAGCGCTCCATCGGGGTGCTGCTGGTGTTTGCTTGCCTGATCGTGGCGATGGCGGCGGTGCTTTGGGGGCTTAACGCCGCGCGGCAGCAGCGTCCTGGGGCCGCCTTCGATTCGGGCTCAGATTCGGCGGTGGCGTCTCAAAAAGATGAGATGCGAGATGCGGACGATTCGGATGTCGCTGTCACGGCGCAAACCTTTCTGCGGACGCTCGACAAGCGGTCTGGCACTACGACGGATTCGCCTGAGGACAACGCGATTGCGGTCCGGCTTGCATGGTCCGAGGACCGACCGATGACCGAGGCAGCGGCGGATATGTTACGCGCCTACCGCGAGGTGCCAACGGCCCAGCTCGCCCTGAGCGGCTATCTCGATATTAAGGGCAACGTATGGGGCGCCATCGTGCGCGATGGGCGCGGCTGGGTCGATATGGTGACGGTTGCCGCGGATGCTGGCGATGCTTCATGTCGTCTGCGCGCGGTGCGCCTGGTCCCGCAAACAATAAGCTCAAAGGAGGGATCGTGAAATGCATGGCGTTCTGCGTGAAGAGGTTGCCCAAGCGACTGTGGAATACGCCATCGTCACGGTGGCGCTGCTATCGATCGTGCTGGCGATTGCGGGACTTTGGCGTGCTGGCACCGATGGACGCTTGGCGGCGCTGGTTGAGCGGGCGGCATCCCATGGCGTTGCCTCGATGTCGGTTATCGACGCCGCCGCGGGCGCTAAGGACATCGCGTTGTATTGATATCGCGCACGAGGACCGGGCGCAGTCTACGGTCGAGGCTGCTTTTTTGCTGCCGACGTTTCTGACGCTCATCCTTCTCGCCCTGCAACCGGTGTGCCTGCTTTATACGCGCGCGGTCATGGAGTCTGCCGCCGCCGAGACCGCGCGGCTCATGACCACGACGACGGCGGAGGACGACGATCTTAAGGAGTTCACCCGCCGCCGGCTTGCCGCAGTGCCCAACGTTTCGATCTTTCATGCCGGCGGGCCGTTGTCGTGGGATATCGAGCTTGGCCGGGCCGGTGCGGGTGGCGTCTCGTCCGTGTCCGTTTCCGGCGAGGTCAAGCCGTTGCCTGTGATCGGTGCGTTTGCGCAGGCTATGGGTGGTACCGCCGAGGGCGGCTACGTTGAGCTCAAGGTCGATGTCTCGTATCAATCGCGTCCCGAATGGCTGGAGGGAGATTATGATTCGTGGATTGCTGCATGGGATTAAGCGTTTCTGGTCTAGATGCGTTTTGACGCGCCGTCCGAGCTGCCATCGCAAACGAGGCGGCTTTATGGGCCGCGCCGGTGTCGATCTGTTTATCGAAGACGGTGCCTACACCACGCTTTCTTCTGCCGTGGTCATCCTAGTGGTGCTCACGTTGTTGTTTTCGTCGACCGCGGCGATATGGAGCATGTCGCGTGCCGGGGATACCCAGGTGGCGGCCGATAGCGGCGCGCTGGCGGGTGCCAACGTAGTGTCGTCCTATCACACGGCTGCCACGGTGGTTGATGCGAGCATCTTGAGTCTGGGGCTGGCGGGGTTTGCCACAATCGGGACGGGCCTGGTCGCCATCCTCATCCCAGGTGCCGAACCAGTTGCCGGCAATATGGTCGACACCGGGATTGAGATCATTAAAACGCGCAACAAGTTTGCCAAAAGCGCATCGGAAGGCTTACAGAAAATCGAGACGGCTCTGCCATATCTGATCGCCGCGCGTGCCACGCAGGCGGTGTCGGCGCAGGATACCGATAGTGTGGCCTATACCGGTACGGCGCTTGCCGTGCCCAGGACATCCGAATCGGACTTCGCTGCGCTCAAAGGGTCAGAGATCTCGACCGATACCATTAAAGACACATCAGATGATTTAGAGCGTGCGGCCGAGGAGCTGCGGAAGGCTTCTGAGGACACGGCGAAGGCTAAAGAGCGCGCTTGGCTGGCGGATTGTGGTGGATCGGTTCCGGCTTCGGTCGGTAGCTGTTCATGCATGTGGGAACGTGCGAGGAGTTTGGCAAAGCTCTCGGGTGAGCAGAACCCGCATTATGCCTCGAGCATTTCGTGGGAGCCACAGGTGGCGCTCGACCGCGCGAAGACCTACTACCGTCAACGCCTGGCAGACGAAAAACCGCATGGTTCAAGCGTCGAGACGAAGGCGGAGTCGGCGGCGCGCAAGGCGTTTTACACCTATGCGAGTACAGAGGTCAATCGTGCATATGTAACCGAGGACGGAGATGAAGTCGCTTCCTATATCCCGCTGTTGCCGCGCAACACTGACGAGGTGCGAGCGACGGAACTCTATACCGATACGGTGTGGCCAACCAGTGCCATCGATGGCAAGACGTATCTGCATTACGGAACGAGTTGCCCCAACTATAAGAAGGGGGCGCCATGCGGGCTGGCCTCGGTTGCTGCTTATGACGGGCAGGACAAATGCAATAGATGCCATTTTGGTGTTTCGTCGCTCGGTGCCGTTGCGGCTCCTTCGACTTCTATCGAAAACGGCTTTGAGTACCACTTTGATCGATTCAAAGAGGCTCTGGAAGACTACGTCGAATGCCGCAACAAAGAACTCGAACTTGAGCGTCAGACCGAGGATGAGGCCGACCGTGCGGGCAATGCGTTTGACCAGGCCATTAAAGCGCTTTCCGGCGAGCGCCCGCGTATCGCCCCACCTGGCCGTAACGGCGTGGTCGCCTTTGCAGTTTCGGGTGACATTACCAGCCCCGATCAACTTAACTCCTCGTTTAACGCGGCAGTCAGGCTTGGCGATCGCGGTGCTATCTCTGCCGCGGTGCTGGCCCCCGATGAGGCGACGGCGCAAAACAACGTGCTTTCGCGATTTTTCTCGACATTGAAGGAACGCTCGGGCGGCGTTGCCGGCGTGCTCGACGGCGTCATGGATGTTTGGGGACGGCTACTCGTGGGATACGGAGACATCCAAGGTTCGGCCGACGAACTTATGGACGAGATGATTAAAGACCTAGGAGGGGGCGGCGGTGCGTTGGGCTCCATTGCATCGTGGCTCGGCGATACCGTTTCGGCGTCCGTGGCGGCGCTAGGTTTGGAACCGTGCGACTTGCGCCTGCGAAAGCCGGTGCTGACCGATTCCGCCAACGTCATTAAGAGTCCGGGGTCTGACATTGCGGGTCTCTCTCAAACGCAAGACAAACTGCGAAGTATTCCGTTGGGCGTGACCGATCCCAAGGCGCTTTGCGAGGCGTTGGAATATCAAGTCGAACGCACCATTAGCGGTACGGTGTTCACACTTGCGGAGATTCCTCTGCCCGGCGGTGGCTCCATCCCGCTCACCGTCGATGTCGCCACGCTGGTTGGCGCTCTGGGCGGTGGGTCGTAATGAGTATCCGCATGCGTCTGCGCGAGGAGCGCGCCCAAGCGACGGTTGAGATGGCAGTGGTTACGCCCGTTTTGCTGGTGCTGGCACTCATCGTGTACAACGTCATGATCTTTGCCGGCGCTGTCGCGCGCTTCGACCGCGTGGTGCCCGACATCGTGCTGGCGCACGCTGTGGCGCCGGGCGGGGAGGGTGACGAGAGCTCTGCCGATGCCTCGGCGACGGTTCAGACTCAAATTCTGAATGCCATGGAAGGCTATGACTTGCAGATCGAAGTGTCGAGCGAGCAAGGCGCGGAGGCATCGGATGGTGGCCTGCTCTCCCTATCCGGTACGTTTAGGACCTACACCTGCACCATGCACTATGAGCCGTGGCCGACTTCTCTCAGCATCGCTGGCGTTCCGCTGGGGGCGCCGACAACGTTGTCGCACGAGCGCGCGGTGACGGTCGATCCGTGGCGTCCGGGGGTGGTCATGTGACCGCGGTCTCGTCCTACATCGCTTACGCGCGGGCACTCAACAGACTGGGTTGGACGCCGGCCGAGTTTGTGGTGGCGGAGTCGTTTGCCGTGCGCCTGCGCGGCATGCTGGGACGGCGTCCGGTTGCCGCCAACGGCCTGCCGCTCGTCATGGCGTTTCCACGCTGCTCTTCGGTCCATACGTGTTTTATGGCCTATCCCATCGACATCGCCTTCATCGATGCACGCGGCAATATCCTCGCGCGCTACGAAAACGTATGTCCCTGGTGTATGTGCTCCTGCCCCGGCGCCTGGGCGGTATTGGAACGCCCTTCAATCCTCGCTACACCTCCCGCCCTCCAACAAGTGCCGGCGTAAGAGATTGGCGACAGCGGACTTTCGTCATACGAAATTGGGTAAGATGGAGGAGAAGGTGCATGGATGTTGAGATCCATCCGAACGCCAAAAAACACTTGACGGAAAAGCAGGTACTAGGTGCCTGGTTCGCGGTTACTGAGTGCATTCGCCGCGAGTCGGAGGACGAGCCGCCGAGATGGCTTGCCATTGGATGGCTTCCAGATGGTCGAAGTGTGGAACTTGTTGCGGTCGAACTAATTCGTGGATGGCTCATTATTCATGCCCTGTCTCCGGTTCAGAAGAAATTCTGGCAAGAGATCGAGCGAGCTCGGCAGAGGGGTCGATGATGGGCAAGACGTATACGGCCGCTAATGGTCAGGTTGTAACGGATGAAATGATTGACGCGTGGTGCGAGTCGTACGAGCGCGGAGAGTTTCCGGATGGCGAACACACCGTTGGTGGGATCGTGCATGGACGGCCCCCGCTCTCAGGTGAGGGGACGGCAACGCTGTCGGTCAAGATTCCTCTGGGAATGAAGGAGGCCATTCGTCGACGGGCGGCTGCCGAGGGGATGACGCCAAGTGAGTTTGCCCGTGCGGCTCTGAGTGAAAAACTTCTTGCTGCCGGCTGATGCCTCTGACGTGCCGATTTATAGAACCGAGGCTGTGCTCAAAAACTTTTTTAAAATTCTCGGTTGACCGGAACGCGTCCTTGGTTATACTAATCAAGCCTTGAAACAAGGCACACCTCAAACGGCTGGGTAGCTCAGTTGGTAGAGCAGAGGACTGAAAATCCTCGTGTCAGGGGTTCGATTCCCTTCCCCGCCACCTTGAATTGACTAGGACCTCTGCAAAGGGGTCCTTTTCTTTTATGTGGACCCGCGGAAAATGCATCCCAGTCTTTTGCGAAAAACGGGACGCGCTTTCCGGCGCTTGCTTCCAACGTGCGTGCACATCTCGGCGCACTAGCTCGGGCCCGCCCCAGACATTTCTCCCGCTTTTGCGCCACTTTACAGACCGTTCGGTCGTCTGTCCGCACGCGCGGGTATACTCAAAACGATACTTTTCCTGTGCAATACGATGCAGGCTCAGCCTGCACGATCCGAAGGGGGCAGTGATGGAGAGGATACTCGGCGTTAATCTCTCTGGCTGGTTTATTCCCGAGCCTTGGGTGACCCCGTCGCTATACGCGGCGACCGGTGCATCCAACGCGGCCGAGCTGCAGGAGGCCATGGGCACCGCCGCCTATAACGAGCGCATGCGCCGTCATTACGAGACGTTTGTGAGCGAGGATGATTTCCGTCGCATGGCGCAGATCGGCCTCAACGCCGTGCGCCTGCCGGTGCCTTGGTATGCCTTTGGCTCACAGGAGTCCGATGCCTCCTACATCTCGGTTGTCGATTACATCGACCGCGCGATTGAGTGGGCTGCCAAGTACAACATTCGCGTGCTGCTTGACCTGGCGACTGTGCCCGGTGGTCAGGGCGATTCCAACGATTCGCCCGCCACGCCGGAGGCTGTTGCCGAGTGGCATTCGTCCACTAACGGCCGCCATGTCGCACTCGACGTGCTCGAGCGCTTGGCCGAGCGTTACGGCGAGGCCGAGAGCCTGCTGGGCATTGAGCTGCTGGATACGCCGCAGATGAGTGTCCGCAAGAGTCTCTTTGCCATGACGGATGGCATTCCGGCTCACTACCTGCGCAATTTCTATCGCGATGCCTACGAGCTCGTCCGTTCGTATATGCCCGAGGATAAGATCGTCGTCTTTTCGTCTTCGGGGCATCCCAGCGAGTGGAAGCATTTTATGCGCGGCGCCAAGTACAAGAACGTCTACATGGACCTTCACCTGTACCATTACCGCGACGAGTATGCGCTCGATATCACGAGCCCCCGCGGGCTGACGACGGCGATTTCGCGTAACAAGCGCGAGCTTAAAGAAGCGATTTCGACTGGGTTCCCCGTGCTGGTGGGCGAATGGTCGGGCGCGGCGATCTTTGCCAACTCGTCGGTTACGCCCGAGGGCCGCAATGCCTACGAGCGCGTGTTTATCGCCAACCAACTGGCTTCGTTTGCACCGGCTGCCGGTTGGTTCTTCCAAACGTGGAAGACCGAGAAGCGCATTGCAGCATGGGACGCCCGCGCGGCGCTCGGTACGCTCGAGCGTGGCATGATTGAATAGGTTGATATGACGCAAAACAGCGCCCATACGGGCAAACTCTATGTGGTCGGCACGCCCATCGGCAACCTGGGCGACCTGTCCCCGCGCGTTGGCGAGGCGTTTGCCGCCGCCGATGCCATCTGCTGCGAAGACACGCGTGTGACGTCAAAGCTGCTGATGCACCTGGGCATTTCCAAGCCGCTTGTCCGTTGCGACGAGAATGTGATCGCCAGCCGCGCCGCCGGCCTAGTCGACCGTCTGCTGGCGGGGGAGACCCTCGCCTTTGCCTCGGACGCCGGCATGCCGAGCGTGTCCGATCCCGGCCAGGCGCTGGTCGAGGCGGCACGTGAGGCCGATGTGCCCGTAGAAGTTATTCCCGGGCCCTCTGCTTGCGTCACGGCGCTCGTTTCGTCCGGCATTCCCTGCGAGCATTTTTTCTTCGAGGGCTTTTTGGGCCGAAAGCACGGCGACCGTGTGCGCCGTTTGCAGCGCCTTGCCGTGGTGCCCGGCGCGCTCATCTTCTACGAGTCTCCACATCGCATCGTGGCGACGCTCGAGGCCGTGGTGGAGGTCTTTCCCCAGCGTGAGGTTGCCGTCTGCCGCGAGCTCACCAAGCTGCACGAGGAAGTCTTGCGCGGGCCCGCTGCCCAGCTTGCCGAGGAGCTGCGTGCTCGCGGCGAGGTAAAGGGCGAGATTGCGCTGGTCATCGCGCCGCCGAGCGAGGATGAGGAGGCCGGTGCCGTGCCGGTTGGCGCCGCGGCAGCGGATCACGACGAGGCCCTGCGCGAGGATATCCGCGCCGCGCTCGAGGAGGGGGAGCCCGCGTCTGCAGTGGCCAAGCGCCTGTCTCAGAAGTATTCGCGCCGCAAGCGCGATGTCTATGCCATGGTGCTCGATATGCAATAGATGGAGGATATCCAGCCCTTGCGCTAGAATCATCCTCTGTATGCAACGTTTTTCTGGAGGACAAACCCCATGGATCAAAGCAAGCCTTCGTTCTTTATCACGACGCCCATCTACTACGTCAACGCCGATCCGCACCTGGGCACGGCTTATTCCACCATCATCGCCGACGTTCAGGCCCGTTATCGTCGCTCCGCCGGCTATAACGTCAAGTTCCTGACCGGCATGGACGAGCACGGCGAGAAGGTCGCCGAGGCCGCAGCCAAGCATGGCATGACGCCGCAGGAGTGGACCGACAGCCAGGCCCCGCACTTCAAGGAGCTTTGGAGCAAGCTCGAGATTTCCAATGATGACTTCATCCGCACCACCGAGCCGCGCCAGCATCATGCCGTGCAGTACCTGTGGGAGCGCATGAAGGAGTCCGGCTACCTGTATAAGGGCAGCTACGACGGCTGGTATTGCGTGCCTGACGAGACCTACTTTACCGATACGCAGGTCCAGAAGGGCGACGAAGAGTACGGCAGCGTCGGCCAGCACTTGTGCCCCGACTGCCACCGTCCGCTTGAGCGCGTGCAGGAGGAGTCCTACTTCTTTAAGCTTTCCGCCTTCCAGGACAAGCTGCTCAAGCTCTATGACGAGCACCCCGACTTTGTCGAGCCTGCGTTCCGCATGAACGAGGTTCGCAGCTTTGTCGAGGGCGGCCTTAACGACCTTTCCGTGAGCCGTACGAGCTTTGACTGGGGCATTCAGGTCCCGTTTGACGAGGGTCACGTGACCTACGTGTGGTTCGATGCGCTGCTCAACTATATGACGGCCGTCGGCTACGGTGTCGACACCGACGAGGCGCGTGCCGAGCTGGCCTATCGCTGGCCCGCGCAGTTCCACATCGTGGGCAAGGACATCATCCGCTTCCACTGCGTCATTTGGCCCGCCATGCTCATGGCCATCGGCGAGGCCCTGCCCGAGCACGTCTTTGCCCACGGCTTCCTGACCGTGCGCAATGCCGAGACCGGCAAGGCCGAGAAGATGTCCAAGAGCCGCGGCAACGCCATCGCTCCGCAGGACGTTATCGACATGTTGGGCGTCGAGGGCTATCGCTACTACTTCATGACCGACGTCGTCCCCGGCACCGACGGTGCCATCAGCTTCGATCGCATGGAGCAGGTCTACAACGCCGACCTGGCCAACAGCTGGGGCAACCTTATCTCGCGTTCGCTCAACATGAGCGGCAAGTACTTTGATGGTTGCGCGCCCGCCAAGCCCGCATCGTTCGATGCGTTCGACAACCCGCTGGCAAAGATCGCCGATGGTCTGGTCGAGCGCTACATGGCCAAGATGGACGTGCTCGATTACGGCGGAGCCAAGGACGAGGTCATGGAGCTCATCCATGCCGCCAACCACTACATCGAGGACTCCGAGCCTTGGGCACTTGCCAAGGACGAGGCCAAGGCTGACGAGCTGGCGTTTGTGATCTACAACCTGCTCGAGGCCATCCGCATTGCCGCCCACCTGCTGATGCCGCTCATGCCTCAGACCTCTGCCGAGGCCCTGCGCCGCCTGTCCTGCGAGGACGAGGCCGCGACCGACGACCTCAAGGGCATTTGCGCTTGGGGCCTGCTTGCCGGCGGTCAGCCTGTCGAGAAGGGCGAGCCGCTGTTCCCGCGTCTGGGCTAAGACGCAGCGCGCCATATCGGCAATTTGCTGTTTAGCTGTAAGGGCATGGCCGCCACGGTCCATGCCTTTTTGTTTCAAGACGCCGCCATCATGCTAAGGAGGCAACCATGACAACTTCGCCTTTGGCAAACCCCACGGCCACCAGGGAGCTGCTGGAGGAGTTTGGCCTTGCGACCAAGCATCGCCTGGGCCAGAACTTCCTGATCGACAATCATGTGATCGAGCGTATCTGCGAGCTTTCCGAGCTTGCAGGTGACGAGCGCGTACTCGAGGTGGGTCCGGGTTGCGGTACGTTGACACTTGCGTTGCTGCAGGAAGCGGCGTGCGTCACGTCGATTGAGGCAGATCCCGAGCTCGAGCCGGTGCTCGATGCTCACGCCGCCGACTACGCCAACTTCCACTTTATCATGGGCGACGCGCTTAAGGTGGGCCCGGAGCAGATTGAGCAGGCTGCCGGCGGCGAGCCCACGGTATTTGTCGCGAACCTGCCCTATAACGTGGCGGCGACGATCATCCTGCAGTTCTTCCAGACGATGCCTGCGCTCAAGCGCGCCGTCGTCATGGTTCAAAAGGAGGTTGCCGATCGCATTGCCGCAGTGCCGGGCAACAAGACCTATGGCGGCTATACGGCAAAGCTCGGCCTGTATGCGCAGGTTACGGGTCGCTTTGAGGTGCCGCCGCGTTGCTTTATGCCGGCGCCGCACGTGGACTCGGCCGTCGTGCGTATCGACCGTGTTGACGGCGTGGTGCCCGAAGGACTCGATCGCGAGTTCGTGGCCCGCGTGATCGACGCTGCATTTGCTCAGCGTCGCAAGACCATTCGCAATTCCATGAGCGCCAACGGTTTTGCCAAGGACGCGCTCGACGCCGCCTTTGAGGCCTGCGGTATCGCACCTACCACGCGCGCCGAGACGCTCGACGTCGCTGCCTTTGTCCGCTTGGCTCAGGAGCTTTCCCATGACGCCTAATGTCGAACTCGTGACGTTTACCAAAAAGAAGAAAACGGTGGCCTGCCCGGTGCCGCTGGCGCCGCTTGCCGATACGCATGCGCACCTGCTCTCTTTTTGGAGCAAGGAAGTGCCCGAGACGCTTGCGCGCGCCAAGGAAGCGGGCATTGACTTGTTGGTGACGGTCTTCGACCCCATTGCCGATAAGCGCAGCGTGGCGGACTATAGCGACTGGCTGGTTCGCGAGATCCTGCCGATGCGGGATATCCCGCAGATCAAGTATCTTGCCGGCGTGCATCCGTATGGCGCACCGGACTATACCGACGACGTTCACGCACAGGTCGTTGCCGCACTCGATGATCCCTTATGCGCCGGTATTGGCGAGATCGGTCTGGACTACCACATGGACTATGACGACGATATCGCGCCGGCGCCCCACGACGTGCAGATCGACTGTATGGCGCGCCAACTCGAGGTCGCCGTACGCCGCAATGTGCCGGTAGAGCTGCATCTGCGTCATGAGGATACGGACGAGGAGCGCACCTCGCATGTGGACGCCTACAACGTGCTGCGCGAGGTGGGCGTGCCTCAGGCCGGTTGCGTGCTGCACTGCTTTGGCGAGGATCGAGCCACGATGGAGCGCTTTGTGGATTTGGGTTGTTACATCGCCTATGGCGGCGCGGCTACCTTTAAGCGCAACGGCGACGTGCGCGAGGCATTCGCGGCAACCCCGCTCGACCGTATTCTGTTCGAGACGGATTGTCCCTATATGGCGCCGGAGCCCATTCGCGGTCTCGAGTGCGAGCCTGCAATGATTTCCATCACAGCAAACACGCTGGTCAATGACCGCGTCGATCGTACCGGCGAGGATGCTGAAGCAGTTGCTCGAGCCGCCTGGGAAAATGCCTGCAAACTTTTTCAAAAATAGTTCTTGCGTTCGCGGTGGCGCTCCGTTATTCTAATTCCTGCACGCGGGCGTGGCGGAATTGGCAGACGCGTACGGTTCAGGTCCGTATGGGGGCAACCCCATGAAGGTTCAAGTCCTTTCGCCCGCACCATTAAATGAAAGAGCTCCCAGCAATGGGGGCTTTTTTGTTATGGGCCGTTTTTGGCAGATTTGACCTATCGATTTCGCGCGGTAGATGCCCCTGTGGTCAAAAAGTGGCGAATATGAGTACTGGCACGAAAACAGAGACATTTCGCGAAGCCATTTTTGCTCATTTTACGCAACAGATGTACGCTAATTTGGCTCAACCTTGAGACAAAATGAAGTCATTTCGATAGACTTCGGGTTCAAAGAGGCGATTTTGACCCAAATACGCTGTTACTAAACTGGTAACAGTACTCATATTTGGCCTTTTTTGACCATGGGTCCTCTTGTTGGTGTCACACAGCTGCTTCGTGCGGGTATCCTAGTCCCAACGCGTGCCTATCAGAGGAGAAACCATGCTGTTGTCCGGTATCATCGCTGCCCTTACGAGCCTTCTACTTCCCATCATCATTTTGTTGCTACTGCTCCCCAACGCCTGCTATGTCGTTGAACAGCAGCATGCTGTGATCATTGAGCGCCTGGGCAAGTTCAACCGCATCGTCAACGCGGGCTTCCACATGAAGGTGCCCGTAATCGACCGTAAAGCCGCCACGGTGAGTCTGCGCACCATGAAAAACGGTTTTGGCATCGACGTTAAGACCCAGGACAACGTGACTATCGGCCTTGAGGTCTCTGCTCAGTACCACGTGAGCTATGACATGGGCGCCGGCCCGGCAGATTCGGGCATCTACAAGAGCTACTACATGCTGCAGGAGCCCGTCGACCAAATGCGTGACTTCATCACCGATGCCCTGCGCTCTTCTATCCCCGTCTACACGCTCGATGAGGTCTTTGCCAAAAAAGACGATATCGCCAAGGACGTCAACGCCACCGTGTCCGAGCAGATGGCCGCCTACGGCTTTACCCTCGTGTCGACACTTATCACCAAGATCGCGCTGCCGACCGAGGTCGAGAACTCCATGAACGACATCAACGCTGCCCAGCGAAAGCGCGCCGCTGCGCAGGAGCTCGCCGAGGCCGATCGCATCAAGCGCGTTACCGAGGCGACCGCCGAGGCCGAGGCAATGGAAAAGGCGGGCGAGGGCATCGCCAACCAGCGCAAGGCCATTGCTCTGGGCATCAAAGATTCGCTCGAGATCATCCAGGAGACGGGCGTCGGCAACGATGAGGCCAACCAGCTGTTCATGTTTACGCAGTGGTCCGAGATGATGACGGAGTTCGCTCGCACGGGCAAAACCTCGACGGTCGTGCTGCCGAGCGATTTCTCGCAGTCGGCCTCGATGTTCGAGCAGATGCTGACCGCCGGCAAAGTTCAGAACGAGTCAAAGGAGTAGACGCGCGTGAAATATACCGTTGTTTGCGTTGGTAAGCTCAAAGAGCGCTTTTGGAAGGACGCGTGTGCCGAATACACCAAACGCCTAGGCGCCTATGCCAAGGTGGATATGCGCGAGGTTGCCGATATCGATCCGGCCAAGGCGGGCGGCGTGGATGCCGCGCGCAACAAAGAAGGCGCGGCGATACTTGCAGCCCTGCCGCCTCGAGCGCATGTGATCCTGCTGGCCATTGAGGGCAAAGAGCGCTCGAGCGAGGAGCTTTCGGCGCGGCTCGATGATCTTATGCTGCGAGGCAACAGCGACATCGCTTTTGTAATCGGCGGATCGGACGGCGTGAGCGATGCCGTGCGCGCCCGCGGCGACGAGATGCTCAGCTTTGGACGCATTACCTTGCCGCACAACCTGGCGCGCGTGGTGCTGCTGGAGCAGATCTACCGCGCCTGCAAGATTAGCCGTGGCGAGCCGTATCACAAGTAGGTCGGCAATACGAAACAATGGTGTGGGACAATGACTTTCGTTTTGAGGAACGCATCTGAGAGGATTGTGTGATATGAAGATCGGATTTGTCGGTTTTGGCAATATGGCGAGCGCTATGGCCGATGGCTGGATTGCCGCCGGCGTGGCCGCGGGCGACATGTGCGCCTGCGCAGGCCGCTACGATGCTCTGGTTGAGCGTTGCGAGGAGCGAGGCATGGCTGCCTGCCACGATGCGACGGAGGTTGTTGCCGCGTCCGATATCGTGGTTGCGGCGGTCAAGCCGTACATGATCGAGAAGGTCTTCGCTCCACTCAAGGACACGCTTGCCGACAAGGTCGTCCTTTCGGTCGCCTGGACCTGGGATAGTGCCAAGTGGGAACAGGTCCTGCCAGGTGTCGCTCATATCTCGACGGTGCCCAACACGCCGGTTTCGGTGGGCGAGGGCGTTATCGCCTGCGAGAAGGCTTCCACGCTTAGCGGCGAGCAGCGTGCCACGGTGCTCGATCTGCTCGGAAAGCTTGGTACGGTGGTCGAGCTCGATTCGAGCCTGCTGTTTGTGGGCGGTACCGTGGGCGGTTGCGCCCCGGCGTTTGTCGCCATGGCGATCGAGGCTCTGGGCGATGCGGCCGTCAAACACGGTATTCCGCGCGCCGATGCCTATCGCATTGTGAGCCAGATGGTGCTGGGTACGGCAAAGCTGCAGCTTGCAACCGGCCAGCATCCCGCAGCGATGAAGGATGCCGTGTGCTCGCCCGGCGGTGCTACCATCAAGGGCGTCGTCGCGCTCGAGGATGCCGGCATGCGCAGCGCCCTCGTCAAGGCCATCGACGCTACTCTCCAGTAAACTGGCCAATAAGGGACAGGTTTATTTTGGCAGGGTTTTCCTGCGGTTTTGTACCTTGAGCAAAAAGCGCCCCGCAACTGGCTCAATTCCAGTTGCGGGACGCTTGCGTTTGCCCAGATAAAACCGACCAGAAATAACCTGTCCTTTTTGGCAGGTTAGTCCCAGAAGCTGTCTTCTTCGTCCTCGGACTTGGGGCCACGGTCGACATACATCTTATGGGTGCGCTTCTCCATCACAAAGGCAAGAATCGCAAATAGCAGGATGCCGCCGGCGAAAAGGATGGCAAAACCGGTGCGGGTGCCAAACAAAAAGGAAAAAACTGCGTCCATTGGGTGCCTTCTTGCGTAGTTGAGTTGGGTCGTAAACGCTCATAAGTATATACTTGCCCATACATGTACAAGGTTGCAACCTAAATGGAATGTATATCGCCGGAGGATCTAATGCTTGATATCAAGTTTGTTCGCGAGAACCCCGATGCCATCGATACCGCCATGGCAAATCGCCAGACGTCTTGGGACCGCGAGAAGTTCTTTGAACTCGACGACGAGCGCCGTGCCGTCATCACCGAGGTCGAGGAGCTCCAGGCCACGCGTAACGCCGAGTCCAAGAAGATTGGCGCCCTGATGAAGGAGGGCAAGAAGGACGAGGCCGAGGCCGCCAAGGAGGCCGTGCGCGCCGTCAACGAGAAGATCGACGGTCTGGCCGAGCGCCGTACCGCTCTTGAGCAGGAGCAGTACGACTTCATGGCACACCTGCCCAACATTCCGTGCGAGGCCACCCCGTACGGTAAGGACGAGGACGAGAACATCGAGCGTCGCCGCTGGGGCACCCCGCGCGAGTTCGACTTCGACTTTAAGCCGCACTGGGATCTGGGCACCGATCTGGACATCCTCGACTTCGAGCGCGGCAACAAGCTCTCCGGTAGCCGCTTCACCGTTCTCGGTGGCGCCGGCGCCCGCCTGGAGCGCGCCCTTATCAACTTCTTCCTGGACACGCACACGAGCCGTGGCTTCAAGGAGTGGTGGCCGCCCATCGTCGTCAAGCGTCAGACCATGTTCGGTACGGGCCAGCTGCCCAAGTTTGAGGACGACGCCTATCACGTCTCGGGCGACAACTTCCTGATCCCTACCGCCGAGGTCGTACTGACTAACCTGCATGCCGGTGAGGTTCTGGACGCCGACACTCTGCCTCGCCGCTACACTGCCTTCACCCCCTGCTTCCGCGAGGAGGCCGGTTCCGCCGGTCGCGACACCCGCGGCATCATTCGCCAGCACGAGTTCGACAAGGTCGAGATGGTCAAGTTCGCCAAGCCGGAGGAGTCCGACGAGGAGCTCGAGAGCATGACCGCCGAGGCCGAGTACCTGCTGCAGCAGCTGGGCCTGCCGTATCGCGTGATTAGTCTGTGCACCGGCGACCTGGGCTTCTCTGCCCGTCAGACCTACGACGTCGAGGTCTGGCTGCCGAGCTACAACGCCTACAAGGAGATCAGCTCCTGCTCCAATTGCGGCGACTTCCAGGCCCGTCGCGCCAACATCAAGTATCGCGACCCCGAGAACTTCAAGGGCTCGCGCTACCTGCACACCCTTAACGGTTCCGGTCTGCCGGCTGGCCGTACCATGGCTGCCATTCTGGAGAACTACCAGAACGCCGACGGCACCATCACGATCCCCGAGGTTCTGCGTCCCTACATGGGCGGCCTCGAGAAGATCGAGCCGGTCGCGTAAGCTAGCTGCATAGGCGATTTGCGAGGGCGCTCCTTTTAGGGGCGCCCTTTTTGTGTACGGCTATACCATGCCGTGCGGACAGCTCGATAGAAAACACACGAACGGATGTTCTGTATACATGCATCTACCTGCTATGCTTTTGCCAACTAAGAGCAAGAGAAAGGGGATGTGATGGAGCTGTTCGATGAGCGGGTTGTTTTGTTCCAGAGCGATGAGGGTGGGGAGCACCTGCTGGTAACGTGCGAGCCGTCGGGTATGGGTGGCTTGGTGGTTCGGCAGACGAGTGAGGGACCATTGACGCAATGGTGTTATGAGGAGTCGTCGCATGTGGTCGAGACGTTTGTGGCGCATGAGGCGCTTGTTGTCCTTGAGCACTTCTATGGCGTTGGAACTTCTAATCAGGTGGCCCGAATGCTGAGCATCTCGTTTGCCGACTACGACTGTGCCCAACGGGTGCGGTCGCTTCTGGGGGAGCTTGACGCCGGGTTCGATGTGATCGAAAAGCCAATCGACCGCACGAGAAGCGCTGATGCTTGTGGTGCAGCGTGACAAATTGCGGCCCGCGCGAAAAAAGTTTGAGATTTTGCTTGACTCTAACGAACTAAAGTGGTTTTATATGTCTTGCGCTGCGGCGTTACCTCAGCTGGATAGAGGGTCTGACTACGAATCAGAACGTCATAGGTTCGAATCCTATACGCCGCACCATTTGAGATTAAAGCTCCCGGCAACGGGGGCTTTTCTTTTACGTAAACACCGCATGGATTCGAACCTCGGTCAAAGGGGACTATTTCTCATCGACTCGTGTAAGATTTCGAGTATGCGCCTCGGTGAGCCCGTGGCGCGCTCTTTCTTTAGACGACCGATCAGGGTGATATTTCGTGGCAGAGCGTCCGACATACAAGCTCAGGTTTCTTGATCCCAAAAAGCGCTTTCCGGCCATGCCCGAGCAGCCTGCGGGACGATCGTATGGCGTGGTTTGGAAGCTCTTTGGTGATGACCAGCATGAATCATGCTATGTCGTCGAATTCGTCGGCAAAAGCCATGTGTCGCTTTTGGGCTACGTGAGCGTTTCGGGTGAGGTCTATAAGGTGGACCGTCCCGTTAACGAGATGTCGCTGCCCGACGATCCCGACATGCAATTGATTCTTGACGAGTCCGATTCCAACATCGGTGAGATTGCGGTCAGGGGTACCGATGGGACGATGTACTCCCGGGCGCGAGTCATCGGCTCTCCCGAAGGCACCATGCGTGAACAATCCGATCGCGAGACGTGGAATTCGACGCGCAGCCTTCGCTACGGCGAGTTCATGGCCTCGATGTTCTTGCGTTACGTGGTATTTGCCGATTCTGAAAACGCTGTCTTAGGCACGGCAGACGGTGACGGCCTCGACGAGGGCATGAAAAATGCCGTCGACAAGATCAAACTTGTAAAACTCCCCGAGCCGGTTGAGGTACTGCTGGGTTTTGATTCCACGCCGCTGCCCGATGCAATCGAAACGTTGCTCTACCGCATTGACCATGCAGATAATCCAAGTGGCATTGAGCGCTATGCCGCCGCTTTGATGGGCGAAGTTAATCTGCCACGCCTGCGCACCATCGCGGCCAAAACCGAAATGAGCCTGGCGCGCATCGATCGCTCGAGGCTCTTCTATCTCAATTTTGACCGTAGCCTGCTGGACCAGGACGAGATCGATACCCTGCTTGCCGTCGAGTGCCGCCTGAACCGCCTATCGGGCATCCTTGAGCGTATTGGGGCAGGGTTGGGCCCCGTTGCCTCGTCGCCAAGCTTTGAGGGCTGCTCGCTCTTTGACCTATGGCATATCAGCAAGACGACAAACGACGTTCCTCGCTTGCTCGAAACGCTGTCGAATGACAACCCGTGGGCCAAGCCGGGGACGGTTGCGTGCCAGCCGGGTGGCGAGTGGGACGTTCGCACTCGCTTTGCACGTCTCGTAGAAGCGCTCAACGTGGTCACGCGTCTCGACTACACCTATCGAGCGAACGTCGCCGAAGGCATCATGCTGGTGCGATTTGGCCGCACGGTTGTCGATGCTATGCCGCAGCGCGAATACGATGCTCAAGATGACGCCTGGCGCGAGGTGGATGAGCCTAAGCGCGCGGCATGGGCCACTGAGCACGATGCACGCATTGCGCTTACACTCGCGGCGGCTTGCTTTGCTTCGGGCGCTCGCATCATGCGCTGCTACGTGCAGATTGCGGCTCCCGACGGTGAGCAGGGCGAGCGCGTCGTTGAAACGTATTCCTTTGGCCGTGCGGCCTATCTGGCCGATTGCGTTTCTGTCGCCAAGGATCTTGAGAGCATGGATATGGACGACATGCCCTGCAAGCATTTGCTCGAGGCATATGAGGCAGATGCTCCGGACATGATTGAGCCTGCAGAGGTTCACGCTCGGCCACGCGATGACCATCGTCCATTGCCGCCTGCGCTTCGCGATTTACTGCTCGCTGATACGGCTGACGAGCTTGAGGTCATGGAGGAGGACAACGATCCGTATATCGCCCGCGTCGTCGAGCTGCGCGAGCAATCCAAAGTTGACCGAGCCGGCGCTTTCGAGGGCTTTTCTCGCCTTGTCGAGGAGCTGGAAGCCAAGTGTACTGTTGCTGAGCTTTTGGCGACGGGCCCGGTGCAGACCCAGTTCTGCGACAACCAGCTGGTGCGCATGGTGCTGCCGGTGATGGAGGAGGACCGTTCCGTGCGTATCCTTCGCGCTCCCGATGCGCTGTATTTTGCCCAGCATGAGATCTGCAGCTTTTACGCCGAACAAGAGGACTTTGAGCGTGCGCTGTCCGAGGTGCGTCGTCTCTACGATTTGGCACGCTCGTCTATGCAGTCTCACTTTGCCCTGATCAACGTGCTGGCACGCCTGGAGCGCTATGACGAGATTATCGAGGTGGCGCGCCACGGCCTGCGCATCGCCAGCGACCGAACTTCGATCGGTTACCTGTTCTATCGCCTGGCATTCGCCTACTGGAACTGCGACCAGCTCGAGCTGGCGCTGGCGTGCTACCGCCTGGTGCCGCGCGGCGAGGAGTCGGGTGGCAGTGCGCAGGAGGAAATGCAGGGCCTTATGAACGAGATGGGCGTCATCAAACCGCCCACGTTCGAGGAGGCTGTCGAGACTATCCGCAAGGCAGGTCTTGAGCTGCCGCCGGTGCCCGCCGTGACCAATCAGCTCGCGGATGCCGCCGTGCAACTCGTCGATAACGGTTTCTTTTTCTTGGCGCGCGGCTGCATCTATCAAATGTGGCGCACCATGGGCAACGATGAGCTCGGCTCCCTCAACCGCTCGCTGGGGTAGGGGCGGTATAGAGGGGCCGCACCGCGCTATTTGTATCGGCGCGGGCGGGAGGACCCGACAGAATCGGTAAGGCATAAAGCCGCCGAGCCTGCTAAAACTGTTAAACTCTGCTAAAGTTGCTAAACTTTGTTAAAGTTGTTAAAACTGGCAGAGGAGGTCGAATGTCAAAAGCTATTAATCCCTTTAAGCCAACAGCGGGCATGAATCCACCTGAGCTTATCGGACGCGACGCTGTTTTGGATGACTTTGCCGAGGCTCTTGAGAATGGCCCTGGTGCCCCCGATCGACTCATGCGCATCTCGGGTGTCCGAGGCACGGGTAAAACGGTGCTCCTCAACGCATTGGGCGATCTTGCGCGCAAAAAAGGATTCGAGGTTGTCGACGTCGCCTCAAATGCCGGTTTTTGCGACAGAATTCTCGAGGCTCTGCAGCGAAATGTTCGTCTTGCATCAATGTCGATTTCCCCATCAATTTTAGGAGTCAGCCTTGGCTCCGTGGAGCTGTCGAAGTCAGCCTCTCATCTGGGCGAGGCGATGTACGGTGCCGCGAAGCGAGGTGGTTTGCTCATCACACTCGATGAGATTCAGGACGCCTCAACTGAGGAAATGCGCGAGCTGGGTAATGAAATGCAGCTCTTGATTCGCCAAGGGGCGAATGTCGCCTTTGCATTCGCTGGTTTGCCAACCTCGGTGGATGGCGTGGTGGTGGATGATACGTTGACGTTCCTTCAGAGGGCGAAGCATATCGAACTCACGCGGCTTTCAGATTTTGAAGTCGGCGGATCGTTTGAGGATACGATGAGACGTGCGGGCAAGGAACTCGACGAAGGCGTTGCTGAGCTTTTAACAAAGGCTTCGGCAGGCTATCCCTTTATGGTCCAGTTGGTCGGATATTACGCTTGGCAGGTTGCTGCGCGCAGCGGGTCGGAGAGCGTGAGTGAAGAGGCAGCTCGCAAGGGTGTCCAGGCAGCTCTTGATAGTTTCAATGCCATGGTGATTGCCCCCGCGCTGCGCAGGGTATCGGAGCGGCAGTTTCAATATCTCGCGGCGATGGCGCAATGCGAAGGCGGCGAGATTACGAACGGTGATATTGCCAAAAAGATGGGATTGCCGGCGAATAAAGTCGGGTCGTATCGCAAACGTCTGATCGATACGGGACTGATTGAGCCTGCTGGCTACGGCTGTGTTTCGTTTGCAATTCCGTACATGCGCGATTATCTGTTGGAGACCGTTCGAGCGAACTAATAAAGACTGGATGCATCGACGCCGCCGCTGGGGTTGCCCCCGTATCTTTGTCTCAATCTGTAACATCTGGACGAAAATTCGGCCTGTAACTGTTACAGATTGAGATGATTGGGTGAGACGTCTACTGGCAAATTGGAATCGCTCCAAAATTCCCCCTTGCCCATCCTCGACTGTTTGGTTACTATAGAACGGCTGTTACGGAGAGCTGACCGAGAGGCCGAAGGTGCTCGCCTGCTAAGCGAGTATGCCCCAAAAGGGCATCTGGGGTTCGAATCCCCAGCTCTCCGCCAGTACGAATTTGAAGAAGGGTCCCATTTGGGGCCCTTTTTTATTATCAAGAATGGCGGCTGAGGATTCGAACCCTCAAAAAATGAGGCGCCCCGTTGGACGCCTCATTTTGTTCAAGACTTTAGTCTGCTGGCCGCGCAGCGGCCAGCCTTAAACCACCCGCTACGCGGGTGGAGACAAACGGCTTTACAAAGCCACCCCTCCGACCGATATTGACGATTGTTCAGGACGTCAAGAATTCGAGTCGAAGGGGTGGTCGCCATGGCCCAGAAGGCCTACAGCCTTTCCCACGCGAAGTGGATGTGCAGGCACCACGTCGTGTTCACGCCGAAGTATAGGCGCAAAGTGATCTACAACCAAATCAGGAGCGACATAGGGGAGATCCTCAGGAAGCTGTGCGAGTGCAGGGGGATCGAGATAATCGAGGGGCACCTGATGCCCGACCACGTGCACGTGCTGCTGGCGATCCCGCCGAAGTACAGCGTCGCGAGCGTCATGGGCTACCTGAAGGGGAAGAGCTCGCTGATGATATTCGACAGGCACGCCAACCTCAAGTACAAGTTCGGCAACAGGAAGTTCTGGGCGGAGGGCTACTACGTGTCCACCGTCGGCCTGAACGAGGCGACGATCGCCAAGTACATCAGGGAGCAGGAGTCCCACGACATCGCGCTGGACAAGCTGAGCGTGAAGGAGTACGAGGACCCCTTCAAGAGGAGGTGATCCCGCCGGTTCGACCGGCGCGCCACGGGTCAAGATGCACTAGGCCTGGACGAAGTCCGGGCCCGCGCCTTTAGACGCGAGCCCGGGGCCCGTGGGTTATACCCTAAGAGCAAACCACCCTTTTTAAGGGTGGTTCTGATTCGATGTGATAACGCTTTGGCCCTACACCTCAGGAGCCTTGGCTACGGTCTTGCTCTCGGCTGTGAGCGGGCGGTTGTCGATGCGGCGGCCCAGGCGGTCGAGCTTTACGAGCAGCCACTCGATAGGATTGGGCCCCGTTCCTTCCTCGTCGGCAACCAGGTCTATGACGGCAATCTTGGTGCCGTCCTGCTTAAGCGTAACGCTGCCCACCTTATCGCCAACATGCACCGTGCCCGAAAGGTCATCGTAGCTAACCTTTTCGGTCACTTCGCCGGCGAGTGAGAACACCGTTGCCTGCGCGGCGGGGTCGGCGAGCGTGGCGTCGATTGTCTTGTCCGTCCAATCTGTCTGGCTAATGCGTGCCATGAGCGGGTTGCCGTTGGCGGTCTTCTCCTGCGTGTTGGCGATCGCGACCGTGGCCTTGTGGCCGTAGTACCAGTTGGCAAGGGTGGCTGTATCGGTAAAGCGCTGGTCGTTGGTGGTGGAGTTCAAAATAACGGTGTAGATTTCGTCGCCGTCGCGGTTGTAGGCGCTCGTAAAGCAATAGCCCGCGTCGTCGGTGGTGCCGGTCTTGCCGCCAATGTTTCCGTCCTGACCGAGCAAAACGTTGTGCGTGTCCATGGAATGCGAATGGTCTGAGCCATCGGCGCCCGTGATCTCAATCCAAGAATCCTCGCTCGCCACGACCTCGCGGAACGTGTCGTTTTTCATGGCCTCCTGCATCATCAGTGCCACGTCATGTGCTGTCGAGTGCATATCGCCGGCCCACTCGTCAAAATCCAGGCCGTGCGGATTCTCGAAGACCGTACCGGTGCAGCCGAGCTTTTTGGCGCGCTCGTTCATGGCCTTTACAAAGGTGGCCGCGGCGTCCTTGGTCTTGGGGTCGATCTTTTTGCCCACGTGCTCGGCAAGCACGACGGCGGCGTCGTTGCCCGAGGGGATCATCAGGCCGCGTAGTGCCTGCTCCACGGTGAGCTCGTCGCCTTCGAGCAGGCCGGCAGTCGAGTTGCCTACGGTGGCGGCAGCGTTGCTCACCGTGACTTTCTCGTCCATCTTGCAGTTTTCGACGGTCAGGATTGCGGTCATGACCTTGGTGATCGAGGCAATCTTGACCTGTTCATCGGCGCCGCGTCCATAGTAGACGGTGCCGTCCTTGCCCATAACAAGGGCATTCGTCGCCTCGATATCGGGCAGGTTTTCTGTCGTGATGCCGCGGACGTCGGCGGTCTTGCCGCAGACGTCGTCGGTCGTGAGCACTTGGGCGCCGGCAACAGCGGGCACGCCGGCAACAAGGGCGATGGCGCAGGCAAAGCCGGCGGCAAGTGCATGAAGGCGGACAGTTATACGGGAGGGATATGAAGTCACGGCTATTCGCTTTCGACGATGGATGCATATTTGTTCAAGTATATCCTGCGAAACAGCGGGCCGTGAATCCTTTACGAAACGGTGGTGTCTGTGGCGCGAAATGCGCGCCAGATGCTATTCAGCTAATCATTCGAATCATCTTCAAGCTTAAGCTCGAAGATATAGTTAACGCTGCTGTCATCTTCGGCTCTATAGGTGACTCCATTGTGGATACAACCAGTATAAAAAGAATCATTAAATATCTTTTTTGCTGCCGTATGGGTGCCGACCGTGGGGTCACAAGCAAGAATGATTGCGCTAGAGAGCTCCTCGAGGGTTTCGTCGCAATTGTATTCATCTGCGTCTACGTAGAGCTTGATATCGCAACCATCGTCGTCGTAGTACAGAGATGCGACATTGTCGCCATATCCGTCGCTAATTTCATAGCAATCGTAATCGCTGTCGTAGTCGCCATAGTCATAGGCGTTGTCCGAAAAGCCGTTTGCGCTGTCGATTACAGACGATATTTCCGGAACATCGGGGTTTGCGCCATACGGTGAAATAGTTGAGCCAACGGAGCCCAGATAACCAATCAGGCACGCGCAGAGGGCGGAGGACAGCATTACGCATGCAGCTTGTTTCGGAAGATCCATCTTTTTAAACTTATCGAGCATTGGGACTGCTCCTTACGAATCGAGCCTCCAGTGGGCTTTCTTGTAAATAATGCTATTGATTCAGAATGCGTTGCTTGTAGCTCTCATATTCCTCGGGAGTGATTGCCCCTGCATCAAGAAGCGTTTTGAGCTCTTTTAGCATGGCAATCGTTTGCTCAACGGGGACTTGCGCAGGACTGTTGCGCGGATGATTTAAAGCCAGAGGGGCGTCTGCAACGGTGATTTCTGCCTGCTCAGACTCGTTTACGACGTTTTTAGATTTAATGGGCTTCTGTATAAAGAGGGCCATGGAGAACAACGTCCAAAGGGAAATGTATTGGAGCAGCGCGCTTACGTTGTATGTTGGATCAGCATTTCCTTGGACAAAAGGGGCCAGCTTGAGTCCCCAGCAGAATCCGGCGATAAGAACGAGTGCGCTAAAACAGAAAGCCGGGGTTAGCTCGGTTTTGTCGCTGAATTTTACGCCGATTAGATATACGGCAATGGTGAGAAGATCAAGTGGCAGGAGATAAAACGGGGAGGATTGCAACAAGATAATGATGTCTGATAGCGCCATGGAGACAAGAGCTGCGTATAAAACAGATTGCTTTCCTATATGCTTCGTGAATAGGTAAACTCCGATGAGAAAAACGGGTAGTGCCGTCATGGCAAAGCGCCAAGCAATTTTGACGAAAACCAATAGGGCTGTTATTGGCAAGAGCACAACTTCAGAAAGATGTTCGATGTCACTCATGCCGGAGAAGAGGTTATTTAAATCGATGGCGTCAATGAACCCATTTTCAAATGATCCATCACTAAAAAGGAAAATGTAATAGAAGGAGAAGAATAGATAACAGACGGTTGCGATTGCTGCTGCTAATGCGAACTTATTATTCTTAAGCAGGTATTTCGTCTTGGTGAGCATTATTAAAACCACCCCTTATGGCCGAGGACATACTGGACTTCAAAGTCGCTATCAGTTTTTGTGAGGTAGATGATTCCCTCGATGAAGGAAATCAGGTTCATGACTAAAGGCCCAATAATTAAAAGCGATCCGAGCAGCGTCCCTAGCAGCATTGCTATACCCTCGTTTTTATAGCCGAGATAGAACTTGTGGATGCCAAGGGCGCCAAGGCATATTGCAAGCAATCCGGCGACTATCTTACTTTTTGGGGACGTTGAATTTGCTGGGGAATTGTTGTTTGCGGTGTTGGAATAAAAGAGTCCCTGCTCGCCACGGGGTTCCTGCCCACCACGGGTGTTGGATGTCTTTAATCTACTTCCATCAAAGTGATGGTCGAGAATTCGACGCTTCTGTTCATCGAACTCTTCTTGGCTAATTGCCCCCATTTCCTGCAGCTCTTTGAGGGATTATATTTGGTCGAGTATTTCCATCGCATTCCAATCGGTAGGAGCTGAATGGGCAAGAACCCCGTTTAATAAACCAAGAATATCCTAATTTGGGATATCCAGATACGGGATATTGTTAGCGCCGGGCGATTTTAGCCGCTAATAGTCAAACTATTTTGACCAATCCCG
>OIXS01000317.1_pt1 | contig 31860 bp, 34 predicted proteins | sample 1587841 | NCBI WGS metagenome assembly OIXS01 (sample SAMN03283254) | human gut metagenome | biome: human-associated habitat; material: feces | host: Homo sapiens | place: USA | collected 2013
GGAGCAGGGGTTCTCGGTTCTTTCTAAGATCTGCAATGAGAGTGGCAACATCTTTGAGATTGCCTTCTGCAGTGATGTTTTCAAGAGTGTCATCCGAGCCTGTGTGCAGTTTGTTTCGCCTTGCAGCATTCTGAATTATCTTTCTCTGTTCAAGTCCGTCTACGAGTCTTGAATAAAGTCTCACAGTTACATTGTTTCTGTCGGCAAGCTGTGAAAACAATGCGAGTTCTTCAGTGGTGGGAGGATACTCCTTTATTGCCCATACACAGCGGTAACTGTCACCGATGATATAGTGGTCGGTATAGAATTTAATTGTTGACGGAAGTATACGGTCAAAGAAATCTTTTATTCTGATTTCCTCTTTCTGTTCTTCCGTCAGTTCGACATGTTTTTTCTTAAATAACATTTGATCAGCTCCTTTTCGCAATTAATATCAGCCTTGAAGTATCGCTTGAATAATCACAGGTTGATAATGTTAAAAAATTATCCCCATAAACAGCTTGTTGAGTGTTGCTGATATATGAGGATGTGTTTTTAATATGGGATATGAGTTCTGTGAAATTGTCTTCGCTTACTTGACCTTTGAAAGTGAACCAGCCGTCAGAAGAGTCTACAACACAGACAGCATATAACTTGTATTCGTTTGTGATACCGCCGACAGTCAGCTTGATATCCTGATGTTCCATACAATAATTCAAGTCTTTAAATTTCATAAGGTCGGAAAACATTGTTCCGTCTTTCATGTTATGTCCGTAAACGATAAGGTTTTGGCTTGTACTAACGGAACAACCCGCGTCAAGAAACGGTGTTCCTGAATATGAATACTCACCTTTATAATTTCGCCTGAGATAATATTCGGGATTGCCGGGTTTCTGCATAACGGGATAATCAATATCTGTGCCGGGAATTTCAAGCCAAGCAACACAGTATCTTATTTCCTTAGTTTTTTTGTCAGCCAGTTCTTCATCTTTGCTTTCGGTGGTAACAATACTGCTTAATTCACTAATTTCCTTTTCAGCATTTTTAGACTCACTATACCAGTGTATTAATACAGCAAAACATACAGCGAAGATGATTACTGAAACAATTATTGCTATATCAAGCATTTTGGATTTCCAATTTTTCTTCATCGAAACAGTCCTTTCCGTCAATGTCAGGTATCAACTCACCCTGCATAGATGCGCCGAAGTATATGGCAAGAAAGCGTTTGATATCATCCTTGCTCATTCTTTTAACTTCAAATCCCTGTTCGGCAATGGCTTTTTCAACTCGGTTTACCTGCGTGAAGACCTGTTCTTCTTTTTCTCTTTTAAAGCGGATTACGAACATAAACTGCCTTGCAGTTGACATTTCTATCTGAATATTTTCCAGATAGTCTATATCTTTTTCAAGACATTTCTTCACAAGAGGATTGGTTTCATCTGCGAGTCGGTCAACCATAAATGATTTGTTGTCATCAAATCTTTCGCAGGAGTCGAGACAGGTAATCTCTATGTTCGGCTGAGCCGATAAAACCATCATCAGATGCCATATCTTAGTCTGTATGTTTTCCTTTGAAAGAACCGATATGTTTGTTGGACTTATGCTGAAAAACACAAGTTCTCCGTTTCGTGTTTTGAGTCCTCTTTTTGAGAAAGTATCAATGCCGATTAACTCCTGAACGGAGTTTTTCTTTTTGTTTTTAGTTTTCATCTTTCAGCCTCCATTCATAGTATTGCTGTGTTGATATGAAGTACTTAACTGCGTATTTAATAAAGTCAAGCACCGTTGTGTCATCACTGCGGATACTTAAAAAGGCAAAAGCTGCCGTGATAACCGCAGGAATTAATATATGTGTGGTGGCAAGCACCAAGGCAGAAAAAAGAGCACCCAACACAATTATGGCAAAGTCTTTTAAAGACCACAGCCATAAAGTAGCGGATGCTCGCATATTCTGCGGATATATGAATTGTTTGTTCAATTTATACCTCCTAAAATTTGAAGGGACCTACAGAAGAAGGTCCCTTCAAATTAATATTGACTTTTAATGTATTCAGAAACGCATTCAATTTCAGGAAATAAAGTAGAATTATTAATGGAAATTCTATCAAGATCTTCTAATATTTTTTTCTTCTTGTCTATTAGGATTATTATTCTTTTGCTTTTCCTTTGATATTTGTATTTATTCAAGATGTCATAATCATCAGCTAATCCGCATATAATAAATGCTCCATCCTGCTTTATAATTCTGTTATTATTCTTTAGAGCATAAACAACAAAACTATCCAAAACTTGATCTTTTTTTATTTGAGATAAAAACGCTGGTTTTTCTAATCTAATTTCATGTAACAGTCTAGGTACATTGTTGTTAAAGTCATCATCATTTGATGATAGGATCGCTTGCTTTTGGATATCTTTCTGCGTATCATAGTTAAATAATGGTAAACTTGAAAGTACAGTTACAGTATCACTTTGCGGATATTTAATTTTATCCTTATCTACGGAAATGATAACAACTTCTCCGTATGAATTATATTCAGACTCTGTAGCAAAAAATAACGCAACTAAAGGATTCCTTGTAATATCTAATAACCTTGTTGGTAAGCCATAGTGTTGCATTTCTACAAGTTTTTCCAAATGAGTGTTGCATTTTTCAAAACTTTCTGGACAATTAATTATTAATTCATTATACATTTCTGCTTCATTTTCTTGCCAAGATTTTTTTCTCATAATAGATGGTATTAAAAAATAGTTTGCATTGGCATGACCTCTATAAAAAATTTTTTTCTTTGAATCATCTTTAATTCTAGATAAAATTTTATTAAAGCCATATAAGGACCTTACAAAATTTATTTCCACCTTTTCACTGTTATAAAACACACCATCTTGAAATTTTATATTGTTTTTTATACTATAAAATGCTTTTTCATAGCTAAATAATTTCTTTGTAAATTCAATTCGTTCTTCTGAATTAGATAAAACTTTATATACCCAATTGACTATAGCAATGGCTTCATCATTGCTCAAAATCTGACTTTCATTAACAGAATCGTTATTAAAATGCTCTTTCCAAAAATTATATGCATTTTCAGGTTTAGGTCGAGGCAAAGAATACAATAAAACAAACTTAGAATCAATGGCATGGAGTTTATCAATCATATCTGCTTTTTTAATTCTACCATAAATGAACATGCTCATGTCAAAATATCCATCAATTATAAGTTTTTCTAAACATATCATTTTAAATGCACTTCTTATAATTGGTTGATGGTACAACTCTTCAAAAAAGAAAAAAAACATAATATAAACCTTCCTTTTTTGACTTTATTATATCATATTCTCGCCTTTTTTTAAATAATTTATCTCCCAACTGCTTTAGCAAGGTTGATTGCTGATGATCCCATATGTACTGCACTCATAACATTTACTCTCACGCTTGTGTCAAGACCAAACTGCTGTGCAATTCGAGGCACTTCCGCCGCAGCCATCATAATACCGATAGCAAGCAAAATGTTGTTTGGGAATGTGAGGAGACCGAGGAAGAGGAGAGTCGTCTGCAGAAAAGCTGTCAGACACAGAGCGATGACTTGCTTAACCCATTGATTGAAACCCTCATCGTATCCTCTCGGAATACTGAACATGTGTAATGAACCTACGGCTATCTGTATAAGTAAAATACCGCCTCGTTTAATATTATCAAAGAATATCTTGAAAACACAAAAGCCGAGAGCAATAAGCATTACCAGCTCAAATAAACCGATAGGTATCATTGTACCGTTTGGATTGAAATATGATTGCATTGCAAACATTGCAACCTCACCAAGAGATGTTCCTTGCTGTGAGGCAAAAATTCTTGTTAGATCTCCTGACAAAGTGTTCTGCAGGGATACGCAGAATTTATATAACTCGATCGGCGTAATAGTGAACAGAGATACTGCCATAAAACCCTTGATCCAGTCTAAAGCTGTACTGCGTACATTTGCCCTGCCGTTTTGATATTCAACCGCAAGTTCAAATGCAGAAACGACAAGGCCCACAACAAAGAGAACCCAGCCGAAAAGATAAAACAGCTGAACGACAGCTTTGACCCAGTCAAGATCGAATATTTCAATTCCCATACCGCTTATCAAACTGAAAAAGTCTGCAATACCGTCATAAATGACCGTAAACAGCCATTGAATAATGCGGTTTAAAATACCGTCAATAATTTTATCTGATGCTGCCGAAAAGGCGTCGCCTATTGCATCGCCCATTCCGGAGATTATATCACCTAACCAGTCAAATATTTTAATCACCTCTCATTATCGGAGCTGCCTGTTAAACAGACAGCTCCTTTTGTCTTACATTCCAACAATACCCCAAATATACAGCGGAGCAGTTAAAGTAAAGATAAGACAGGCAAAGAGAATAGCTGGAGCAGTAAATTCAAACTGACCGTGCTTTCTGTAATCCATGTATGCCGTGCCTACCTTAACAAAGAACAGTACCGCAAGTATCATGTCAATTACAGGGAAGACTACATTGTTGACAACGGTTTTTATCTGTCCCTGTGCCGTTTTCCAAGTGTTTTCAATTGCACCGGCTACATCCCCGGCCGCATAAACGGTTGTTGCAGAAAAAGCAATAATTAATACAAGGGCAATTGCAAATATCAGCCAGTGTTTTTTCTTAAGTTTAATCAATATAATTACCTCCGTATACTTTCAATATTTCTTGACACTGATAATCATCTATGTAGTGTATAGGAATATCCAGTGCCATAGCATTTCTGATTTCTTCGCCCATACCGTCAGAAATGGTGTTTCCGAAAACCCATAAGTGATGGGAATTGAGAATTTGTCCAATTGATATTGAGATGCCTGTTTTTCTTTGAATCGCATCCGAATCATCTAAGATTAGGGCGTAAAAATGGGACATTAATGGTATCATATTGCACCTGTTATACACAAACTTTGCATATGCGATGGCATTGTTTATGTTTTGCTTTTCATTTCCGGCAAGAGGACTGCATATATAGGCTTTTTCCATTATTCTTCACCTTCCTCTTTTTTCGCCTTAATTTTAAGCACTAAGGCAGATACTGCAGCACCGAGGGCAATGGCGGCAAGACCTATCCATACACCATAGTTGCGGTTATCTCCTGTGTCGGGAGTCTCTGGAACAGGCACTGTGATAGTGACTGTCTGTCCTTCATCTTCAATATCTGCGTGAGCAGCAAGTTCTGTACCGTCAAGGTAAAGCGTCTCAAATACAACGATTTCTGTGTTTTCTGTTATACCGCTTGCGTCGAAGGTAAAGGATACCTTGACCTCTCCGTTAGGCTTTTCGGGAACGAATGAAACTTCAGAAGTTATTTCTTTTCCGTCTACGGTGAAAGGCTTGTTGGTTGCCTTGTTCATAAGAACACCTTTAAGAATGTATTCTTTGCCGGGTACGAGATGTTTGTACTCCACAATATCATCAATGGTAATCTTATCCTGTACATCAACTTCTTTCTCGCCGCCTATTGTGGCTGTGGTTTTCAGTTCGGGAATCATATCGTTAACAGCATTTATCTCTATGATTTGTTCATCTTCGCTTACTGTGATATGGTGAATATCATCACTAGGAAGATAATTTTCGGCAGGGTAAAGTTCTTTAACTATCCATTCACCGTAAGGCACATTATCGAAAGTAAAGATGCCGTCCTTGTCCGACTCAGCAGTCAGAACAGCGTTTTCTTCCGTGAACTCGGTTTCATCAAAAAGGAACAAACCGAACGCAGCACCCTCAATGGTATTGCCTGTTTCTCTGTCTGTCTTTATGCCTTTTACCGTGCCGTAGATCAATTCGTTTGCTATCGGCTCGCCGTCGTTGATAGCAATATCATAAATATTGACGGTCTGACCTTTGTACTGTGTTTCAAAGGCATATTTAGTATTGCTTGTTATATACTGTTCGTCTGTGGCAATCTCTTTTACATACCATTTGAAACCAATTGGCAAATCGCAGTTAAAGGTAATTTTGCCGTTTTCATCACAGCTTGCATAAGTAATTAGTGCGTCTTTAGTAATAACAGAACCGTCAAGAGCCTTGATGTCTTCGTTTGCATAAATGCCAAACTGAACACTCTGTATTTCTCCATTCATACCGATGCCGAAGGTATCGTCCTGTTCAAGTTCTTTTGCAAGTGAAATTGTGACTTTCTGTCTTTCGTTGTAGAGTGATAACTCTGTTGAAGCAACGCTGACATTCTGTCCTGCGTAGGTAAGTTCAACATCGTACTGTTCGTTTGGATTGTAGAAGCCTTCTGTTGCCGTCTTTTCAATAACGGTGTACTTGCCGAGATAAAGCTCTTTTGACTTTGCTTTTCCGTCTTTATCGGTAGTAATTTCGTCAACAAGTTCTCCCTGATATGCTCTAACTGTTCCGTCAAGAGTGGTTATGTCCTCTGCGGCATAAATCTGAAATACTGTATTAGGAAGTCCCTTGACTTCATATATAGGCTGATAGGTGATCGGGAAAGTTACTTCGTTGCCGTTCTCGTCAACATAACCGCCGCCGAGCACACCAACAGAATAAAAGACTTCGCCTGTTTTACCTATTTCGATTGTGCCTTTCTGCGGTATATCTTTCGCCTTTACCTTGACTACTGTTACTCCGGTATCTGTTGATGAGTTTTCCTGTGTGATTGAAAACGGTATAGGTGTTGAATCAAGCACATATCCGTATGGAGCTTGTACTTCAACAAGAGTATAGTCACCATATGGGAGTGTTTCGGGTGTTATGAGATAACCTTCAGAATTCGTATAAAAAGTGTGAATAGAAGTTACTTCGGGATAAGTGAACTGCATTGTGACTCTGTGACCTTCGCTGTCATAAATCTCAAAGCCTGCACCTGAATAAGCTATCTGTTTGCCTGTTTCGGCATCGAGTTTAACAACTTTGACATAAGACTCAAAGTTTGAGTTATTGATAAGGAATTTGTATGTTTTACCGTCTGAGTTGATAAACACATCAAAGTCTTTTATCTTTTCTCTGCCGTCCCAGCCTTTTGTCTGATGAACAGTATATACACCGTATGGCATAAGTTTGGAACTTGCAAAACCGTCCTCATCGCAAACAATGGTATCCCTTTCGTCCTCATCTGCGTTCACGAATGAGCCTGCTGATTTAAGGTAAATTTGGAACTCTGCACCTTTTTCGGCTGTTTCAATCTGTGTACTGCCATCATCTGTATGTTTGATTATGGCGATATTGCCTTTGATAACCTGTTCCTTTACTTCATTGTTTGTGGTGTTGTACTCAATCGTGTAAAGTTTCGGATCAGCTCCAACTTTATACACCGTGCTGTTTACAAGGTATCCCTCGCTTGCATCAAGTTCTTTGAGTATCCAGTCAGTATCACAAACATAGTAATCAGTTGTGAATGAGGCGTTTGAGTCAGTGACATATGTGTCAATGAGTTCATCACCTTTAAACAACCCATAGGTAGCACCAGCGAGTGACGCATCACCCTGTGCTGTTCCTTCTTCAATGTCTGATTTAACTACCTTAACTCTAAACTTTTTGAGAATGTTGTTAAAGGTCAAAGTTGATGTTTGGTCAGCATTAAGGATAACAGTTTGATTATCAGTATCAACATATCTTACAGGAATGTTTGTTTCCTGAACTGTATAGGTTATTTTGTTATTATTGCTATCATAAACAGGAAGATTACTTACAGTCGCAATGCCGCTTGAATTTGTTGTAGCGTCATATGTCTTGCCATCACTGCCTGTTACTTTGAATGTAAAGTCTGAAACGATGTTATCTTCTGAATGCTTTTGTATCTTTATATTTCCTGTTTTCAGCTCATTATTGAAAGATACATTAGTTGTTTTACCATCGGAAACAGTTACGCTTTTTGCTGTTTGAACTTCATAGCGTATAATCTCTTTTTCACTTATGGTGTATGTTCCCACAGGAATATTATTAAGAGTTGCTGTACCATTGGCGTCAGTAGTCATTGTGTATGTTTTTCCATTTCTTTTAACGGTAAACTCCATACCTTTGACAATGTTATCTTCAGATGTTTTGGTTATTTTAATATTGCCGAACTGAACATCTATATCAAACTTAAATGTTTGGGGATCGGCTTGCTGTGAAAACATAAGGTTTTGAATACTTCCGCTTTCAAAATCAAAGTACACATAGTTCATTGTATCATCGTTATATGAAGCTCCGTTAGGCATATTTCTGTATATTTTGTTTGATGCCGAATTAAACGAAACTGAATGTGTAGTACAATCATCAGCAACAGATACCGTCAGTTTATTTTCGCCATTAGTATGAGATATAGTCACTTTGTTGATGGTTTTTGAAAAAGTTGGATAATCTTTCAAAACGCCGTTTGAATCCGTTAAGGTAGCAGTGCCACCGAGATTAATAGTCTTTGTGCTATTGTTAAAGGACACTTGCTTATCATAATACGATTCAATCAAATCTTCCGTGTCTGCAAGCCAAGACTTATACAAGCTATCGCTCATATATGTGCTGTTCCACGATGACCTTATTGGATTTACGCCAAGCGTTTCCCAAACGAACTGCTGTGTACAGCAAGCTGCTATCCATTCAGCTTTCGTATTCGGTAAACCGTCACCGTATTGCAATGTATAACCGAAGGCAATGTAGTCTGCAATTTTTCTGTAAGTATCTCCTGAACGATTTACATACTTAACAAAATCCTTGCCATATTCGTATGTTATACCAGTCGGTGATGTTTTACCAAACTCTACGCAAAAAACGATATATGTCTTGCCGTCATATTTTGCATAGTGCATTTCGTGACCGTATTTATCAAGGCTTCCGCTTACTACTCCAAACTCAGCGTCGCTATTCATATCGGTGATGTAAGTTGCCGCAAATACAGTTGTGGGAAATGCTGATAAAATAATAAGCAACGAAAGAAGCGTTGCCATTAACTGTTTGAATTTCTTTTTCATATTAAAATCCTTTCTAAAAATTGATACAAAAAAAGAGCCGAATATACTCGGCTCTTACTTACACCTTGCTAATCCAAGGTTATATATGCTGTGTATTTTCCACACATAAAACATTCTACAACTCTAAAATTTCCTGAAGCATTGTGATTTCCGATATACTCAAGAGCTTTATCGGTAGCGGTATCAAAACTGCCTACCCAGCCGATTTGACCTGTTTCGGCTGTGTGTCCATCTATTTCACAATTCCAAAATTCTTCAGTTGTAGTAACCTTTTTGGTTGTGGTTTGCTTTTTTGTGGTAGTTGTTTTTTTAGTTGTTGTCTCTTTTGCAGATGAAGATTTTTTAGTTGTCGTACTGGTATTACCGTGCGTTGTTTTTGAGTTCTTAGAGCTGTTTGAAGTTGAATTTTTTGTGGTTGTTGTTTCTTCTTTCTGCTCTGACTCGTTTTTTTCATCTGATTCCTGATTATCTTCTTTTGATATGCCTTCTGCAGAGACGGCAGATGTTGAATTATTGTCTGTGACCGTTTCGCTTTTTTCTGATACCGAATCGGTAACGGTACCGGTTTCTTTATTCGCTGTCTGTGCGGTACAGCCTGTAACAGTGCATACTATCAAGACCGCCGCAAGAGTGACATATATTAACTTGTTTTTCATAACTTTTACCTCCCGATTTCACAGTACCAAATTATTTGCGGAAAGTCCAGACATTTTTTACATACTCATTTCCTGATCATCTGTTATCTCTTCAAAGTCCGATTCTTCGGACTCGTTTTCCGATTCCTGGTCGGTCATCTTTTCGCTTTTAACCGGCTCGTTATCGGAAGTCTGCATCTGTGAAAGAACACGGTGGTACTCGTCAAGAACAACTTTGTTGAGCTGCATTCTTGCTTCTTTCTGTATAGGATGGAAGTAGTCCCTGTATTCATCATTGAACTTTCTTGACGGCATCTTAACAAAGAGCCCGTTTCTTCCATTCATTACAGTGATATCGTGAACAGCAAACTGACCACCCAAGGCAACTGATGCTGTCGCCTTCACATTGCTTTTTTCATCTGAATTGATTTTGTGTATTTTTGCTACAATTCTCATATTTATTTACCTCCTGTTTAATAATTAAATCCTATAAATCTTATACCCATATCCGACTTTACTTCCTCATCGGATATCTGTTCAGGCTCAGCAAACATTTCCATATATTTGTCTGCCTGTTCCTTGGTGAGTTCGGCAAAATCTTCACTGCCGTCATCACCTACTATAAGGATGGGGCCTGCATATATGCTTTCCCCGATGTGCCTATTTCCTTTCATTCCGATGAGTTTTGCCTCATCGTTTCCCACAACGCAGACATCGTCATCAAAAGGATGCGTCAATTCAATGAGTCCGCCAACAGCATTATTCAAAACATCATACTCATTGATATTAAGTTTAATGTCGAGCGGTTTATTGCCGGGCGTGATGTATATGCACCTTTTTCCTTCCATAGGCTGGCATTTCGATGTATCAAAATCAATTGTTCTGTAACCGACATCATCACAGAAGAATGTTTTTCCGTTAAGGTTATCATCCGCTCCCTCGATTACTTCGATTACATCTGATACCGAAAGCGAATATCCCATATATGTAGGAGGCTTATTCCCTACATTAAGTTTTTCATAAATGTCTTCGAGATTGTTCGCTTCGATATCTCCGTAGAACACATTTTTATATCTGCTTTCATCAATGCCGCCGTGTTTCATTGTGAAATCATACCCCATAAAATGGTTTTTGCTTTCTTTGGTGTTATCCATCTGATAAATTCTGACTCTCACTTTATCACCTCATTTCCATACCGCAGTCTTCGTCAGGCTCAGCGGTACTTTCTTTGATATCATACTTTTCTTTCACCCAATCGGGTACGAGTTCGTCTTTGAGGATACCAATGAAGTCCGAACGCCACCAGGTTGTGTGTTCGTCATCCTTTGCGAAATATCCCCACACCGAACGCCCTCTTGCATTAGGCTGACACCCGAAACCTGATGCTGCGTAGAACAACTGATAATCGGGTGATTTGTATTCGTCTTTCAGACATTCGGGACGGAGAACAAGAAGTTTACCTGTGAGGTCAACTCCGCTCATATCCTCGCAGTGTGAACTGTCCCAGAGATTAAGTGCTTTCCACGCTCTGCGTGCCTGGTCGATAAAGCCGTTTAACACAGCAGGGTGTGATTTGATCCTGTACTCTGTTCTGTCATTGCTTGACGGAACAGAAAAGTTATTGCCCCATTCCTTGTTTTCAGGCGAGTATCTGCCGTCTTCCTGAGAATGTTTGAGGTTAAGGCGGAGAAGATAATTCACACGGTCAAAACCGAACTTATCAATAACCGACTGCGCACAGTTCTCTGCCAGATGGTAGTCGTTAAAGTCTTTCTCGATGGTTTCTTCTATAGCTCTTGCACACTCAACATTTGCTCTGTGACTCTCACGCCAGAGTTCTACCTCATTGCAATGTCTTGCGTTATCGAGAGAGAATGTGTAGAGTGACGGATAATCAGACATTATGATCACCGCCCTGCTTAGCCGCCCAGTTTGCTGAAAGATGAACGAGAGCGGTTTTCTGTTCTTCATCCGTTAATCCGTCAAGGAAGTCTGTTAATGAAATAGGTTCGCTGTCCATTGGGTCTTCATCGTAAAACGGGCAGTTTGAGTCGCATATCGTTTCACGCTTAACAACAACTGTATTGTTGTCAGCCTGTGTAAAAGAAAGCACATCGTGGTATTTAAAACCGACCTTCTGTCTGATTTCAAAAGGAATTGTGATTCTGCCTCTTTTTCCGAGAACACGGAGCATTTTAGTCAACATCATCACCCCTTTCTTCGTTATAGTCTTCAAGGAGTTTAAAGCAAATGTCCGCAATGCATTCACCGCAATTAGGGCAGCTGAAAGGGCAGTCACGACATTCGGGTGAATCATCTCCCAAAATGCATTTGCTGGTTTCTTCCTCTTTTTCAATAATGATTTTGCCGTCTGTTATGGTTACGCTGCATCTGCCGCTCTGCTTAAGTCCAAGCGCATCGATGGCTTCAGCAGGAATTGGTATTTGTAAGATTTTCATTGAGTCTGTCATAGATTATTTTCCTTTCTGCAATTATTTGGTTAGTGCAATTTTTAAATAATGATAATTGCACACACGAGTTTAAAAACTCACATGTATCGTAATTTGATATGAATAGTTCGGGATATTCTTTTCCGCTTTCATATCTCTGTGCAAGGTTTGAGAGTCTTGTTATACCCTCAATGAGGATTCCCGGTCTGTTATACAGCTCCCGAATTTCCTCGCAGTCATTGTACGAAAGCAAAAACTTACCTTTAATACTGCATAAGACATCGGCAAGCCGTTTATGATCTTCTCTGCCGAATCCGCCGCCCATATAGTAATTCTCAGTTTTGTAATACGGGGGATCGCAGTAAAAGAACGATTCGTCTCTGTCGTACTGAGTTATGAGTTTTTCAAAGTCTTTGTTTTCAACAATTACTTTCTGAAGCCTTGCACTTGCCGCGTCTATCAGCGGAAAGTCATTCCAGATGGAATGCGGCTGACTTGCAAAGTCATCAGCGCCTGATCCGTAACTGTATCTGACAAGAGCGTAAAAGTACGCCGCTTTCTGTACATTCGTAAGGCTGTTTTCGGAATGTAAGGTTTCCTTGATGTGCAAAAAATCGCGGCGAGAGTTGAGCATATACCTGAGTTCTTTTTTTAATTCGTCAGGTTTATCTCTTACACACTGATACAGATTGGTAAGCAGTCCGTTGAAATCGTTGTAGACTTCAAAATCTCTGCCGGGGAGTTTGTGAAAGAGCACCCATCCGCCTCCGCCGAATACCTCAATATATCTTGTATACTGAACGGGGAAACGAAGGAGTATTTCATCTCTCAATGCTTTCTTTCCGCCTATCCATGAGATAAAGCTGTTGATTTTATCACCTCCTGAGAGGTGGATGCGTGTATTAAATGCATCAACAAACAAAAAAAGAGGTGCCTTTGAGTGCATTCTTACACGCAAAAACACCTCAGATTATTTAGTTATTTATTCCTCAATGCCCATTGCTTTGTCAGCCTGTTTTGCCGCTATTGCAAGGCACATTGTGAATACTGTTAATATATTGCCGGCGAAGAGACCGACAACAAACCATACTGCTGACATATCGTCACTTCCTATTCTTTGATTTCTAATCTATAAATCAGTAATTCATATTCATCCCTTTGTTTTCGGTTAACTGCTGTTCAAACAGTTCTATGTATTTATCTGCAGCTTGAGCAAGGCTTTCGAAGTCGGATTGTACCGGCTGTATGTACCATTCATAACAGCCGTTATCTTCCCAAATATCGGGACAATTTTCAGAACCATTGCTTTCAGCAAAGTAATCTGAAAAGTGAAGAACGAGTGTGTCTACTGCTTTTTTATCAGCAATGGCACTAAGCCTTAATGCATCATAGCGGTTATAAATATTTGCTTTGATATAGTTAGCCTTAACAATCACTCCGTTATCAAGAGGAATATATGCCGCTCTGCCGATGTATTGAACATCTTCACAAAACTTACTTGAAGTAAATATTGCTTTTAACTGTTCTTGAAAGAAGTTCATAACTGCATATTCACTCCTTCACCTTCACTCATATCTTCGTCCTCACTTGGGCCTGTGATATTGACATACTCGCCGATTATGTGGAGCGCTTCTTCATAACTTCCGGCGTCGTTGACGATGCGTGCTGTCATTTCGCTTGCCTCGTCTCTCAAGCCGTTTTGTTTAAGTGTTCTTGAAGCAATGCCCATAAGGTTGAATATGTTACCGTCCTGACCTATCAGTTCACAGTCGGGTTTTTCTCTTTTTTCGGTCTTTCCTTCTGTTTCTTCCTGCAGATAGCCTCCGAGTTCATTCGGTACAAAATCGGAAAGCCAAGTACCGTTAAACTGCGAATATGTAGTTATTCTCCACAATGCAAATTTTCCTATGTTAAGTTCCACATTTTCAAAAGGAAAGAGCAAGTTTGTATGTTCGTCAACATTGAACGAATATATCGTATCGAATTTTGACCCGTTGAGCAGAACGCCTTCGCTTGTCAGCAAAGAGTTAATACCGTCAAGCCAATCCTGAAGATCGCCGCCGCAGCCTTGAAGTACAAGACCTTCCTTTTTGTTCATACGGCGCAGTTCGTCTGTTGTAATTTCTTTTACTGGCATAAATTCATACCTCCTGTCTGTTCTTCAGATTCTTCGATTGTAAAGTTTTCAGACACATAGTCATCTATGGAAATTATCTGTCCGAGGAAATTCGGCTCAGTTTCTTCCGTAAACTCGATGTATCCTTCCTCTCCAAAGTCGATGTTATCTGTTGTAATGACTGAACCGCCGTGATTGACTCTTACTTCGGGTTCAAGTGTGGCGATTCTGTCGTCGTCATCAGAGCGCCTGATATGATAGAGGTTGAGTCCATATGGGATATCTTCCGGTTTCAGTCTCTCGTTAACATAAAGAGCAGGCTTGCCGAAAAGTTCAATAAGTTCCTTATCATCATCCCCGGTATATACATAAGCTGTGCGGGGGATGTTTAAATGAAGACTGTAATCGCTTAAATCATAGTCCCAGATTTTTGCTGTAAACTCATACGCTTCTCTGCCTTCTTTCGGCTTAAAGAGATTTGTTAAACTACCGCCTTTAAAAGTATATCTTCCGCAATGGTGTCCGATATCTTCATCAGCGTATTTCATTGTAAATTCAAGGTCGGGATACATCTCTGACATTTTCTTGACTATGGGCAGGGGAGCGTCCCAGGCGGTTTGAAAACTGATACAGTTATTTTCAAATTTCGGCGGTGATCCTTCATAACCGCAGGCATTCCATTTTGTACCCCAGTTTTTTATACACCACTCATACCAAGTCGGAGCGTCATATTTAACTATGTTGCTTGCCGCTTTAACGCCAAGGTCCCAAATCTCTTTTTTATCGGGATTTAAAATTTCATCGCCGTGCTTTTTCAAATCCCCAAAGAAATCATCATACGAGCCTTCCTTTTCCTGAAATTCTTTCGGCACATTTTTGAGATATTCTTTTACCATCTCTATGCCCTCATCCGTTTTGCTTCCGCACTCAATGTTCAGGGATTTGGGCATAGGTGCGATTTTGTTGAAATCAATTGAACCGAATCCAGCCTCATCATTTTTGAAATTTTCAAGCATTTCTTTAATTTTGCTTTCCTCACCGTTAAAGTGAAGATTAATTTGTACCCAGTTCGGCACTATTTAACACCTCCGTAAAATATTCGTTTTAATTCTCTGCTAATAGCAAAAACGGCAGGAACCGTTACTGCGTTTCCTGCCATTTTGTAAAGTTGTGAATCGGACATACCGATTGCTTTCACCTTATTAAATTGTTCGTCCGTAAACCCCTGAAGTCTCCAGCATTCTTTCGGTGTGAGTTTGCGTATATATGCTATATACTGATTATCTTCCTCATCTGATAAAATGATGACCCCGGCGGTCTTATCTGTATTGCTTTCTTCTGCCTTTATACCGTTCAATTCTTTGATTTCATCCGGCGTTATTTCCTTTACAATAACAAGCACTGCGGAATGCTCACCCTTGCGGTTACTTATGCCCGAATCCTGTCTTGCCGTTATGCACCTTGCAAGTTCGGTAAGCTGCGGACTCGGATTCATATCAATTAAGTATACGGCTAAAGTCGCCGTGGTAGTTTCTGTATGTGCTATTCCTTCACCTACACGACCGCGCCTTGTGTTATTATTGGCATAAGCAGTGTTTATACTGTCGCCTGAATGAGCGAATTGATATCCTATTTTGGTTTTTGATTTGATAGGAAGTATATACAGTCCTGTTCTTCCGCCGAAACCGCCTGCACTGCTTGTTAAAGTTATTGCGAGTCCGTTTGAGTCGTATACTCGATTACCTTCACGTCCGGGCAGTCTTTGCTTAAGAGTTTTAGGATTTGCTTGGCTGAAAGCAAATATTTCCCCTGCACATCGTCCTCTAAGAAATCCTGTAATGAACACTCGATTTCTGGATTGGGGGACGCCGAAATTCGCGCTATTAAGCACCGTCCATGAGACATCATACCCGATGTCATCCAAGACTTCGAGGATGGTTTCAAATGTCCATCCTTTGTCATGCGATAGAAGGTTTTGGACGTTCTCAAGGTATAGAAGCGCAGGTCTTTTAGCGGCGGCAACTCTGGCAACTTCAAAGAAGAGAGTTCCTCTTGTGTCATCGAATCCTCGCTGTTTTCCAGCAAGTGAAAAACTTTGGCAAGGGAATCCTGCGCAGATAAGATCGATATCGGGTAGGTCGTCGGGGCAGATATTTCTTGCATCTTCAAAGTACATCTCTCCTTTCGTATCGTACAATGTTTCATAGGCTTGCTTTGCGAATTTATCGATTTCGCAATAGCCTACACATTCAAATCCGCCGACTTCATCAAGTGCCGAGCGGAATCCGCCTATTCCTGAATACATATCAAGATATTTGATTGACATAGGGCCTCACAGCCCATTACTCTTTTTTTATCGCCTCCTGACTACATAGACATTGACTGACCGATTTGGTCTTCGACAATATCGTCCGTTGTTTCTTCTGTGCATATTGCATTGTTTTCTTCTTCGATCTCCTGCTCGGTGAGTTTTCTGTATCTGTCCTCACCGTATGCAAGACCAAGAGAGCGACCGTTATCGAAGTTACAATGAACTGTTGCTAAATCGTCAACAAATTTCACAGTACCTCTTGTTCCGCTTTCTATGGGCCTGGGATCGTCACCCATACTGAGCAAGACGATTCTCGTACCCTTTGGATAATCTTCTTTTAACTGTTCGGCTATCCTTGACAGCCGTTCAAATTCATTCATAAATTTTCCTCCTTGTTTTTATATACACACCGGAAGTTGCGATTCTGTGGATTGCGACATACAGTTTTCCGGTGTGTTTCTAATCCGTCTGTCCTTGTTGCTTACGGTTTAACTCCTTTCTTCATTAGACTAGACTGACGGAATAGTTCTAATTGTTTTCAAGAAAGTGTAAACCGTATCTTGAAATATATACTGCACCGAGTATCACTATCAGTGAGTCGTTAGAGACAAGGTCTCTTTCACATATATCCGATATTGATATATTGGTGCATTTGGCAACCATGTCTTCTGCTGCTTTAAACAGAAGATAAGACCTTGTTTACGCTCCGTTTATAGAGATGTTATCAAAGTCGATATGGTTTGGTTTAATTTTGTATTTGCACTGTTTCCACAAAAACGCATCCGAAGACAGAATAAAAACAGCAGCGAGAAATCTGTTTGAAAGAATATACCCACGATTTATATATTCGCTCACTGTTTTTTCAAAAATGCTCTTGTGAACATCGTTGCGGAAAGCTGATGAAACGAATCTTCTAATCGCTTTCCTTGGATTCTTCGGTATTTGCATCATCTGTTTTTCAAGTGCTGATTCTGTGAAATATTTTGTCATAATGTTTCTTCCTTCCGATAATTTAAAAATGAAAACAAAAAAAGGGCGTGCAATGATTTGTCTTAAATCATTACACGCCCTTAACGCTTGAAGTAAACAGTACAGTCCCGATTTGATATTTAATTGTTAGTTTTGGATATGAAAAAAGCCTTACAACAGAATTTGTTGTAAGGCTTTGTGGCTCCCCTTGTTGGACTCGAACCAACGACAACTCGGTTAACAGCCGAGTGCTCTACCGACTGAGATTTAAAATTATTATTAATTTAAAATAAATAAACTATTTACTTTTTCTTCTTTTCTTCAATTATGAAATTATAAAATAATTTTATTATTATGCAAAAAAATTTTTAAAACGAAAACAAAACAGATAAATTATCATTTCTGTAAAATAATAATGTCTATTCATATGTAATTATAAATTAAAATTAATGCGATTATGCTGATTGGTGAGCAATATTATTCATATGCTCTATAAATTGTTTTTCGCAATTAGTAGTTACATATTCATAAAATGCATCAATTTGTTTTAATATATCGTCGGCCTCAACGAAAAAAGCACTATCTTCAGAAATCATCATACCGTTCAATCTTTTAAAAAGATTGAATTTCTTTAATTTATGTAAAATTTGCCTAATTTCCTTACGTACAGACATTTCAATTGTATAATCATTGATAAGTTCTCTAGATAAATCAAACAACAAATTCATGTATGAAATACATGCATCAGTGATAGTTCTAGATGTGTGTTCTTTTACTGCAAATGCTTGACATTCCATTTCAATTTCTTCTGACGAATAAAGAACCTTTCTAAAATGAAATAAAGCATCACGAAAATTTGTATAACAACTATCAGGTAACGCTATATTAAAAACGCGACCATATTCTTCAAATTTTGACAATAATTCATAAGAGTCTATGATGTATTTATTATATATACTTTCACAAAGCAGTTTCTTTGTCATTGGATGTACTACTTCATAAGGCATAAAACGACCTCTTTTACTTATTATTATTTAAATTTGATTTATCTTTTTCAATAGTTTTGAGCCTAGAAAATCTATTTAAGTATCCACCACGTTCTTCGGAACTACATAATCGCACAGTAGGATTATTTTTAAAAATCTCATAATAAACGCCATATTTTTCATTAATCCTTTCCATCTTGTATTAACTCACTTTCTTCTTTATTTCTTAATAGTGATATCAAATATGGATACACCATTAATTGCATTTCTAAAGTTTCAACATCTTCTTTTTCTATCTGTTCAAAATACTCTTTGACTTTGCTTTTATAATCAATACTATCATCAATTTTTCTTAGTTCCAATATAAATTCTTGCAATATTTCTTCTCTTTTAAATCTAAATTCTGTTTTTAACCTTGAAATATCTATCTCACAGATATCACCACTATATCGCTCTTTATAATCACATCTTAATGCTTTAAAAAATTTGAAAATTTTTTTAAAATCATCTGAATAATCAGTTTCGTCATTATAATTTTCCAAACAAATTGTTTTCGCCACAAAATGGCTTATAAATTCATCTGTTGCTAATACAATATATTCATATTCTTCCATTTTGACAATAACACCAAACCTTTTAATGAGAGTATTATAACATTCTTTTTAAACAATGTCTACAAATATATTTGATTTTTCCATAATCACTTTGAGGTGCTAAAACTGTAATATCTTTTAAAGGGCTTTTATTTCTACATATAGAACATTCAACGGAAAGATTTGGAATATATATTTTAAGTCCAATTTCCCCCGGAATTAGATAAGTTCCTTTTAATTCAGAATTTAATGTGTTTATGAAATTCATACGAAAGTCGCCATTAGTACAGCAAAATTCAGATGCTAATGCTAGGTCTGATGATGTATTTTGTAATAATTTTAAACTTCCGTTATACCCAAGATGAGAATGCTTGTCCTTAACACCTTTAACATCTTTTTTATAAATATCACTAACATTAAATATTAATATATTTGATTCATTATAGAATTTTGATAATTCTTCGAAATACATTGTATCTGATGTATAGCCTATTATAAATTTTTTTTCATATGATAAAAATAGTTTAATACCATAAGTACTGTTATTGTCTTTAATATGCTTGGTGCGAATTGCAGTTAATTTCATATCAAGATTATGTTTTATAATTCCACTTTTATGACCAATATACTTATTCAAATCCTTAATTTCTCTTGCTTTTCCTTTTAATTTCTTTTTAGAATTTTCATCAACAATCCAAATAATATGATGTTCTTGTATTCCATTAAAATTAAAAATATTTTTAATTATAGAGTTTCTTCTTTTCATATATTCATTATAATCATATAGAAGCGAACAAAGCATTTCGGCATCTGCATTATGATCTAGATGGTCATGAGTTATAATGATAACATTAATATTGTTGATATATATTCCATATTTATGCATTGAATCTACAAAACCAATTCCTGGATCTATTGCTATTCCTAATCCTTTATAATTAAGATATAATCCCCCTCCTGCACAAGAAGAATTAAAAGCTATTGAATGAATGGTTGGAGTAGATGATGAAAAGCCTTTAAGACAAAACAAGGTATCATTCAAATTAACCTTTTCTCGTTCGTCATTAAGAATTGAATTATAGTAAGACATTTGGGGCCGATTAGAAAAATAATTTTCTAAATAATGGGGGATGCTTTTTTCGATGATATTTCTTTTATTTATTTCATCATAAAAATCGCTTGCACAATTACGACAAATTGAACATAAATTACAACTACCTGCTAAATTTATAGCTTCTACAATTCCTTCGCTCAATCCTTTTATAGAAATTTCGCTGAAATTATCGAGTAAATCTCTAAACTTAACTAAATGTTTTGGCATTTCAATACATTTCGATTCTGATAAATAATCTGTCTTTTTTATATTTATAAAAAAATCATCTATTATTTCTTTACAATCTTCTGCAATACTGTAATTCTTAGATAAATTATCTGCTATTTCTATTTTGTTTTCATCAATATTATTAAACATTTGACTAATTTGATTTCTAATTAATTCCCATAAACTATCTAAACAAGTATCCATAAAAAGCACCTCCCACAGCAATATTACTATCATATTTTTCATTATAATACATTTTATAAAAATGTTCAACAATTTTATATTTTTATTGCAATTTTCTTGAGTAAAGTAGACAGCAGATAAGTTTTTTCTATAAAATTTGTTTTTTGGCTTTATACGTTAAAAGTTAAATAAAGTGTATTAAATAGCTTTTTCTCAATTAATTAAGAATAATAATCAAAGATATCCTCATCTCCCCAACTTACGCTTGGATTTCACGAATGCCTTTGGATGCATAATATGCACCTATCCATCTGTTACGAAAAACATTATGCAGTTTTTCAAGCGGATGCATTTCCAAATACATGCTGAAATCAGGCGTTAATATTGCTTTGAATCTTCTTAGTTTTTCAGTATAATCAGAGGGCTTTTTCCAAACACATTCAAATTTATAGTCGTACAAATAAAAATGAACAATTCGGTGAAAATGAGTTTCATCAGTTTTAGCCTTGTCAAACCCAATCATCCTTAATTCGTCAAAATCATCTTCTTTGACTTCAAATTTAGGAATATTTGGCATATTCCACTTGTTATCGCCGATAAAATCATTTCTTAAAAAGAACAAACTGTTTCTGTAAGCATAATTTTCAGGTGTCATTATAACCTCCAAAATAAAATTATCCCTTTGGGATAAGCTCACAGATTACACATAGTTATCATTCGAGTCAAGATTTAATTTGCATTTGTATATTTTTAGTACAGTAATTTGTACTTCAATAGATTATTATAATAAATTTTTAATATTATGCTTAAATAAATGCATAATTTTTTATTATGGCCACTGCATTATGTGCTTTTCTATAAGTTAATCCGTAAAATATATTGGCATTGTTAAAACTTCCTTTTTTTGAGTTAAAATTATAAACAAAAAATGAGTGTGTAATATTTTTCAAATCATTACACACCCTTACAAATTAAATTGTACAGTTTAAATGGTACAGTCCCATTAAATATTTGGTCGTTAATTTTAGGTATGAATAAACACACAACAGTTATATTGTGTGGTCTTGTAGCACCCCAAGTTAAACTCAAACTAGCAACCACAAGCTAATAGAGGTGTGCTATACCGAATATTTAATACTTATGATTTAAGGTTCAAATCCTTGCAGTTTTAAAAATGACTATAAAAACATCTATGATTTTGTAAAATAATATTCTGCTTAATGGCAATAAAAAAAGCCCGATAAATCGGGCTTTTTCAGCGTTATATCTTTTTTGGTAACGCTTTATGGCAGAGGTATAAGGATTCGAACCTTAAATAACGGAGTCAGAGTCCGGTGTGTTACCGTTACACTATACCTCTGTATACGATTTTGCAATCAATGCGTTTACTATTATACCTTATTAATCTGATTTGTCAAGAACAAATTTAAATTTTAAATTTGTATTAATTAAAAATAAACAATTTTCTTTATATTGTTTTTGCCAATCGGATATTGTATAATATTTTAAGCAAGCGTATCACAACTTCCGCATTTTATGAAGGCATTCTGATGCGCGGGACTGCATGGTTATAGTCTGACGGCAGTATAATATTGCGATATATAAATATAATATTAAAAATCAAAGTATAGAAACGGTGTAAATTTGAAAATACTTACTATAGGCGATGTTGTTTCCGCCGCGGGGTGCGATTATTTGAGCGAGGTTCTGCCGAGGCTCAAGCGCAACTATAAGGCGGATCTTACGATCGTTAACGCTGAAAATTCAGCAGTCGGCAACGGCGTTACGTCGAAATCGGCAAGGGCGGTTTTTGACGCAGGCGCAGATGTTATCACGCTTGGTAACCACAGCTTAAAGCGCCCCGAGATCAGTGATTATCTGGAAGAAAACGAATTCATAATCCGCCCGGCGAACTACCATGAGAGCGCGCCGGGGCGCGGCATGTGCATCATAGACAGGGGCTACATTAAAGCCGCCGTTATAAACTTACAGGGCAGCGTTTATCTTGACGCCATCAAAAATCCGTTTGACTGCGCGGACGAGATGCTTGAAAAGGCAAAAGAGCAGGGCGCAAAGATCATCATAATTGATTTTCACGCAGAGGCAACAAGTGAAAAACGGGCGCTCGGTTTTTATCTTGACGGGCGCATTAGCGCGCTTTTCGGCACACACACGCACGTGCAGACCTCGGATAATCAGATCCTTCCGAACGGAACGGGATATATAACAGATCTGGGAATGACAGGCCCCCTGCAATCCGTTTTAGGGGTAGAGCCGGAATGCACGATAAGAAAATTCCGCACGGGACTGCCCGTAAGGTTTACCAACCCAAAGGGCGAATGCACCTGCGAGGGCTGCTTTTTTGAAATAGACAACAAAACGGGAAAAACCGTTTACACAGAGGGCTTCAGGAGGTAACAATGGCGAAAAGAATTATAGCGTTTATTCTTGCCGTGGCTACCGTTGCCCTTTGCTTTACCGCCTGCACAGGCGGCGGCGACGAGCCCGAAACGAATTCGGCGATCATTGAACAGGAAACGGTGATTCGTGAAGACAACAGCACTTTTAAACTAAGCTATACCCAGGCGGACAGTCTTGACCCTTATGAATCCAAGACGCTCAACAACCAGATACTGAGCCAGCTTGTATTTGAGAGCCTGTTTGATTTGGACGAGAATTTTAAGGCGAGCCTCAACATAGCCTCAAGCTATGAATATGAGGACAGCGAAACACTTGCCGTGGGCGTTACGGCGGGGCTGACCTTTACGGACGGGAGCACGCTGACTGCGCAGGATGTTGCCGATTCATTCAGAGCGGCAAAAGATTCCGATTACTGGGGCTCCTCCCTGCAGGGGATAGATTCCTGCGGCGTGCGTTCCGATACGGAGATCGTATTCAACCTGCGCGCGCCTGACCCCTACGCGCACAATCTGCTGGTCTTCCCGATCGTAAGTTCTGACGGTTCGGGCGATTTTCCCATAGGCAGCGGCAGATATTACTATGCGGACGAGAACGGCGAAACGGTGCTGAAAGCAAACACGCAAAACGGGTTTCAGCCGCATATAACGGTTATCCACCTTGAAAACATCGCTTCCGAGGATTCCATAGACAATGCCGTAAACATAGGCAATATAAGCTTTGCGTTTCGGGATCTGAGCAGCAATTCTTCACGCCGCATAACCGCCAACAAGAGGCTCATAAACATGAATAATCTTGTTTTTATAGGCGTAAACAATAAAAGCGGGATAACCGCAAATGCGGATGTGCGCAGAGCGATCTCGCTTGCAATAGACCGCACAACACTTGCAAGGAGCGCCTACGGCGGCTTTGCGCAGGCTGCTACGGGCGTTTTCAACCCGCAGTTTGAGCTTTCTGAAACACAGCTGTTTTCCGAAGAGGGCGATTCTGCCGCAGCCGGGCAGCTTTTGCAGACGAGCGGCGTTTCAACAAGAGATATATCCATCGTTGTCAACGCCTCAAATACGGACAGGGTTACCTGCGCCAAGCTGATAGAACAGCAGCTTGAGGAAGCGGGGTTCAATGTAACGGTTTATGAGGAGAGCGACGAGCGGTATTTTGAAAGAATAGCGAACGAGCAGTTTAATCTATATATAGGCGAGATCAAACTGCCGCCGGACATGAGTATGCGGGCGTTTTTTGACGAGGACGGCACAGCGCGCTACGGAATAGACGCCGCAAACAGCCAGAGCGCGGCTGCATACGCTGCTTATGCGGACTCAACCGGGCAGATCGGTGATTTTTTACTTGCCTTTTCAGCAGAGATGCCGTTTATTCCCGTTGTATACAGGCGCGGCATGATCTGCTTTACCAAAGCGATGAACGGCGATGTTCAGGGCAGCTATTATGACTGCTTTTCAAACATTGAGGATTGGTATTTTGAAGCGGATTAAACGCGCAGGTACGGTGGGCACAGTAAAGCGGTTTTGCGCTGCCCTTGATAAGCGTGTGAAAATGTATTATAATCAGAATATAAAAACTTCCGGCGCTTGCCGGACGGAGGTTTGTTTATGATAAAATTTGAAAATTCCAACGGTTATATTGAGATAACGAACAATTATTTTGAAAAGCTTGTGGGTCAGGTGGCGCAATCCTGCTTCGGCGTTACGGGCATGGTGAATTCAAGCCCGATGCAGAGCATAAAATCAATCATCGCCAGCAAAACGGATAAGGACAGCTATAACTACAACCGCGGCGTAAGCGTAAAGAGCATAAACGGCAGCCTTGTTATAGATCTGCACATTGCGGTTTCTTACGGTGTTAACATCAACGCCATTGCAAGCAGTATAACGAACAAGGTGCGCTACAGCGTTGAGACCGTTACCGACCTTAAGGTATCAAAAATAAATGTTTATGTGGACGCTATAAATTAAAGGAGATTATTCGCAAATGCTTACAGGTAAAATGTTTCGCGACGGAGTAATCTCCGCATCTAACAATATATCAAACAGCCGCAAGGCGGTTGACGCGCTTAATATATTCCCCGTGCCGGACGGCGATACGGGTACGAACATGAGCATGACCATCGGTGCGGCAGCAAAGGAAATGGCTGTTTTGCCTGATGACTGCTCTTTGAGCGAAGCCGCCTCCAAATGCGCTTCCGCACTTTTAAGAGGTGCGCGCGGGAACAGCGGCGTTATTCTATCCCTTATTTTCAGGGGATTTGCAAAAGGCTTTAAGGAGCTTGACACGGCGCAGGGCAAAGACGTTGCAAGAGCATTCGAGCTTGGCGTAAAAGCGGCTTACAAAGCGGTTATGAAACCTACAGAGGGCACGATCCTGACGGTTGTAAGAAAAGCCAGCGAGGCTGCAAGCGAGCTTGCCAAAACGGTGGACGATCCCATGGAGGTTGCGTTCGCGGCGCTTATGGCGGCTAAAGAGGCGCTTGCCGGAACGCCGGAGCAGCTGCCCGTTTTAAAGCAGGCAGGCGTTGTTGACGCCGGCGGCCAGGGACTTGTGCTGATTTTTGAGGGCTTTCACAGCGTGTTTGCAAACGGCGCGCTCGTGCAGCCTGTTGAAGCGCCCCAGGAGCTGCCTAAAGACGAATCAAAAAGCACCGTTGCCAATGCTTCTGATGATATTGAATTCGGCTATTGCTCTGAATTTCTGATTGAAAAGGCAAAGGACGCGAAGGAAAAGGACCCGCTTAAATTAAGAGCTTTTCTTGAATCTATAGGCGACTGCGTAGTGGTTGTTGACGATACCGATATTATAAAAGTCCACGTCCATTCAAACGAGCCGGGCAACGTGATCCAGGCGGCACTGAAATACGGTCAGCTTATCAATATAAAGATTGACAACATGCGTTACCAGCACAGGAATGCCCAGGAGGGCGCGGGCGAAAGCGCAAAGGCGCCGGAACCTGCCAGCCCTGTTAACAGCTACGGCTTTGTAGCTGTTTGCGCCGGGCAGGGACTTACGGAGCTGTTTAAGGATATAGGCGCGGATGTTGTTGTGAGCGGCGGGCAGACGATGAATCCGTCTACAGACGATATTTTAAACGCCGTTATGGCCACACCGGCAAAAACGGTATTTGTTTTGCCGAATAATAAAAACATCATCATGGCTGCGGAGCAGGCGGCACGCCTTACGCAGGGCAGAACGGTAAAGGTTTTGCAGACCAAGACCATACCGCAGGGGATCTCCGCCATGCTGATGTTTGACGAGGAAGCGAGCGCGGACGAAAACGAGCTTGCCATGACGCAGGCGGCGGAGGGCGTTTCCACAGCGCTGGTTACGTTTGCCGCAAGAGACAGCGAGGTGGAGGGCGTACCCGTTAAACAGGGCGAGATCATGGGTCTTTGCAACGGAAAGATCAGATATGTGGGCTCCGGCAAGGCGGACATTGCTTTTAAGAGCGCCTCACGCCTTATCAAGCATAGCGACTGCTCTATTGTGACCATCATTTTCGGCGAAGATTCCACCGAGGAGGAAGCCGAGGAGCTGAAACGCCGGCTCGAGGAAAAATTCGGCGATATTGAATTCAGCGTTGTAAACGGCGGCCAGCCGATATATTATTTTATAATTTCTGTGGAGTAAAATGCTTAATTTAAACAGCGGTGTGCAGTATATCAAAGGAATAGGAGAAAAAAAAGCCGGGCTTTTTGCAAAGCTCGGCATTTTCTGCGTGCGGGATCTTATCGAATATTACCCGCGCGCGTATCAGGACCGCTCCCGGAAAAAAGCAGCCGCCGAATATGAAAGCGGAGAGACCGCCTGCATTGAAGCCACTATGGTATCCCCTGTTAAAGCGCATTTTGTGCGAAAGGGAATGACGCTTTATAAATGCGATTTTTCTGACGGAAACACGATCATCCACGTAACAATATTCAACAACAAATACCTTGCCGAAGCGCTGAAGCTTTTTGAGAGCTACATACTTTACGGCAAGATAGAAAGAACGCTTACGAGCGCGTCTATGGCGTCCCCGGAAATTGAAAAAACGGAAAACAGCGATAGTATAAGACCGGTCTACAGCGCAACCGGCAGACTGAATTCAAAAGCTATAGAAAAGGCGGTAAAAACGGCGCTTGAAAGCCTTGGTGAATTTGAGGAAACGCTGCCGGCGGAGATCCGGCTGGAATACGGGCTCGTTTCGCTTGATTTTGCAATGCGGCAGATCCATTTTCCGGCGGACGCCCAAAGTCTGGAAAAAGCGCGCCGCAGGCTGATCTTTGAAGAACTGTTGACCCTGCAGCTGGGGCTTTTAAAGCTGAAAGGAAGAAAAAAAGTCAGAACCGATTCCGTTATCACAGCGGATTTCACGCAGGAGTTTGTAAATCTTTTACCGTTCACGCCCACGAACGCTCAAATGCGGGCAATAAAAGAATGCTGCGCCGATATGAAAAGCGGCTACCCTATGAACCGGCTACTTCAGGGAGATGTTGGCAGCGGAAAAACCGCCGTTGCGGCAGGCATAATATACACTGCGGTTAAAAACAAGATGCAGTGCGCGATGATGGCGCCTACCGAAATACTTGCCGTTCAGCATGCGCAAACGCTGAAAAGCATGCTCTCCCCTGCCGGAATACGTATTGAGCTGCTGACCGGCAGCACACCGAAAAGCGAAAAACGCCGCATAAAGCAAGCACTGATAGACGGAAACACAGATCTTGTTATAGGTACGCACGCGATCATTCAAAATGACGTTGAATTTCATAAGCTGGGGCTTGTAATAACCGATGAGCAGCACCGTTTCGGCGTTGACCAAAGGGCTGACCTTGCAATGAAGGGCAACGAGCCGAACACGCTTGTTATGAGTGCTACGCCGATACCGCGCACGCTTGCGCTGATGATATACGGTGATCTGGATATCTCCGTGCTGGACGAGCTTCCGCCCGGCAGGCAAACGGTGCGCACGGACGTGGTGGATTCAAGATACCACAAGAGGATTTACGCATTTATCAAAAAGCAGATAGAAGCGGGAAACCGCGCGTACATCGTCTGCCCGCTCGTGGAAGAGAGCGAAAGCGAAAATATGATCTCAGCAGAGAAATATGCAGAGGAACTTGCAAACGGCGCTTTCAGGGGAATCAATATCGGCCTTTTGCACGGCAAGATGAAACCGGCGCAAAAAGAAAACGTTATGCAGGCGTTTGCCGACGGAGATATAAAACTGCTTGTGGCAACAACAGTGATTGAAGTTGGTGTGGACGTGCCGGAAGCGACCGTTATGGTTGTTGAAAACGCCGAGCGCTTTGGGCTTTCACAGCTTCATCAGCTGCGCGGCAGAGTTGGCAGAGGCAAGGAGCAGGCATACTGCATTCTTGTATCGGACAGCAAGAGCGATACCGCCGCCGAAAGGCTGCAAACGATGAAAAAATACAGCGACGGCTTTAAGATTGCGGACGTTGACCTAAAGCTGCGCGGCCCCGGTGACTTCTTCGGCAACAGGCAGCATGGTCTGCCGGATCTGAAAATTGCCGATATGCTTGAAGATATGGACACGCTGAAAAAATGCCGTGCTTGCGCAGATCGGATTTTGGCGGAGGACTATGCACTGGATATGCCAAAGTACAAAGCGCTTGCGAATCATATTTCAGATATGTTCAGGAACTCCGTTTCAAATTAAAACACTTTTTGCACAATCATCATCTGTAAAAAAAGCGCCGTGCTACTTTTGGCACGGCGCTTTCTGTTTAATACCTTATTGTTTTTTTCTGTTTTTAAATTTAAGCAACAATTCTTTTGCTTCAGCAAGACACTTCATACCGAACTTCCAGTTCATTGCAACGGCATAAACGCATACGATAACAAGAAAGATAACATCAAGAACCGTATTTTGCTGATAATAGGATACCATGAGCGCGACTGCAAGAACAAACGAAGATAAGAGAACGGGTGTTGAAATCTTCATTTTTACACATTTATTTATATCTATGTATCTTATAACTGCCATACTGCCGAACGCAACAAATGTGGATATGGAAGCGGCAAAAAGACCGATACGATTTATCAGAAGCAGATGTACCACAATATTTATGACAGCCGCCGCAACTGAGGTATAGGCGACTTTTTTTGTTTGCTTCATTGCTATGTAAATACAACTGTAAAGCCCTACGATAACACGCATCAGCATGGCGTACATAAGTATCGGGATCTGAGGATACGCCTCGTTGTAATTCTCATTGACAAGAATCGGAAATATAAACGGCATCAGGGCCACGATTCCCAAACAGGCACACGAAAACAGCTTATAGAGCGTTGTTATGGTTTCGCTGAAGAACTTATCCCTATCCTCATCAGTATAATGCAGCGAAACCGATTCCGTCCAGCTAAGGTTGAAAATATTATAAAACGAAATAAAAACATTTGAAAACTTATTCGCAACGGTATAGATTCCGTTTTGACCCACGCCGAGTATGTGAGAAACGATAATCCTGTCTGACACATTCACGACCCACCAGGCCAGGTTATTCGGTATCAGCGGCAGCGAATAGCGGCAAACGTTTTTAAATACGGAAAGCTTCATCTGCCTTATGCCGAAATATTTCCACGGCTTTAAAGCAAAGGCAAGATAAAAAATGGTTATAACATGCGCCAAAATCGTGGAGATATACAGGCCGTTAAGCCCCATTTTAAAAGCAACGAGCAATACGACATTCAGTATCACGGTTGCAGAGGCGGAAATGAAGCTGGCAATGGCATAGACGGTATTTTTCCCCTGCCCTCTTGCAAACTGAAGCAGCAGATTCAGATAAATAAGCAGAATCACATGGAGTACGAGGAACCAAACATTCGGCAGGTCAACGACAAGCGACATCAGCAGGATCACTGCTGCATACACCGCCGACTGCACCGTGTTTGCAGCGAAGATGCTTGAAAACAGCTTTTTCTGCCCTTCCCTGTCCTCTCTTACATCGAGCATGAATCTAAAGATGCCCTGATCCAACTGCCAGTTAAAGAGCGGCAGCAGAAGTGTGGCATAGGTAATCAGAAGATCATAGGTTCCGTATTCCGCCGTATCGAGCAGAGCGGTATACAGCGGAAGCATGAAAAAGCTGAGAAATTGTGTGCACACTTTACCAAGCGTAAGGATCGCGGTATTTTTGGCAAGCTCTTTACCTCTGCTCAATTCAACACTACCTTTCGGAAATTTTTGTGCGCCTTTGCGCCGTTTCAACAGCGTTTTTTATAAAAGCCTTTGAAGCTTCTACGGCTTTATGCAGGCTTGTATAATCATAAGAAACACGAGCATTCTTATTGTATCTCTGCACAAAATCACTGTAATCTTTATATATGCTTGAAGAAAAACCGCAGATTTCGGCAAGGGTTTTTGTTCTTTCACCTTTTTCGGGATGAAGCGTTGCCACCAGCTGCTTTTCAAATATAACTGAAAATACAGCCGCATGAAAGGAAGAACTTACAACAGCAGCCGCGTTCGTGATAAGACTTAAAAAATCAATCGGGCCGAGATCGCCTATCCACTCTATGTTTTGGCCGGAAACCGGATTTTTATTGCAGCATATAACCTTTGCTCCGTACTTTTCGGCAATAAATTGCGCAATTTTTATTAGTTCTCTGTTTTCATCAAGATAATAAAGCAATATATAGTTTGCGCCTTCGCCGCAATGTGACTCTGCAGCGAGCTGCGCCCACTCGTCTTTGGAAAGAAGAAGCGTTGGATCAACGCACACATCTGCTTTTCGTTTTGCAATTTTATAGATCAGATCACTTGCTTTTTGCTCACGAACGGAAATCATATCCAATTTTTTAAGCAGAGCGGAAAACTTTTCTTTTTGATATTCCCGGCTGTTTGAATTGCCGAGGCTTGCCGCATAGGAGCATTTTACAAAATCACCAGGAAAATTCAGATAATATACATCATCAAAACCGTTTGTGACCGTTGGATTCCACACTTGGTCGCTCCCGGTAAAGATCAGATCATAATCCAGCCCGTTTTTTACAATTTCTTTTTTGGTGTATTCCGGCGAAAATTTAATCTTTTTTCTGAGTTTATCAAAAAGCCGGTGTTTGATTTTGATATGCTCATAATTTTTATATCTTGTAAACGCCTTTTTGGACCATGCCAGCAGATTTTTCTGAAGATTGGGAAGTCCGAGGTATGCCCTTTCTATATACGGGCATCTGTAATCCACGACTTCAACGTCCACTCCGATACTTTCAACACTTTTATACAGCGCATAGCATTGCAGCGCGGCTCCGTAGTTATCCGCTCTTTGAAATGTGATGATACCGACTTTCATATACTTAACCCTTTCTGTGATCTGCAAAACGGCTTTATTTGATGCTCATAAGCTTTTTAACAAATTGCCGCGGCAGATGCATACGCATGGAAATGTAAAGCAATTTGTTTTTTAAAATGAACATTCTGTCCTTTGAACCTTCAAGCATTTTACGATAATGATTAAGAGATAAGTTGAATTTTTGTACCCATTCATCATAAACAGCCGAATTTTTTTGGCAATAAGCAGTGCATACAATATCCCTTGAAGAAAACACACATCTTCTGTACATCATATAAGAATAAGGATTACCGGAATCCTTTAAGAGCTTATAGCCGCGCATTGCCGCTTCATACCTTGAAGCGCAGCTTTCTATCAGTTTATCATGTTTGCTGTTATAAACAGCGCTTCCCGGCCTTGAAACATAATAATACAAAGCCTTTGGTACATAGGTTACTTTTCTGCAATTACGCAATACATGGATGATCCACAGCGCATCTTCCCCGATAATAAGATCTTCGCAAAAAAAAGCGGAACCAGACGGCAGTGAAAACACTAAATCTCTTCTGAAGAGTTTATTACACATGATAAGTCCCCAAGCACTGTTGCCGATAAATTCGCGCACGGCATCCGCACTGCGCAGCGTTTTCG